>Ga0180220_1000191_pt1 | contig 96712 bp, 80 predicted proteins | sample eDN5th37CBELigBY_FD_151335 | JGI IMG/M metagenome (GOLD analysis project Ga0180220, IMG submission 151335) | Enriched backyard soil microbial communities from Emeryville, California, USA - eDNA 5th pass 37_C BE-Lig BY (version 2) (version 2) | ecosystem: Environmental > Terrestrial > Soil >...
GGTCGCGTCAAACCACTGGACGCCATCTTGGCCACGGCCGAGAAGAAATCGCTGCATCGCTCGCTCGGCGCAGTCCAGCTGACCCTTCTCGGGGTCGGCGCAATCATCGGCACCGGGATTTTCGTCCTGACCGCCGCCGCGGCGCAAAAGGCCGGGCCGGGGATGATGTGGAGCTTCGTTATCGCGGGCGCGGTCTGCGCCGTCGCGGCGCTCTGCTATTCCGAGCTCGCCTCGATGGTCCCGGTGTCGGGATCGGCCTATACCTACACCTATTCGGTGGTCGGCGAATTGCTCGCCTGGATGGTCGGCTGGGCGCTGATCCTCGAATATGCGGTTGCGGCGAGCGCCGTATCGGTTGGCTGGTCTGGCTATTTCATGGGACTGGTCAAGAGTTTGACAGGTTTTGAGCTACCAACGATGCTGCAGGCGGGGCCAACCTGGTCGATGAACGGCTTCATCCCGTCGGCCGACTTCAGCACCGGGTTCATCAATGTTCCCGCGATCTTCGTCGCACTCGCCGTAACCTGGCTGCTGATGATCGGCACCAAGGAAAGCGCGACCGTCAACGCCGTGCTGGTGGCGATCAAGGTCGCAGCGCTCACCATGTTCGTCATTCTTGCGATGCCGGTCCTCGACCGCGAGCATTTTGCGCCCTTCGCGCCGAACGGCTGGTTCGGCCCCGCGGGCACCTCGGGCCTCGGCATCGTCGGCGCCGCGGCGTCGATCTTCTTCGCCTATGTCGGTTTCGACGCGGTCTCGACCGCAGCCGAGGAAACCAAGAACCCGCAGCGCAACGTGCCGATCGGCCTCATTGGCAGCCTTGCGATCTGCACGATCTTCTACCTGCTGGTCGCAGCTGCGGCGATCGGCGCGATGGGCGCACAGCCCACTGCGCTCGGCGTGCAGCCCGGCACCGCCGAGTTCGCTCGCGAATGCGCAGCGCTCGCTGCCCAGGGCAACGAACCATTGGTCTGTTCGAACGAAGCGCTCGCGCACGTGCTCCGCTCAATCAACTATACGCGCGCGGGCGACCTCATCGGTCTTGCGGCCAACCTCGCGCTACCGTCGGTTATCCTGATGATGCTCTTCGGCCAGACGCGCATCTTCTTCGTGATGGCACGCGACGGGCTGCTTCCCGAAAAGCTTGCAAGCGTTCACCCCAAGTGGAAGACGCCGCACGTCGTCACCTTGATCACAGGCATCTTTGTCGCGATCGCCGCGGCGCTGCTGCCGGTAGGCCAGCTTGCCGACATCTCCAACTCAGGAACGCTCTTCGCCTTCCTGATGGTGTCGATCGCGGTGCTCGCGCTGCGCGTGAAGGACCCGTCGCGGCATCGTCCCTTCCGGACCCCCTTCGTGTGGGTGGTGGCGCCCGTCGCGGCCTTCGGCTGCGTATTCCTTTTCTGGAATCTGCCTATCGACGCGAAGCTGGTGCTTCCCATCTGGGGTGTCGTCGGCCTCGTCATCTATTTCCTCTACGGCTATCGCCGCAGCCATGTCGGACGCGGCATCGTCGAGGTACATGAGGACGATCCCGACGCGCCGCCGCCGCCGGTCCCGCCGGTGCCGTCGATCGGTTAATCTGGGAAAAGGGGGCCCCCGAGCCCCCTTTTCTTTATCCCTCAGAAGGGACTCCGCGGCGCCGTCCCCGGCCGCGTGAACAGCTTGCCGCGTTCGGCCCAGAAGACGAGCGCGAGCCCGATGACTCCGGCAATGAGGAAAGCGTAGGCGAGCGGCAGCGTCGACCCGTCATATTGCTGGCCGATCAAGGCGCCGACGACGGCTGCCACGAGTGTCTTTGCAAAGCTCTGATAGGAGGAGGCAACCCCTGCCATATGCCCGAAATCCTCCATCGCGATCGATCCGAAATTACTGCCGATAAAGCCGATCAACCCGACGTTGACCATCATCAATGCCGTGAACATCCACAGCGTCTCGGCGCCGCTCAACGCAACGGCGATCTGCACAATCGAGGTAAGCATGAAAGCGAAGGTCGCGCTCTGGGATACGCGCCTCGCGCCAAAGCGTTCGACGATCGCAGCGTTCGAGAAGTTGGCGATCGCGATTCCTGCCGCGACGCAGGCAAAAACCAGCGGGAACCAGTTTGCCGCACCGAACACCTCGGCGATGATCTGTTCGCTGCTGTTAAGATAGCCGTAGAGCGCGGCCTGCATCATTGCCGAGGCGAACATATATCCTGCCGCCCGGCGGTGCCGCGTTACCGTCGCCCAGCCTGCGATCATCGTACGCGCATCGAGCGGGCGAACGTCGGCGGGATCGAGCGTCTCGGGAAGCCGCCGCAACCATAAGAGCATGACCACCCCCATCACCGCGAGCACGATGAAGATCGCGCGCCAGTTGGCAAAGGCGGTGACCCCCGCACCCATCGTCGGCGCGATGGCGGGAACGATCATGAAGACAAGGAAGATCATCGACAGCCGCTTCGCCATCGCGTCGCCCGAAAACAGGTCGCGGATCACCGCAACGACGACGACACCGAGCGCGGCGCTGATCATCCCGTGCCCGAAACGCAGCGCAAGGAGGAGCGGAAAACTGTTCGCCAGCCCGCAGCCGATCGAGAAAGCGACATAGGCAAAAAGCGCCGGCACGAGCACGCCCTTGCGCCCGAACCGGTCGGAGAGCGGACCATAGAAGAGCGAGCCGACGCCGATGCCGAGCAAATAAGTCGAAATCACATATTGCCGGTCGTTGGCGACGGTGACGCCGAGCGCATCGCCGATCGACGGCAGCGCGGGGAGCATCGAGTCGATCGCGAGCGCGTTCAGCGCCATCACCATCGCCATCATGAAAACCATCTCGCGGTTGCCCGGCAAGGGGCGGCGCTGGTCGTTGGAAATTTGAGGAGAGTTGTGCATTGCAACACATATGGACGGAGCGGCCCCGTTTGACCAGTGCGCGCTCCGTACCGTTTGCCGGGCATAGCTATGCGCTGCTATTCCTGCGGGGCGGCAACCTCTTCGATCGGCAGCCCGAGCTTGGCGAGTTGCGGCCTCACGGTCTTGGCGTCGCCGACGACGACGATGACAAGGCGGCCCGGCTGCAATTCCTTGGCCGCAGCGTCGTTCAATGTCGCCGCGTTCAGCGCTCCATAGGTCGCCGGCAGCGTTTCGAAATAATCATCGGGCCGTCCGAAGCGGACGATTTCGTCGATCCCGCCCGCGATTTGAGCGCGCGTCTCGAACCGGTTGGGCAGGCCGCGAATATTGCCCTCCTTGATCCGATTGACCTCAACCGCGGTGGCCCCGCGCGCCGCCGGATATTCGCGCATCTCGCGCAGCATCTCGGCGATCGCGTCGCCCGTGCGATCGCTCTGCACCGGTGCGCGGACGATGTGCGGCATCGGCCCCTCGGTTTCCTGGATCGTGCTCCGCACGCCATAGGACCAGCCCTTGGTCTCGCGCAGGTTCATGTTGAGGCGCGACAGGAATCCGTTGCCGAGAATCTCGTTCGAAGCCTGAAGTACCTCATTTTTATCCTTGCCGGTTTCGGCAAGCACCTGCCCCGCTGCGATCACCGACTGCGGCGCTCCGGGCCGGTCAATGAGGACGATACGCTGGCGCGGCGCGGGGATCGCGACGCTCCAGTCCTTTTGTGCCGGTGACGATGCCGGGGGGACCCAGCGCCCGAATGCCCAGTCGAGCGCCGCGACGACGGCCGCCTTGTCGACGTCACCGACGACGATGATGCGCGCCCTGTCCGGGCGAAAGGAGGCGGCATGGGCGGCGGCGAGATCAGCGGGGGTCAGGCGCGCGACAACGTCGCGGCTCCCGGTACCGGTCAGCGGCGCGCCATAGGGATGGCCCGGGCCATAGAGGAGAGGCGGCAGCGCGCGCATCGCGAGCACCATCGGATTATTCTCCTCCTGCGCAATTCCCGCGAGCCGCTGCGCGCGCACGCGCTCGACCTCGGCGGGGGCAAAGGCCGGTGCGCGAACGATATCGGCCATCAGCGCGAGCGAGGGTTTGAGGTTGCTCGTGAGCGTATCGAGCGACACGGTCGTCGAGTCGAGACCCGCGCTCACGTTGATGCTCGCACCGAGCCGTTCCTGCTCCTCGGCGATCGCAATTGCATCACGGCTTTTCGTGCCTTCCTCGAGCATTGCAGCCATGAAGCTTTGCGTACCGCGCGCGTCCGGCGCGTCGGCGGCGAAGCCCGCGTCGAAGTTCAGCGTCACGGTCACCTTGGGGACCGCGGTGCGCCTTGCAAAATAAACGGGGATACCGTTGGCGAGCGCCGCGCGCTCGATCGCAGGAAAATCGAAACTACCAACGGGATCGACTGGCGGGAAGCTGCGCTTCGCGGCTGTCTCCGGCGTCTCGCTCGCGGCCGAGAGCGCTGCCTCATTGGCCTCGCCGCCGCGGTAATAGCCGATGCGAGGGCTCCCGGTCCTCTCCCATCCGCCGCGACTTTCGCCGCCCTCGGTGCGCTCACCCGGATCGACGCGGATCGCGGCGACCGGCCGGGTCAGCCAACGCTGCATCGCGGCCTGCACCGCGGCTGGCGTCAGCGCGGTCAGCGCCGCCAGATCCTGCTTGTACTTCTCCGGATCACCCGAGAAGACCAGGCCCTCGGCAAGCGTCGACCCCTTGCCGTTGAACCCGCCGACTTGTTCAAGCTGGCCAACCTGCGCGGAAACAAGGCTTGCAACTGCCCGGTCGAGTTCGGCCTGCGTGGGTCCCTTGGCAATGAAGTCGGCGAGGATCGCATCGAAGCGAGCCTCCGCCTCGGCAACCTCGACCCCGGGCTTTACGTCAATGTAGCTTTGTACCATCGACGCATGCTCAAAAGGCAGCAGATAGGCCGTGACGGCAACCGCGAGCTGTTCCTTGCGAACCAGCAGGTTATCGAGCCGCGAGCTCGCGAGCCCGCCGAGAATGTACATGCCCGTCGCAAGAGCCGGATAGCTCGGATCATTGAGCCCCGGCACCGCCCAGTTGCGATAAAGACGCGTCGTTGCAACCTGATCGGTTATCGTCTTCGCAAAGGGCTTGTCGAGCGTCGGAACCGGCGCCTCAACGGAGGCGATCGGCGGCCCTGCAGGAATGTCGCCGAACCAGCGTTCGACCTTGGGCTTCGCTGTCGCAGCGTCGATATCGCCCGCTAGCACCAGCACCGCATTATTTGGCCCATAATTGTCGGTGAACCATTTCTTGACGTCATCGAGGCTCGCAGAATTGAGATCGTCCATCGAGCCTATGGTCGAGTGACGATAGGGGTGACCGACCGGGAACAGCGCATCTTGCGTCTCATATTCGACGATCGCATAGGGTTGGTTGTCGCCCTGCCTTTTCTCGTTCTGAACAACGCCGCGTTGCTGGTCGAGCTTCTCCTGAGTCACCGCGCCGAGGAGATGCCCCATGCGATCGCTTTCCATGAATAGCGCGAGGTCGAGCGCTCCAGTGGGCACCGTCTCGACATAATTGGTGCGATCAAGCCACGTCGATCCGTTGGTCGGGGTCGACCCGGCTGCCTCGAGCGGTTCGTCGAAATTGGGAACATTTTCGCTACCGCCGAACATCAGATGCTCGAACAGATGCGCGAAGCCCGTCTTGCCCTTGGGCTCATGCTTCGATCCGACGCGGTAGTAGGTGGTAACTCCTACGATCGGCGCCTTGCGGTCGGTGTGGACTAGAACGGTCAGTCCGTTGTCGAGCGTGAACTGCTCATAGGGTATGTCGATCGCGGCAACCGTGTCGGCGATCGCCCGGGCCTCGGCCGAAGCGGTGACAGCCGGCTTTTCGGCGGCGGCCGGTAGCGGTGCCCCGGCCAGCATGAGAGCGAGCACGGCCAGCGAAGCCGACAGCTTGGATTTCTTCATGATTTTCCCCGTTTTTCAAGCAATGGATGATTATCCGACGCCTGCATCCGAACGCCAAATGCTTTTCGACGAGCGGCGGAGTGCAAAAGGCAATGGGGATGAAATCTGCACGCGAATGGGTGGGAAAGGAAAGGCCAGTCAAAGCCCTGCCCTCTCCAACGAAAAGGGCCGCCCGTCGCTTTCGCGACGGACGGCCCCGACCTTTTTGGCTGCGGGGCGTCAGGCCTGACGCGTTCCCGTCATGGCCATCGATCCGAAGGGTCCGGCCTTGATGGTGCCGGTCAGCGCGTCGCCGTCTACCGTCGCTTCGCATTCGAGCGTCATCGGCATCGGCACCTTCATGTTCATCGTCCAGGTCAGCTTGTTGCCATCAACCTTGCCATTCTCGACGTCGAGCGATCCCATCGCTCCCGCGTTCTGGCCGGAAAAGCTGTCGCCATCGCTCTTCACCGTGAAAACCGACTTCTGATCGCCCATCGGCGATTTCGTGATGCACTCGTAGCTACCATCGACTTGGGCCATCGAATCTCTCCTACTGAAACTGATGTTAATTAGCGGGTGTCGCTATTTCCACCGGCAGACCCAATCCGTCAAGCTGCGGCTTCACCGTGGCGGCGTCCCCGACGACCACATAGACGAGGTCGTCAACGCTGAGCGCCTTTCGCGCTGCCGCGTCGATATCGGCGGTCGTCATCGCTTCATAGGTCGCCGGCAGCTTTTCATAATAATCGTCGGGGAGGCCGAACTTGACGATAGAGCGCAGGCCGCCGAGCACGTCGCCCGACGTCTCGAAGCTTCCCGGCAGCTCGCGCACGCTGCCGTTGATCGTGCGCTCGAGCTCCTCCGCCGTCGTCCCCTTGCCGCCCAGATAGGCTGTGAGGTCGCTGCGCAGTTCCTTGATCGAATCGCCCGTCCGATCGGCCTGCACCGGCGCGATCGCGACCCAGCTCAGCTGTTCCTTGTCGGCTGAGATGCGCGAGCGCACGCCATAGGACCACCCCTTGGTCTCGCGCAGGTTCATGTTGAAGCGCGACAGAAAATTGCCCCCGAAGATATCGTTGGCAGAGCGCAGGATTTCGAGTGAATCGCTGCCCTTTGCGTCGAGGACCTTGCCCGCCATGATCACCGACTGCGGCGATTTGGGCCGATCAACGAGAAGGATGCGTGGGCGAGGGCTGGGAATTGCGACCTCGAAATGCTTTTCCGGCTTCGGTGTCGAGGGCGCCTTCCATGCGCCGAGCGCCGCGTCGAGTTCCTTCTTCACTTCGGCCAGCGTCGTGTCGCCGACGACGAAGATGCGCGCATTGTCGGGACGGATCCAGCTGGCGTGAAATGCTGCGAGCTGCTCGCGCGTCGCGGCCCTCACCGCGTCCGCGTTGCCGAGCCCCGAGGGCGGAATGCCATAGGGATGCTTGTCACCATAAAGCGCCGGGGCGAGAACCCGTGCCGCGATAGCGCTCGGGTTGTTGAGTTCGGCTTTCAGGCGGTTGAGCTGCTGCGCCCGCACCCGCTCGAGTTCCTTCGCATCGAAGGCCGGGTGGCGGATATAGTCAGCGAGCAGGCCGAGCGAGGCGCGAAGATTGGGTTTGAGCGCGAACAGGCTGAAGATCGTCTCGTCGGCGTTCGCAGCCCCGCCAATCTGCGCGCCGAGCCGCTCTTTCGCCTCGGCAAAGGCAATTGAATCAAGGCTCGTCGTGCCCTCGTCCATCAGGCTGAGCATCAACGACTGGGTGCCGAGCGCATCATGGGGATCGGCGGCATAGCCCGCGTCGAAGCTCACCGCGACCTGCACCGTCGGCACGGTGTCACGCCGCGCGAACACGACCTCGATTCCGTTCTTGAGCCTCGTCCGCTCGATCGCAGGGAAATCAAGTGCCGTAAGGTCGGCAACCGCGGGCAGCTGCGACCGGTCGGCGATCGAGGTCGCCGCCCCGATTCCGGTGTCGGGACCGATGTCACCGAGTGCGGGGTTCCAATAGCGGTCGGGCTGGACGGCTTTGGCGACCTTACCCGCGGTGACCGCACCGCCGCGCGCCTCGCCGCCCTCGGTGCGCTCCCCGGGCGTGTAGGTCAGCGAGAATGCGGGGCGCGACAGCCATTTGTTCGCGACAGCCCTCACCTGCTCGGGCGTCGCCCGGGCCATCCGGTCAAGCTCGGTCTTGTAATAAGCCGGATCGTTCGAATAAAGGGCGCCCTCGGCAAGCGTCACCGCCTTGCCGCCGAAGCCGCCGACCGATTCGAGCCCCGAGATCGTGCCGCCAAGCGTGCTCGCCGCCGCACGCTGCAGTTCGTCGGCGGTCGGGCCCGTCGCAAGGAAGTCTGCAATTTCCTCATCGAGTCGCTTGGCGACCAGCGCGGGCTCAATGCCCTCCTTGACATCTGCCTGCACGATCAGGATGCCGGCATCTTCGAATGGCTGGGCAAAGGCGGCGACACTGACCGCGACCGGATCCTTGCGCACCATGGCATTGTCGAGCCGCGAGCTCGACAGGCCCCCAAGGACGCTCATCGCCATCTGCAGCGGCACCGCCTCAGGATCGTTGAGCCCCGGGATCGCCCACATGCGGTAGATCCGCGTCGTCGGTATCAGGTCCTTGACCTCCTTCGCCAGCGGGGCGGGAAGTGTCGGAACCGTCACTTTCGGCATCTGGACCGCGGGGCCGCGCGGAATGTCGCCGAACCACTCGGTGACCTTCTTCTTTGCGGTCGCCGTGTCGATGTCGCCTGCAAGGACGAGCACGGCATTATTGGGTCCGTAATTGTCGGTGAACCACTTCTTCACATCGTCGAGACTCGCCGAGTTGAGGTCGTCCATCGATCCGATGGTGCTGTGGTGGTAGGGATGGCCCGAGGGGAAGAGATTCTCGAAGATCTCGTATCGCAGGAGCCCATAGGGGTTATTGTCGCCCTGGCGCTTCTCGTTCTGGACAACCCCGCGCTGATTATCGAGCTTCTCCTGCGTCACGGCGCCGAGCAGATGCCCCATGCGGTCGCTTTCGAGGAAGAGCGCCCGGTCGAGCGCGCCGGTCGGGACGGTCTCGAAATAATTGGTGCGATCCATATTGGTCGTGCCGTTGCTGTCGGTCGCGCCGACCTGTTGCAGCGGCTCGAAGAAATCGCCGGGCGCATTCTCGGAACCGTTGAACATCAGATGTTCGAACAGGTGCGCAAAGCCGGTCTTGCCCGCAGGCTCGTTCTTGGACCCCACGCGGTACCAGACGGACACTGCGACGACGGGAGCCTTGCGGTCCTCATGCACGATGACGCGCAGACCATTGTCGAGGGTAAAGGCCTCGTAGGGAATGTCCACCGCCTTCACCAGCTCGGCAATCGGGGCGGGGTCGGCCGCTTTCGCCTTTGCAAGCGCGGGTCCTGCGGCGACGAGCGCGGTTGAGGCCGCAAGAGCGAGGGCGAAACGAGGGGAACGGAACATGGGTGATCCTCTTGAAAAGACGCGCAGCAAGGCGCGGATGCCGGACGGCACTGTATGAGCGGTTTAGGACGGCAAAGCGCGGCGTTCAAGGTCGATAGAAGCGCGCTCCGCTGGCCTTCAGCGCTGCCGGATCGAACAGCACCGGCTTCAGCCTGTGCGCCACGAACAGCGGCGCCTGATCGTTGTAATGGGGGCTGTCGGGCCGCGTCGTCGCGGCGCCGAAGGGTTGGATCGATTCCGAGCGAACCCGTCCGGATCGATCCCAGGTCACAAAGAGAATGAAGCTGTCGCCGTGGCGTACCTTCAGCCGACCATCGGGCTCGACGTCCCACAATGTCGAAGCGCGAACCGTGTCGTTGCCTCCGTCGAGCGGCAGGTCGACCCGGCGTGGCCCTTCGCCATGGCGCAGGCGGAGCACGGTACCGAGTTTGGGGTCAAGCCCTGCGAAATGCTCCTGAAGGTGCGCGACGGCCTCTTTGAGGACCGAGCGCGGCTCGGGCTGAGCGCGGCGCTGATAATGCGCGCCGCCCGCGGGACGCAGCACCATCAGCGCAAGCGCGTCGCCGTGCCCCTTGCCGTCGAGGTTCCAGTCCCATTTGCGCAGCAGCGCCTGCGCCTCGGCGAGCGCAGGGTCGCGTTTCGTGTCGAGCGCAAGCAGCTTGGCGATCCACGCCTTCGCATAGCCTGTCCTCGCATAGGCGGTATCATATTTGATCGCCTTGAGCCGCGCTTCGTCGATCTGCCCCGAAGCCTCGAACAGCTCGATCAGCCGTGCGGCGCGATTGGTCATATCATCCTCGATGCCGAGCAGCGGCGAGAAAGCAGCCGCATCGAGCTCGTCGCCCGGCCCTGCCGCGACCCAGGGGGTGTTGTTCGCGTTGATCACATATCCTGACGCCGGATTGACCAGAGCCGGCACGCGGTCGAAGGGCAGCGTCCTCGCCCAGACGGTGGACGAGGTATCGCCGGGCAGTATCCCGCGCCAGTTGAACCCCGGCGCGCGATCGGGGAACATTGCATTGTAGAAAAGGCCGATATTCCCCTTGGCGTCAGCATAGACGAAGTTGGTCGCAGGAACACCCTGACCCGCCATCGCGGCGCGCCACTCGGCAAAATTCCGCGCCTTGTTGAGCCGATAATATTGGGTGACCATATTCGCCTGGTCCTGTCCCGCGTAACGGATTGCAAAAGCGCCCTGTTCATTCCTGATCACCGGCCCTTGCACCGATCGCCATATGGTTCGCGGCACCGGCAGGACGAAGGGCCCGAATTTTACTTTGAGCCAGACGCGCTTCTTTTCGAGCGGGCGCCATTCGCCGTCGAACCGATATTTCTCGCCGCTCTCGTCGAGGATCAGCTTATAGACGTCGATCAGGTCGGGCCGGTTCACCGTATTGGTCCAGCCGAGATATTTATTGTGCCCGAGGAAAGGATAAGGGGAGCCCGGGAAATTCGCACCGGCGAAATCCCATCCCTCTTCGCTGTGCACGACCAGCTCATACCATGCGACCCCGCCGGTCCACGGCTGATGCGAATTGGAGACGAGACGCGTTGCCCCGTCGGTTGACCGCGAGGGCGCGACGGCCATGGCGTTCGACCCGTTCGATCCTGGCTCGCGCCCCAAGGGCGTGTCGGATCGCGGGACGATCTTGCCCGTGACGTCGATCGCCGGCCCACCCTCACGTCCCAGGGGCTGCCCCTCGGTCAGCTGGCCGAGCACCGAATCGAGCCCGAAGAAAAAGGGCGAGCGCAGCACGAAACCCGCAATGACGTCCTCGCCGGTGACGGGAAACAGGCCCGAGAGTCGAACCTCGTCCGGATGCTTGTCGGCATAATGGTTGAGCCCCGCAGCATAGGCAGTGAACAGCCGCTTCACATCATCGGGAAGGCGCGGCCAGTCGCGCGCGCTCGTCTCGCGCACGCCGAGCAGGGCTGCGACATAGTCGATCTTCGCGCCGTCGGCGCCGAGAAGCGCGCCGGTGCGCCCGCGCGTCATCGCGAGCACTTCCTGGAGCGTCGAAAAATCATCCTCGGCATGCGCATAAGCGACGCCATAGGCGGCGTCGGCATCGGTTTTGCCAAAGATGTGGGGGACCCCGAAGCCGTCGCGGGCGATCCGCACCTCGCCTGGGCTGAAGGAAGGCGCAGCAGGCGCCTCTGCCGTCAGAGGCTCCCAGACGGCGAGCCCGACCATCACCGCCGCAACCAGCAGGAGCAGTCCGACGAAAAATTTGCGCATTCGCTTTCCCATTTCCTGCACTATGCCTTGCGAGAGGCCTCATGGCGGAAAATTTGCGAGACGGAAAGCCATGCTCTTGTGTTGCATAATGGCAACACTATCTCTCTCGTCGAGAAAGGGGCTTAGTCCAGATGAACCTCGAAAAATTCACCGATCGCGCCAAGGGCTTTCTGCAGGCGGCGCAAACCATCGCGATCCGCATGAACCACCAGCGGATCAGTCCGGAGCATATTGCCAAAGCGCTGCTTGAGGACAAGGAGGGCATGGCCGCGGGGCTGATCCAGCGCGCTGGCGGCGATGCCGCACGCGCCGTGCAGGGCATCGACGCGCTGCTCGCCAAGGTGCCTGCCGTATCGGGCTCGGGCGCGCAAGCGACCCCAGGACTCGACAATGACGCGGTGCGGCTGCTCGATCAGGCCGAACAGGTCGCCAGCAAGGCGGGCGATGGCTATGTCACCGTCGAGCGACTGTTGCTCGCGATGGTGCTTGCAGCGGGTACGCCGGTCGGCACGGCCTTCGCCGACGCCGGGGTTCATGCCGACGCTCTCAACAGCGCCATCAACGCGCTTCGCGGCGGTCGCACTGCCGACAGCCCGAGCGCCGAGGACAGCTACGAAGCGCTCAAGAAATTTGCGCGCGATCTCACCGAGGTGGCGCGCACGGGCAAGCTCGACCCCGTGATCGGGCGCGACGAGGAGATTCGCCGCACGGTCCAGATCCTCGCGCGCCGGACCAAGAACAACCCAGTGCTGATCGGCGAACCCGGCGTGGGCAAGACCGCGATCGCCGAAGGACTGGCGCTGCGCATCGCCAATGGCGACGTCCCCGATAGCCTCAAGGACCGCCGCCTTCTCGCGCTCGACATGGGCGCGCTGATCGCGGGCGCCAAATATCGCGGCGAGTTCGAGGAGCGGCTGAAAGGCGTGCTCGACGACGTCAAGGCCGCCGAGGGCGAGATCATCCTGTTCATCGACGAGATGCACACGCTAGTCGGTGCGGGGAAGAGCGAGGGCGCGATGGATGCCTCGAACCTCTTGAAGCCCGCGCTTGCGCGCGGCGAGCTGCATTGCATCGGCGCGACCACCCTCGACGAGTATCGCAAATATGTCGAGAAGGACCCCGCGCTCCAGCGGCGCTTCCAGCCGGTCTTCGTGGGTGAGCCGACGGTCGAGGATTCGATCTCGATCCTGCGCGGACTGAAGGAGAAATATGAACTGCACCACGGCGTGCGCATCACCGACGGCGCGATTGTCGCCGCGGCGACGCTGTCGCACCGCTATATCTCCGACCGCTTCCTCCCCGACAAGGCGATCGACCTGATGGACGAGGCGGCGAGCCGCATCCGCATGGAAGTCGAGTCGAAGCCCGAGGAAATCGAGACCCTCGACCGCCGCATCATTCAGATGAAGATCGAAGAAGCGGCGCTGACGAAGGAAACCGATGCCGCGTCGAAGGACCGGCTCGAGAAGCTCCGCGCCGAGCTGGCGAACCTTGAGCAGCAGTCGGCCGAGCTCACCCAGAAATGGCAGGCGGAAAAGGAGAAGATCCACGCCGAGGCGAAGATCAAGGAAGAGCTCGACGCTGCGCGCAGCCAGCTTGAACTGGCCCAGCGCGCGGGCGACCTCGCCAAGGCGGGCGAGCTCAGCTACGGGACCATTCCCGCCCTCGAAAAGCAGCTCGAGGAGGCACAGGCCGTCTCGGGCAACGCGATGCTGCGCGAAGAAGTCACCGCCGACGATATCGCTGCAGTGGTCAGCCGCTGGACCGGTATCCCGGTCGACCGGATGCTCGAGGGCGAGCGCGAAAAGCTGCTCGGCATGGAAGAACAGCTCGGCAAGCGGGTGATCGGGCAGGACGAGGCCGTGCGTGCGGTCTCGACCGCTGTCCGCCGCGCGCGCGCCGGACTACAGGACCCGAACCGCCCCCTGGGCTCGTTCCTCTTCCTCGGGCCCACGGGCGTCGGCAAGACCGAGCTCACCAAGGCGCTTGCGCGCTTCCTGTTCGACGATGACAATGCGATGGTCCGCATCGACATGTCCGAGTTCATGGAAAAGCACAGCGTCGCGCGGCTGATCGGCGCGCCGCCGGGCTACGTCGGCTATGAAGAGGGCGGCGTGCTCACCGAAGCCGTCCGCCGCCGGCCCTACCAGGTCGTTCTCTTCGACGAGGTCGAAAAGGCCCATGGCGATGTGTTCAACATCCTGCTCCAGGTGCTCGACGACGGGCGGCTGACCGACGGGCAGGGGCGCGCGGTGGATTTTACCAACACGCTGATCATCCTGACGTCAAACCTCGGCAGCCAGGCAATCGCGGCGCTTCCCGACGACGCGCCAGTCGAACAGGCCGAGCCCGCCGTGATGGAGGTTGTCCGCGGCCATTTCCGGCCCGAGTTCCTCAACCGGCTCGACGAGATCGTGCTGTTCCACCGTCTCGGCCAGCAGCATATGGGCGGGATCGTCGATATCCAGGTCGCGCGGGTGCAGAAGCTGCTCGCCGATCGGAAGGTGACGCTCGACCTCAGCGACGCGGCCCGGACCTGGCTCGGCCGCGTCGGATATGATCCGGTCTACGGCGCAAGGCCGCTCAAACGCGCGGTGCAGAAATATCTGCAGGATCCGCTCGCCGACCTGATCCTGAAAGGGGAGGTGAAGGATGGATCGACCATCAAGGTCGACGAGGGCGACGGTGCGCTCGTCCTGACGCCCGCCTGATCTCGAAAGGAAGCAATGTCCCGGCCTTGGCGCCGGGACATTCCGCTAGAGCTCAGCGGTTCCCTTCGACGAGGGAACGCGAACGCTCCATCGCGCGCGTCCGGTCGAGGTCAGCTTTGCCTTGCTCTTCGAGCTGATCCCATTCCGCCCTGGTATGGCAGATGCGGCGCGACATGATCGAGCCGGTCGCGACCTCGCGCTTGCAGATTTTCTTCTCTGCATCAGGCTTGTCAGCCGTCGCTTTCCCGGGTGCCGCCGCCTGCGAGGCTGCCGGTGCCACCGCCAAGAGAGCGGCGAGAGAGAGAATACGTAACACTCCGATCGTTCCTTTCATCGGGTGAGGCCCCCTTTCTGGATGGCCCAAAGAAAATGGGCGGCTCCGAAGGAACCGCCCACTTTTCTAAAGGCCTTGGACTTAGAAGTCGACCTTCGCGCCGAGGCGGAAGTAACGACCCATGATGTTCGGACCAGCCCAGGCCGGGTTGAAGCCGAACAGACCATAGGCCGAGTCCGGATCGAACGGCGGCTTGGTGTCGAGGAGGTTGAGGATGTTCGCGTAAATCGTGAACTTGTCCCCAATCTTCTGCGAAACCGTCATGTCGAGGTTCCAGATGTCCTTGGTCTTACAGTTGACCGGAGTTCCGTCGACATAGGCATGGGTCGAAACACCATTTTCCGCATTGAACGCGCAATCGCCCTTGATGCCGCCAAAGTCGATCGACGCTGTGTCATAGCCCTTGGTGTAATAGGCCGTCAGGCTGACCGCGGTATCGCCGAACTCCAGCGTGTTCTGCCACGTCGCGCGCCACTTGGGCGAACCCGAGCAGGACGTGATGTTGCAGGGGCTGAGCGTGCCGTCGTAGCGCAGCACGTCACCCGCGTCGGTCTTCAGCTCATACTTCAGCATGTACGAAGCGTCGAAGTCCGTGCGCCAGGTCAGCGAGTTGCCGATCGGCAGGCTGGCGCGGGCACCGAAGTCGATGCCGCTGACCGTCTGCTGGTCCTGGTTGGTGAATGACGACTGGATGAAGCCGATAACCGGAAGCGCATTCGGGAATGCCGGATCCGGCTGACCCGGGATCACGGTGATGCCCGGAATGTTCACGACGCCATTGTTGGCATAGTAAGCCGCTTCAGCAGCGCTGGTGTCGGTAACGCCGGTGATCAGGTCCTTGACCTTGATATGCCAGAAGTCGACCGTCAGGCTGACGTTGCGAACCGGCTCGAAAATGACGCCGGCGGTAAAGGCCGTCGACTTTTCGGGATCGAGATCCGGGTTGCCAACCTGCGTGAGACCGAGGCTGTAGTTGCCCGTCGCATAGGCGTTGTTCCCGTGCGCCGCGCAGAATGCAGCATAGGTCGTGCAGTTGACGGTACGCGTCACATACCCCGTGGTCGGTAGGCCGAAGCTTTCATTGAAGCTCGGGATGCGGAAGCCCTTCGAGAAGGTGCCACGGATCGCAACCTGCGGGATCGGCGTGAACTTTGCGCTCAACTTCGGCGAGAAGTTCGACTGGCCCGTCGAATAATCGTCGTAGCGGCCCGAGAAGCCGAGTTCGAGCTGGTCGATGATCGGCGCGCTCACTTCGAAGAACGCCGACTTCACGTTGCGGCTGCCCACAGTACCAACCGAGTTGATGCTGTAATAACGATCATACTGGTTGCCCAGCGTGCCAGGGTTGGCGCTGGGAGCGTCGATCGATTCGTCGCGGTACGACACGCCGACCGCCGCTTGCAGCGGACCACCCGGAAGCTCGAACAGATCCTTGGCGAGGGTCGCCTGAACCTGCCAGAGCTGCGACACCGAAGTCGTCGTCTGGCGCGGAGCAATATAATCCCACGTGTCCTGCGAATTGGCTTCGAGGTCATTGAAGTTGAACTCGCCACGAGCAACGAGATCCATGATGCGCTGCGGAATCAGGTAATTTTCCTGGGTGCGCTTCAGGCGGACTTCCGACGCCGTAAAGTTAGCAGAATAGCGCCAGTCGTCGCCGAAGCTGCCATCGATGCCCAGCACCCCGCGCAGCGCGCGCGAGTTGGTGTCGACAGTGCGGCCGCGGGTCGAACGCACGAGCATCTGCGCGCGCGCGCCCTCAGCGGCGAACGGGTTGTACGGGTTGAGTACCCCATTGGTGGCGTCGCAACCGGTGTTCAGCCCGTCGATCGTGCCAACGCCGCTGGCGCAGACGTACACAGGGAGAAGCACGTTGTAGGCCGCAGCCTGGTTGTTCGGCGGGGTAGGCGTGCCGTTGAAGCCCAGCGGCGTGAAGGACGCGTGGCTCTTGGTCTGATAATAGTTTGCGATCGCGTAAACCTGCGCATTGTCGCCGACATTGGCCGTAAAGCGCGCGGTCAGACCCTTACGTTCGATCTCCGGCTGCAGCATGATGTACTGGTTCTGGAAATCGACTTCGCACGTCGTCAGCGGCGAAGTGTTCGACATTTCCGGCGTGATGGTGATCGCATCGAACCCGCGGCAACCCGCAGCCGGGTTCAGGAACTGGAACCGGTTGCGCGGATCGGCCGGATTAGCGGCACCGACGCCAGCACGGCGCACCAGCGCGACGCCCGGGATGGAGATCAGCCCGTTATAGGCAGCAGCCCAGTTGGCGGTTGTATAACCAAGATCATAGGTCGGGTTGTCCGGATCCGAACCCGGATCGGGAACGGCGACAAAGCCCGGACGACCAGAGGCGATGAACCCGTCAAGAATTTCCTGGGTCACGCCGTTCCAGTTAAGGTTGCTCAGGCAGCTTCCGCTTGCGCCGCACATGCGCGACCAGTCGGCCGAGTTGAACGGGTAGCCGCGGTCGCGCGCATAGAGCGCGTCCTGCTTCTGATATTCACCGCTGACGTAGAAGTTGAAGCCCTGGTCGTCGAGATCGCCATAGCCCCAGGTCGCATCAATACGCTGCTCACCGGCGTCACCACGCTGCGACACCCCGAGCGAACCACCGAGGTGGAGGCCCTGGATTTCCTTCTTGGTGATGACGTTGATCACGCCCGCGATCGCGTCGGCACCATAGGTCGACGACGCACCGTCACGCAGAACCTCGATTCGGTCGACGACGGCATTGGGGATGGTATTGAGGTCGACGAAGTTGCGCTGGCCGTCGTCCGCGAGCGGATAGGGGGCCATGCGCAGGCCGTCCGAGATCGACAGGGTCGCCTGCACGGTCAAGCCGCGCAGCGCCGGCGCGTTCGCACCCGAAGCGAAGTTGAAGCCGGTGTTCCAGCCCTGGGTGATCGTGCCCGCGCCGTTCGCCGACAGACGCTGAACGGCGTCGGCGACGGTGTTGATGCCGCGCTCCTGGAGCGTTTCCGAGCTCAGAACGGTGACCGGCGACGGCGTTTCCGTGTCCGTGCGGCGGAGGATCGAACCGGTGACGACGATCGTGTTGTCCTCGGACGCGCCTTCATCGGCCGGCGCATCCTGCGCGAACGCGGGAGCCGAAACCAGCGCGACGCCCAATACGACAGGCGCGACGCTCAATTTCAGCTTCGAGAAATGGGTTTTCTTCACAGTGCAGTCCCTTGCTACTGGTGGCTATGATACCCGGATGGATTGCGCGCGCAGGCCCTTGGCCCCAGCGCGCGATACACCCCGATAGGCCGCGGGATGACCTCACATTCAGCTTGAGTAAAGGAAATTCCCCGCCGTTTTTGCGGTTTCGCAGACCATTGTGACGTATTTGCAACAACACAGAGAAACCGCGAAATACAATATGCTGCGGGTGCCCATTCGCGACATTTTGTTTCAGCAGTTACCAGTTTTATTGCGGTGCACAAAATCTCAGCGCGGCATCGGTCCCGCCAGGGTGCCGGGGTCGAGACGCGCATCGCGCCATTTCAATCCCCAGTGAAGATGGGGGCCGGTTGCCCGCCCCGTCTGCCCCACCGTCCCGAGCCGCTGCCCCTGTGCTACCCGGTCTCCGACCTTCACCTCGAGGCTCTGGCAATGGAGGAAGGCGCTGTTCAGCCCCATCCCATGGTCGACGATCAGGAGATTGCCCTCGAGCGTAAATGGCGTCGTCGCGGCGAGCACAACCACCCCGTCCGCGGGGGCATGGAAGGGCGTGCCCGCAGGGACCGCAATATCGGTGCCGCTGTGATAGGCGCCGGGCTTGCCCTGGTAGACGCGCTGCGACCCAAAGAAGCCCGAAAGCCGCCCGGTCGCTGGCCAGCGAAACGACTGGCGCCAGCCGCCAACCTCGTGGTCGACGCGGCGCGCCTCGGCAATCTGTTCAAGTTCGGCGGGGCGGCGGCGCGCGAACTCGGCGTCGCTCGAAGCGCTTCCGCGCCACGGCGCATTGATATGCTCGATTCGCCAGCTTCCCGGCGCGACAGTCAAGAGGCGCTCGACCCGCCGCCCATCGGCAAGCGTCGCGACGAGATGCTGCGGCGTCACCGCGTCACGGTCGAAGGCGATCAGAAAGCGCCCGTCGGCCGCGATCGCAACCGGCTTGCCATCCAGCGTCAGCCCCTGCGTCGTGTCAGGCGCCTCTCCAAGCAGCGTGCCCCCTTGAACCGGCGTTCCGCGCAAGATGGTGAAGTCGGCGCGTGGGGGCGCCGGGCGGGGAGCGGGACTGGGAGAGGGAATGGGCGCAGGGCTCGGCGCAGGCGGCGGAGCGAGCGGCGGGGGGGCAGGCGGGACGCAGCTCGCGACCAGCAGCAGCAATGGCCATGCCGCGAGCGAGCGCGGCGCAAGCCCCAGTCTCATGCCTTGCCGGAGTCGAGCGCGGCCTGAACCGAGATAGCAGCGGTGGCATAGGCTTCTTGCCGCGCGACCGACCAATAGCGCAGCTCGTCGAGCCCGATCGGCACGCCGGTAACCGCGCAAAGCACATGGTCGCCCGGCGACAGGACGCGGAACCCATTGGGTCCATAGTGCAGGCGGGCAAGTCGGTTGCGGCTGGCGATCAGCATGGGGTCATATCCATCGGGAGGAGAGGTTTCAGACGAGTGACTATAGCAGTATCGCACCGCGCGGCCACCCCTGCTGCGGTCAGAAGAGCTCGCCCTGCTCTCGCCGGGGCGGCGGCGCGGCGCGGCGCAGCGCTTTGGGAGCGGGCGCCGGGCTCGCTGCGGAAGTGGGGTCACTTCGTGCGTCAACCGCCACCGGCACCTCGCCGTCGGCAAACTGAAGCCGCAGATTTCCCGCAGCGCGCGCCCTCGCGGCATGGGTGACGATAGCGCCCCGCGCGTCGCGCACCATCGCATAGCCGCGTGACAGGAGCGCGCGCGGGTCGAGCGAGGCGAGCAGCCGCGCGAGGCCCTGAAGCCGGGCGCGGTCGCGGTCCCACGCGCGCGCGAGCAGCGCCGGTCGCAGCGCTGCTGCGCGACTCGCCAGCCGCTCGGCGGTGACCGCGAGGCGGTGCCGCTGACAGCGATCGAGCTTGTCCCCGGCATCGTCGAGCCGCTGCCGCTGGGGCGCATAGAGCGCATCGCGCCGCGGGAGGTGCCGCGCGAGCGCCGCGAGCCGCTCGCCGCCGAGCGCATGCGTTCGGTTCGCCGCGCCAATCATGCGCCCGCGCCACGTCGCAAGCTGCGCCATCAGCTCGGCGCGTACCGGCACAGCCATCTCGGCCGCCGCAGTGGGCGTCGGCGCGCGCACATCGGCAGCATGGTCGGCGAGCGTCACGTCGGTCTCGTGCCCCACCGCGCTGATCGTCGGGATGCGGCAATCGGCGATCGCGCGCACGACCACCTCTTCGTTGAACGCCCACAGATCCTCGATCGAGCCGCCCCCGCGCGCGACGATGACCAGGTCGGGGCGCGGCACTGGCCCGCCGGGGACGAGCGCGTCAAACCCGCGCACCGCATTCGCGACCTGGGCCGCCGCACCCTCGCCCTGCACCAGGACTGGCCAGACGATGACCCGCGTCGGGCAGCGGTCGGCCAGCCGATGGAGGATGTCGCGGATCACCGCGCCCGTGGGCGAAGTCACCACGCCGATCGTGCGCGGCAGATAGGGGAGACGCTGTTTGCGCTCGCGGTCGAACAGCCCTTCGGCCCCCAGCCGAGCCTTCAATTTCTCGAAGAGCAGCATCAGCGCGCCTTCGCCCGCGACTTCGAGGCTCTCGACGACGAGCTGATATTTTGAACGGCCCGGATAGGTGGTGAGCTTGCCGGTCGCGATCACTTCGATCCCGTCTTCGGGCCGGAAGGCGAGTCGCGCGGCCTGCCCCTTCCACATCACCATGTCGATCAGCGCATTATCGTCCTTGAGCCCGGCATAAAAATGCCCCGACGCCGCGCGCTTCGCCCCCGAGAGCTCGCCGCGCACCCGAACGCGCGCAAAACCATCCTCGACCGTGCGCTTGATCGCAGCTGACAATTGGCTGACCGAAAGCGCCGGAGCATTGTCGCCCGTCGCCGCCTCGGCTAACAGCCGCGCCGCGGGGTCGTTGTCGGACGCCGGATCGGGAAAAGGAATGGACATGAACATCCTGCTGGTGGGCTCGGGAGGCCGCGAACATGCGCTGAGCTGGCAGTTGGCGCAATCGCCGTCTTGTCGCAAGCTCTATGCCGCCCCCGGCAACCCGGGGATCGAAACCTTCGCCGAATGCGCGCCGCTCGCCGCCGACGATCTCGACGGGCTGATCGCCTTCGTCCGCGCGCACGCCATCGACTTCGTCGTCGTCGGCCCCGAGGCGCCGCTCGTCGCCGGACTTGCGGACCGCCTGCGCGACATGGGCGTCGCAGTCTTTGGACCATCCGCCGCCGCGGCGCGGCTCGAGGGTTCGAAAGGTTTTACCAAGGATCTGTGCGCGCGCGCCGGCATCCCGACCGCCGCCTATGTCCGCTGCACCTCTGCCGAGGAAGCGCACGCGGTGCTCGAAGGCTTTGCCGTCCCGGTTGTGATCAAGGCCGACGGTCTCGCCGCGGGAAAGGGTGTGATCATCGCAGAAACGCGCGAGGCGGCCGCCGCTGCGATCGATGACATGTTCGCCGGCGCCTTCGGGGGTGCGGGCGCCGAGGTGGTCATCGAGGAATTCATGGCCGGCGAGGAGGCGAGCTTCTTCGCGCTCTCCGACGGGGACCATGTGATGGCGTTCGGCAGCGCCCAGGACCACAAGCGCGTTGGCGACGGCGATACCGGCCCGAACACGGGCGGCATGGGCGCCTACAGCCCCGCCCCCGTGCTGACCGCAGACCTCGAAACGGAAGTGATGGACCGGATCATCCGTCCGACCGTCAGTGCGCTCGCGGCCGAGGGCACCCCTTATGTCGGCGTCCTTTTCGCCGGGCTGATGCTCACCGACACGGGACCAAAGCTGATCGAATATAATTGCCGCTTCGGCGACCCCGAATGCCAGGTGCTGATGATGCGCTTCACCGGCGATTTCGCGGCGCTGCTCCACGCCGCCGCGACGGGGGACCTCGCAAGCGCGACCCCGCCCGCCTTTTCACACGACTATGCGCTGACCGTGGTGATGGCCGCCAGCGGCTATCCCGGGACTCCGGAAAAAGGCGGCGTGATCCGGGGCATCGCCCAGGCCGAAACGGGCGGCGTGCGCGTCTTCCACGCCGGGACGGCGCGCGCGGACGGCGCAATCGTCGCCGCCGGCGGGCGCGTCCTCAACGTCACCGCTACGGGCAAGACGGTGAGCGAGGCGCAGGCGCGCGCCTATGCCGCGGTCGACCGGATCGATTTTGCGAGCGGCTTCTGTCGGCGCGATATTGGCTGGCGCGAAGTCGCGCGCGAGGCAAGGTAGCAAGACTGGACGCAGCAGGACCGGTCCGATATCCCGGTCCTTCGCTGCCATGAGACACTGGGCTCCCGCCAGCGCGGGAACACAGGAACAAGGAGCAGAAATCCCATGACTTGGCTTCAGGAAAACTGGATCGCCGCGCTCGTCGTACTGATAGTCGTCATCGCGCTAGTCTGGTGGCTCGCCGCTCGGCGCAAACCGCATGATGTCGCTCCCCCGGCGGCCGAGCCCGCCAGGCCCGCCAAGCCGCTCGAACCGGTGAAACCCGAGATCATTGCCGCCGAGCCCGCGTTCAAGAAGACCCCGCCCCCCGCGCCAACCCCAAGTCCTGCGCCAGCAGCGGCCGCAGCGCCGGAGCCTGTCCCGGAAACGGTCGCCGCGGCTGCCGCCCCGACGGCGGGCCAGGCGGACAATCTCCAATTGCTCAAAGGCGTCGGCCCCAAACTCGTGGCGCTGCTCAACAGCCTCGGCGTTACCCGCTTCGAGCAGATTGCGGCCTGGACTGACGCCGACATCGCCGCGATCGACCCCAAGCTCGGCAATTTCGCAGGCCGCATCACCCGCGACAATTGGGTTGATCAGGCTGGCTATCTTGCGCGGGGCGACAAGGCTGGCTTCGAGGCGAAATATGGCGCCCTCGGCGGGGATCTCTGACAGCCCGTCAGGGCTCGTCACGCTCTGAGCGGGAAGATTCCGACCGACGCGGGCGTCATTTTAAGGAGCGCTGGCCTAGGCTTCGGCCAGCCCTTCCTGGGGTCCGCGGATCGCGCTCACCAGCAGCTTGTCGATCTTGCGCCCGTCCATGTCGACGATCTCGAAGCGCCAGCCGCGGTCGGTGAAGCTCTCGCCCTCGGTTGGCAGATGCTTCAGGATGGCGAGCGCATGTCCCGCCGCGGTCGCATAGTCGCGGTCGTCGGCAAGATCGATTCCCAGCCGATCGGCCATCTGGTCCGCGGGCATCGAGCCCGCGATGAGCAGGCTGCCATCGTCGCGCTCCGTGACGAAGGGTTCGCTGCCGATGTCCTGGTCGGATGCAAATTCGCCCGCAATCGCGGAAAGCAGGTCAGCAGGGGTCACCAGCCCTTCAAAGTGACCATATTCGTCGTGGACAAGCAGCATCGGCACTTCCGCGACGCGCAGACTTTCAAGCGCGTCCATCGCGTCGATCTGGTCGTGGATCACGGCCGCGCGGCGAGTCAGCGTTTCGAGGTCGAGTTTCTGCCCTCGGAACAGCGCGCCGGCAATGTCGCGCGCCTGGACAACGCCGACGATATTGTCGACCGATCCGCGTGCGACGGGCAGCCGTGTGTGCGGCGTTTCAAGCAGCTTGGCGCGCACCGCATCCGCATCCGAGGCGATGTCGATCCAGTCGACATCGATCCGCGGCGTCATCACCTCGCGCACCGGTCGGTCTGCAAGGCGCACGACGCCCGAGATGATGGCGCGTTCGCTTTCCTCGATGACCCCGGATTTCGAAGCTTCAGCGACAATCAGGTGCAGCTCCTCGGCGGTCACCCGATCTTCCGATTCGCGTTTGAGGCCGAGGATGCGAAATACCAGGCTCGAGCTCGTGTCGAGGAGCCAGACGAGCGGCGCGGCGATACGCGAGAGCCACAGCATCGGTACGGCCATCACCACCGCGATGCTTTCGGGCGCCCGCAGCGCAAACTGCTTGGGCACCAGCTCGCCCGCGATCAGCGAGAAATAGGTGGTGATCGCTATGACAGCCGCGAAACCGGCGTTGCGCGCGGTCTCCGCGTCGAGACCGAGCGCGCCTTGCAACCGCTCGGCGACCGGCTGTCCGAGACTGGCGCCCGAATAGGCGCCGGCGAGAATGCCGATCAGCGTGATGCCGACCTGGACCGTCGAGAGAAAGCGCCCGGGATCGGCGGCAAGCTGGCGCGCGATGCGGGCGCCGCGGCTTCCCCGCTTTTCCGCTGCCTGCAAGCGTGGGCCGCGGGCGGAAACGATCGCGAGTTCGGACAAGGCGAAGACGCCGTTGAGGAGGATCAGCACGGCGATGATCGCCACGTCGCTCCAGGGAAAGGGGGTCATGGGATGGTGAACGGGCGCGATCGCGCCTGGCCCCTGCAATCGTCGGTCATCGCGTCCCTATAGGACAAAGCCGCCGCTTTGCACAATGGCACCGGCCGGTGCCTACTCAGCCATGGTTCAGCAAGTGTCTGGAACCACTTGCCGGGCCATCTGTTATCGGGATGGTAGGGCGGCGGCCAGGATGGCGCGCGGCCTGAGAATAGGGAGCGAAACAATGAAGACCAAGATGATCAGGCTCACCGCCCTCGCCGGCATCGGGATGCTCACGCTCAGCGGCTGCGTGACCGATCCCGTCACCGGGGAGAAGAAGATTTCCAAGGCCGCGATCGGCGGCGTCGGTGGCGCGCTGGGCGGTTATCTGCTCGGCGATCTCATCGGCGGGAAGAACAGCCGGACCGAGGAAATTGTCGGTGCGGGTATCGGCGCGGTCGCAGGCGCGGGCGTCGGCTACTATATGGACCAGCAGGAAAAGAAGCTGCGCGAGCGCACGGCTGGCACCGGCATTGACGTCGAGCGCCAGGGCGACCAGCTCGTCCTCAACATGCCCGGCGACGTCACGTTCGACCTCAACAGCGCCGTGGTCAAAAGCCAGTTCCGCAGCGCGCTCGACAGCGTCGCCTCGACGCTCGGCGAATATCCAAGCACCTATATCGACATTTACGGTCACACCGATTCGTCGGGCAGCGATAGCTATAATCAGGGCCTCTCCGAACGCCGCGCCGCTTCGGTGGCCGACTATCTCGCGACCCGCGGCGTCCAACGCGCCCGCATGGCAACGATGGGCTATGGCGAATCGCAGCTCAAATGCACGCCCGAAACCACCGAGGCTGACCGTCAGTGCAACCGCCGCGTCGAAATTCGTATCGCGCCGGTCACCCAGAACGACGTCAACGCAGCTCGGTAATCGTCAAGGCCCCTCCCCCCTTGGGGGAGGGGTCACCCGAGGCTCGGGAAGCTCGCCTTGAGCCCGTCGATCACGAACTGGGCGGCGAGCGCGGCAAGCAGCACACCGAGCAGCCGGGTGATCACCGCCTCACCCTTGCCGCCAATCAGCCGCATCAGCGGCCCTGCGGTCAGCAACGCCGCGAGCGTGATGGCGAGAACGAGCAGCAATGCGCCGAAGATGACGAGCGCACGGTCGAGCCCGTTGTTCTGGGCGACGAGCAGCATGACCGACGCGATCGAGCCCGGGCCCGCGAGCATTGGCATTGCCATCGGAAAGACCGAAACATCCTCGACCTCAGGGGTCGAACGTAGCTTCTCCGCGCGCTGTTCGCGCCGCTCGGTGCGCTTCTCGAACACCATATCGATCGCAATGATGAAGAGCATGATGCCCCCCGCGATGCGGAAGCTATCGAGATCTATGTGGAGGAAGCTCAGCAGCGCTTCGCCGAACATCGCAAAGAAGATGAGGATTGCACCCGCAATCAGCGTAGCCCGGATCGCCATCGAGCGTCGCTGCGCCGCGTTTGCTCCGGCGGTCAGGCTGGCATAGATCGGCGCGCAGCCCGGCGGATCGATCACCACGAACAGCGTGACGAAAGCCGAGATGAAAAGATCGATCACGGCTTGGTCGGCGCCGCGACCTGATCGTCGATTACCGGCGCCATCGCGCTGCCATCCCACATTTGGACCGTTACGCGGCGCGACCCGTCCGGGCGAACGGTCGAGGTCCACGCGAGCGTCTGGTCGGACGACAGACCAACGGCCGTATCACCGCCTGTCTCTGCCGGCTGCGCAGCCGTGGGCCGCGACCCGCAAACGGCCTGCTTCGACTCGATGAAATCCGGTGCCTCACGCGGCGTTTCGAGTGCGTCGCCATGATCGAGCACCCAGCGAAGGTCCCCGCGCATCGGATCGCGTCGCCAGACTGTTGTGAAATAGCCCTGCGCGGGCCCGTTCTGCCACGCGCCGGTGGTTGCGCCGGCATTGCCGTCACAGCTCACATATACCGCATGCGCCTGCCACCTCACCGAAGTAGCGGGATCCTTCTTCGAACGGAGCCACTCGCGCGCATTCACTCGCTCCGGGACGAACATGACTGCGTCCGCCGCCGATGTCTCGCGAAAGGCGGTCCACTGCCCCTTGTCCTGCGCGAGCCGTGCAAAGGCGATTTCAGCCGCGATGTAGGCGCTGGGGTTGGCGCCGAGCGGACGGTTGTAAATATCGCCGCCGGGCGCGCAGCCCCCAAGCAGCGCGGAACAGGCGGCGACCAGCGCCAGCGCGCGCATCAGAAGCCCTCCGGGTCGGAAAGCCCGGCGCGGCGATGCGCGGCAACGAGCGTGTTGCGAAGCAGGCAGGCAATGGTCATCGGCCCCACGCCGCCGGGCACCGGGGTAATCGCCGCCGCAGCCGCTGCCGCTTCCTCATAGGCAACATCGCCGACCAGGCGTCCCTTGGCCGCGCCCTCGGCGGGCGGCAGGCGGTTGATGCCGACATCGATGACCACTGCGCCGGGCTTGATCCAATCGCCGCGCACCATTTCGGGCCGCCCGACAGCAGCGACGACGATGTCGGCGCGCCGAACCAGATCGGGCAGGTCCTTCGTGCGGCTGTGCGCCATCGTGACGGTGCAATTGGCGCCGAGCAGCAAGGCCGCCATCGGCTTGCCGACGAGGATCGATCGGCCGATCACCACCGCGTCCTTCCCCGACAGGTCGCCCAGCCGGTCCTGCAGCAGAAGCAAACAGCCATAGGGCGTGCAGGGGACCATCCCCGGAATGCCGAGCGCGAGCCGCCCCGCACTCACGGGGGTCAGCCCGTCGACATCCTTGTCGGGGTCGATCGTCGCAACCGCCGCCTGCTCGTCGAGATGGTGAGGGAGCGGCAGCTGCAACAAGATCCCATCGACCGTCTCGTCGGCATTGAGCTGCGCCAGCAGCCCCTCGACCTCGGCCTGCGCCGCGTCGGCGGGGAGCCGATGTTCAAAGCTCGCCATGCCGGCCGCGAGGGTCGCCTTCCCCTTCGAGGCCACATAGACCGCGCTCGCCGGATCATCGCCGACAAGCACCACGGCAAGGCCGGGCACGCGGCCCGTCGCTGCCTCGAACGCGGGAACCGCGTCGGCAATTCGCAGGCGCAGGGCCGCCGCAAACGCCTTGCCGTCGATGATGTCGGACGTCATCAGATCACCCCGGCGTTGATGCCGAGCGTGTAAAGATAGTTCATCACTGGACCACGCAGGATGATGAGCAGGATCAGCACCACCATTGGCGTCAGGTCGATGCCGCCAAAATCGGGCATGATACGACGAAACGGGCGATAGAGCGGTTCGGTGATCCTCTCGAGCACGTACCAGAGTTGGCGCACAAACTCATTGTGAGTGTTGATCACGTTGAAGGCGAGCAGCCACGACATCACCGCCTGAATGATGATGATCCACCACAGGATGTTGAGGAGGATCGACAGAATCTGAAGGAGCATCAGGTACATTAAGGTCTCCGGCCGGGTTCGTCGGGGTGCGCCACCCTAGCGATGAATGAGCGTTCCCGCACCCCGTGCAGTGAAAATTTCAAGCAGCATCGCGTGCGGGATCCGCCCGTCAAGGATGACCGCCGCCTCGACCCCGGTGTCGACCGCAGACAGACAGGTATCGACCTTTGGAATCATGCCGCCGGTGATCGTCCCGTCCTTCTTCAGCGCGTCGATCCCCATGCGGTCGAGATCGGTGAGCAGCGTCCCCGACTTGTCGAGCACCCCGGCGACATCGGTAAGCAGGAAGAAGCGCTTGGCGCCAAGCGCGCCGGCAATCGCCCCCGCCATGGTATCGGCGTTGATATTATAGGTTGCGCCATCGGCTCCGAGCGCGACCGGCGCGACGACCGGGATGAAATGGTCGCTGGCAAGATTGGTCAGGATCGTCGGATCGACGCTCACCGGTTCGCCGACGAAGCCGAGGTCGACATGGCGCTCGATCCCCGAATTGGGGTCAGGCTCGCTCCGCCGGACTTTCTCGGCGAGGACCAGATTCGCATCCTTGCCCGAAATGCCAACGGCGCGCCCGCCGAGCCCCGCGATCCATCCGACGATCTCCTTGTTGATCTTGCCGGCAAGAACCATTTCGGCGACCTCGGCCGTCGCGGCATCGGTGACGCGAAGCCCGCCGACGAAGGTCGACTCGATCCCGAGTTGCTTGAGCATCGCGCCGATCTGCGGCCCGCCGCCGTGAACAACCACCGGGTTGATCCCGACGGCCTTGAGCAGCACGACGTCCTCGGCGAAATCGCGCTGCGCCTCCGGATCGCCCATCGCATGGCCGCCATATTTGATCACGAAGGTCTCGCCGGCATAGCGCTGCAGATAGGGCAGCGCCTCGACGAGCGTTTCGGCCTTGGCGAGAAGATCGGGCATTTTCGAGGGATCGGCGGGAGACGTCATGCCCGGGCCTCCCCTGCGGGCGTGCTCGCCCCGTCGAGCCGCCGGCCTATCGCAACCACCGCCATGACAAGCAGCGGCACCATCACCGCCGAGAGCACGACCTTGGCAACCATCTGTCCCAGCATCAACTCGCCGATCGGGCGAACGCCATAGAAGCTGACCGTGATGAAAATCAGCGTGTCGACGATCTGGCTGAGCGCCGCCGCGATGAAACCGCGCAATGGCAGCAGGCGGCCGTTGTTCGCGGTCATGCGCGAGAAGAGCCAGACGTTGAGGCTGACCGACACACCATAGGCGAGGATCCCCGCGGCCATCATGCGCCAGCCCTGTCCGACGATGATCGGGAACGCCTCCTTGGCAGGCTCGTACATTCCGGGATCGGTCGGCAGCCTCAGGACGAACAGCGCGAGAAGGATTGCGAGAATCAGCGGGATGAAGCCAAGCCGCACCAACCGGTCTGCGACGACACGCCCATGGAGTTCGGCGATGCCACTCGAAATCGCGATCAACGTCAGAAAGGGAAAGATACCCGCCTCGACCGCCAGCGGTCCGAGTGCGACCTGCTTGGCGCCCAGAAAGCCGCCGAGCGGGACCATGCCGCCATAGAGGATCGCAAAGAGCAACAGCGAGGGCGCGAGCGTGCGCGGGGACGAGCTTTCCATCGGCGCCGCTTAATCGCTTTTGTGCGGCGTGGGAAGATGCGCTCCACCGGGCGGATTATGTTTGCGGGAGGAAGGCGTCGGGCGCCCCTCGCAGCGCCATCCGGTGGGCGGCGGGTTGAAGAAATGGCTGGCACGCAAAATCAGGATGACGCGGCGCTCTCTTTCGAAAGCTCGGCATTTCGGCAGGGCGATTGCGCAAGGGCCTAAGGTGAGCGGATCCATCGTAGAACCGGTGCTTGCGGCTGAGTGCCCCTCGGCCGCCGGCTGGCCCAGTCCCGGCGGGCCTGCGCGAGCAAGATCGTCAAGATCGTGCCCGCCCCCCAGCGCCCCTCCCCAGGCAATGTGATGGGAAAGCAATGGGCCGCCCGCCAAGCACCCACCCCCGGTGTTGCGATGGAAGGAGTGCAGCTACCCTTGTCCCGGCGCCAAAGCCCGCTAGACAGGCCCGGTAAACTTGCGGGGGACGCGACGAGAATATGGAACGCCTGATTGGTCTGCTGGGGATCGCTGCATTGCTGGCGATCGCCATCGCTTTTTCGTCGAACCGCCGCTGGATCCGGCTGCGCGTCGTCATCCCCGCCTTTCTGCTGCAAGCAGGCTTCGCGCTGCTCGTGATCGGAACGCCATGGGGCCGCGCGGTCATTCAAGCGATGTCGAACGGCGTCTCGAACCTGCTCGGCTATGCGAAGGCAGGAACCGATTTCATCTTCGGCCCCCTCGCCTCGCCCGAAATGGGCGCAAACAGCTTCGCGATCGCGGCGCTGCCGGTCATCATCTTTTTCGCTTCGCTGATCTCGATCCTTTATTATCTCGGCATCATGCAGCTGGTGATCAAATGGGTCGGCGGCGCGATCCAGAAGGTCACCGGCATCACCAAGGTCGAAAGTCTTGGTGCCGCGGCGAACATCTTCGTCGGTCAGTCCGAATCGCCGCTCGTCATCCGTCCCTATCTTGCGAGCCTGACACCCTCGCAGCTTTTCACCGTGATGACGGTCGGGATGGCGGGGGTCGCAGGAACCATTCTCGGCGCCTATGCAAGCATGATCGGCGAGCAGCTCCTTCCCTATCTGCTGGCGGCGAGCTTCATGTCGGCCCCGGGCGGCATCCTGATGGCGAAGATCATGATGCCCGACGATCCCAAGGACCTCGGCATCGAGCCCGTGATCTTGCCCGAGGCGAGCCATGATGAAGAAACGCCCGCGAACATCATCATGGCCGCGGCGCAGGGGGCCCAGACCGGCGTCAAGCTGGCTGTCGCGGTCGGCGCGATGGTGCTTGCCTTTGTCGCTCTTGTCGCGCTTGCCAACGGTTTGCTCGGCGGAATCGGGGGGTGGTTCGGATATCCCGATCTGTCGTTTCAGGCGATCATCGGCGCCATCTTTCGCCCGGTGATGTGGCTGATGGGTGTGCCATGGGACGAAAGCGCCGTCGTGGGCGGGCTGTTCGGGACCAAGGTCGTGCTCAACGAGTTCGTGGCCTTCATCGACCTCGGCAAGGTCCAGGGCGACCTTTCGGCCATCTCGGTTGCCATTGCGACCTTTGCGCTGTGCGGCTTTGCCAATTTCAGCTCGATCGCAATCCAGATGGCCGTGACCGGAGGGCTTGCGCCCAACCAGCGCCCAATGATCGCGCGGCTGGGTCTCAAGGCGCTGCTCGCGGGGAGTCTATCGAACCTGATGTCGGCTGCGCTCGCCGGGTTGATGCTAGGGCTGGTCTAGCGGATCGGCGCGGCGCGCGGCGCGATCGAGCCAGTCACCCGCCGCCGATGCGCCCGCCCCCCGACCTTCGCGCGCCGCGCGCCACAGCTCGCCAAGCCAGAGGTCGATTGCGTCGGGTCGGAAGGGGTCAAGCCCCGACCCCGGGTAGAAGCTGATCTCGCCGAAGCGGGGCGCTCCGGCGACCTCGTAGAAATCGACGCGAATGAAATCGAAACCTTCGCCGAGCAATGCCGCCGCAGCGATCATGCGCGCGAGGCTCCGGGGCGGCGCCGGATCGGGCAGGCCGTCGGGCGCCGCAAGCCGCCTCCAGTCAGGAGTGAACAGCGCCCAGCTATGCCCCGTCTCGCGATTACGATGCACTTGAACCGCGGCGGGATAGCCTCCGAAAACGTAGATCTTGTAATCGATCGGTAGCCGGCGATCCTCGCCGACAAAGGGTTCGACGAGCAGGCCGCGCGGAATTTCACGGTAGAGCCATTCTCCCAACCAGCCGCCATAGCCATGGCGCATCCAGCGCGTGGCAGCGCGCCGGATTTCCGACCAGTCGGCCGAGACGTCGCGTACATAGCGGTTCTGGTTGCACCCGTGGCGCGCCTTGAGCACGAAGGGGGGCTGCCACAGCGGTCGGTCGGGCAAGACCGTACTGTGCCATAGCGTCGGTGTTATCCAGTCGGGGCCGAGCAGTTCGGCGACATGAAACTTGACTGCGACCTTGTCCTGAAGCCGGGGCTGACGCGGGTCATGATCGAAGAGCTTGCGCCACTGCACCCACTCGGTGAAGCGCCGCGGGCTCGCAAGATTGAGCCGCCGCCGGTGCCGTGCAGCATAAAGAATGTGCGCGCGCAGCCGGTCCACGGCAGACGCGCCCGCGCTCATTCCTCGATCCGGTAGGCGATCGGCTTGAAGCTGCCGTTGTTCGATTGGGGCGCCGAGCAGGCAGTGAGCCCGATAATCAAATCGGCATGGGCAAGAAAGGTGATGCTGTCGCCCGCCTTGCTGAGCGGCGAGTCGACGCGCAACGCACCGGTCACGCCGTCGACGGGCACATTCATGAAACAGTTGAAGGCGACGGGGATCGCATCGGGCTCGATGCCATAGGGCGCAAGCGCCTCTGCAAGATTGCCGAAGCAGCCGCGGTGGGGGTTCGTATCGCCGTAGATGATGCGAAATGTATCGCGCGAGCAGGGCGTGAGCAGGAAATCGTGACGTCCAACGTCATCCGCGACGATTTCGAGCAATATGTTGCTCCGGTTCGAATAGAGCTTGTCACCCGTCGAGAGATAAATACGGCTCGCATAGTCAAGCGTGCGGCCCGACGAGATGACTTCGGCCACGTCGGCGCGGTTGAAAGCGAGAAGGTCGGCAACCTGCTCGCCGCGCGGATCGGTCACCACGAGCCGCTGCCCGCGATCGAGCGTGAAGGCCGTTCCCGAACGAGGTGCGATCTCAGGCAGCGCGCGATCTCCGCATCGGGGGCAGGAAGGGACAGAACCAGTCGCCGTCCACCTCGCGCCCGCTGAACTGCGCGGCCGCGCTCGCATCGCCGAAATCGGCGAGCATCGGGTTGGGTGTTCCGGCGAGCGCGGTATCGCGCGCCATGATCGCCGAGCGCATCTTGTCATAAAGCCCGTCGCGCCGGAGCGCGGCGAACTGCGCTTGCAGATTGAAGACCAGCGCAGGCTGGTCGAAGCGGCGGGCAGGGCGGCTCGCTGCTGGATGAAGCCCAACGATGAAATAGCCATGCCCCCCGAGGCTGAGGGCAAACCAGGGGCTGGCAGGATGCTCGCTGACCTCGGGGTCAACAGGTGCGCCGCGGGCGGCGTCGCGGTCGGCCAGCGCCTGAAGCCGCGCCCACATTTGCGCCTCAAAGGCAGTCTCGTCGCGGGGAGCGGGTCCGCCGAACAAGACCGCAAGCGAGTGGAACCGCCGGCCGCTACCGCGCCAGAAGGCTTCCGCCGTCTCCTCAAGGGCATCGAGAATTTTCTCGTCATCGCGCCCGCACGCAAGCGGCCCCGCTTCGACGATCGAGAGCCCCCCGGCGGCGAGCGCCGATTTGGCTCCCACGCAGGGAAACATCTGGTCGGCGATGCGCTCGGCAAAAGCCGCGCGGGCGGGAGACTGGGAGGGAAGGAGGTTGGACATGTTGGGTGACAAACGGCGCCCGCGCGCGTTGGTTGCACGCCCGGCCGCAGCGGATCGCCTGCAAGCGCCCCGTGGGGCCGCAATTGCCAAGCGGGGGAATAAGGCGTAATTTCAACATGGGCGGGGCGATATTCTTTGCACAGGGAGAATGTTGCCGTGGTTAAAACTTTCTTTCGTTGGCCGCTCATGATCGGTCTCGTCGTTGCGAGCGGCGCCGGTCCCTCGATATCGGCAGCGCAAACCTCCGATGACCGGATGTACCGTCCCGCCGAGGCGACCATCTATCGCGACGCCGCCTATCGCGGCCCTGCCGTCTTCATTGGCGAAGCCAAGCCCGACCTCGACCTCGCCTGGCCCGTCAATTCAATCCGGGTCGCGCAAGGGCACTGGGAGCTGTGCGAAAAGACGCGCTACCGCGGAACCTGCCGCACGGTCGATCGCGATACGCCGATGCTTGGCAACATCTTGCGCGGCATCACCGTCCAGTCGATGCGGCCCGTCGGCAGCGGAGCCCAGCCCCATCCTCCCGCCAACGACCAGAGCGTGCGCGGCAATTTCGCCGAGTTCCACACCCAGCCAACCACGGGCGGTACCCGCGTGCCTGCCTGCACGAGCGGTTCGGCGGGTGCGAACTGCGCTGCCCGCACGGCGGACAGCTGGTGCCGCTCCATCGGTTGGAACGGCTCGGCGCGCGAACACATGGAAACGGTGGGCGGGCGGGTCTACCTCGCTGATGTGCTGTGCGTCCGGTCGGGCTATTGAAGAGGAGAGGGTCGATGATGAGGGTGATGATCACCGCCACGGCGCTGGCGATCGCGGGGTGCTCCTCGATGCCGCGCAACACCGGCACCAGCTATGAGTGCGATCGCGGCACAAGCCTGAAGGTCGATTATGTCCGCGACGGTGCGGTTGTCCGGGTCAACGGGCGTCAGACGCTGGTGCTGCGCGCCACTCCGGCCAACCGAGGGGAAATTTACGAGAACCGAACCGGCGCCCGCCTTCACCGTGATGGCAATCAGGTGACGTGGAACACCGCGGCGCGCTCGGCGCCTGAGACCTGCCGGGCGGTGATAACGCCGCTCTGAAGGGGTCAAAGTTCCATCAAGTCGAAGGCATTTCGCAGCTCGGCTGCAAACAGTTCAGGCTGTTCCCAGGCGGCGAAATGCCCGCCACGATCGAGTTCGTTCCAGTAGACGATGTTGCGGTAGCGCCCTTCGGCCCAGCGGCGCGACAGGCGCATGATCTCGTTCGGGAACAGGCTGCAAGCCGTCGGGACGTGGATTTCGCCCGTCGCGAAGCTGCGGAAGCTGTGCCAGTAGAGCCGCGCCGACGACGCGGCGCTGGCGGTCAGCCAATAGAGGCTGACGGTATCGAGCATCGCGTCCTTCGACAGCGCCTTTTCCGGATGGCCCCCGATCGACTGTCCGCCCGGCTGGTGGCCACAGTCGGTCCAGCCATGATATTTCTCGACGATCCACGCCATCTGCCCCACGGGCGAATCGGTAAGCGCATAACCGATCGTCTGGGGGCGCGTTGCCTGCTGCGTCGAATAGCCGCTGTCCTTTGCCTGATACCATTGGAAGCGCGTGAGATAGGCCTTCTCGGCCTCGCTGAGATCGGCCATCATCTCGGGCGGCGGCGCGCCGACAACCATGTTGACGTGAAGCCCTGCGCAATGGTCGCCGTGCGCGACCCCGATCGCGCAGGTCACCGCGCTGCCCCAGTCGCCGCCTTGCGCGAAATAGCGGTCATAGCCGAGCGCGCCCATCAGTGCGTTCCACGCCGCCGCGATATGCTCGACGCTCCACTTGGCGATGTCGGGCTTGCCCGAGAAGCCGTAGCCCGGAAGCGAAGGGATCACGAGATGGAAATCCGCCGACAAGGGCGCAATGACGTCGAGAAATTCGAGCACCGACCCTGGCCAGCCGTGTGTCAGAATGAGCGGCCGGGCATCGGGATTGGCCGAGCGGATATGAAGAAAATGGATATCGAGACCGTCGACGGTCGCGAGAAAATTGGGCAGCCCATTCAGCCGCGCCTCGATACGGCGCCAGTCATATTCGTCGCGCCAGTACGCCGCCAGTTCCTGCGCATAGGCGAGCGGCACGCCCTGGTCCCAATCATCGACCGTTTCCTTTTCGGGCCAGCGCGTCGCAGCAAGCCTGGCCTTGAGGTCGTCGAGAGCTGCCTGCTCAACCGCGAGTGTGAACGGACGGATATTGGCAACCTGCATTTGCCCCCCTTTGAGCTTACCGCGTCGGCACAGGCTCCGATCCCGTCCAGTCGTAAAAGCCGCGCCCGGCCTTTTTCCCAACCCAGCCCGCCTCCACATATTGGACGAGCAGCGGCGCGGGACGGAATTTCGGATCGCCCGTACCGCTGTGGAGCACGCGGATAATCTCGAGGCAAGTATCAAGACCGATAAAGTCGGCGAGCGTGATGGGGCCCATCGGATGGTTGAGCCCGAGGCGGCACCCGGTGTCGATGTCCTTCATCGTCGCGACGCCCTCGCCCAGGGCGAACACCGCTTCGTTGATAAGCGGCATCAGGACCCGGTTGACGATGAAACCGGGCGCGTCGTTCGCGTGAACGATCTCCTTCCCGAGCCCCCGCCCATAGGCTTCGACCTGCGCCAGCGTGTCATCGCTCGTTGCGAGGCCGCGGATCAGTTCGATCAGCCCCATTACCGGCACCGGGTTGAAGAAATGGACGCCGATGAAGCGGGCCGGATCGGGCGCCGCCTGCGCGAGGCGGGTGATCGGGATCGAACTGGTGTTCGAGGCAAGAATCGCGCTCTTCGACAGATGCGCACCAACGCTCGCGAAGATCGCGCGCTTGATTTCTTCGCGCTCGGTCGCCGCCTCGATCACGAGGTGGGCGGGCGCAAAATCAGCATGGTCGGCAACGGGAGTGATTCGAGCGAGGAGCGCGTCGGCATCGGCCTGCCCCATCTTCTCCTTGGCAACAAGGCGGCCAAGCGCCCTGGCAATCCCTTCCTTGCCTGCCTCGGCGCGGGCGATGTCGATGTCGGAGAGGAGAACATCGTGCCCGGCCCCTGCCGAGACCTGCGCGATCCCCGCGCCCATTTGCCCTGCCCCGATCACGCCGACGATCATATCTAGCCCTTTCGCTGAACACGTGTGGCTGCGCACCTACGCTCTCGGCTCCTTTCGTCAAGGGGCGGAGCGGAAAGCGGTGGCCTCGGCGAGGATCAGCGCAAAGGCAGGATCGGCATCGTCCCAGGTCGCAAGCGGCGTCCAGCCGCCGGCGCGCAGCAGAAGGTTCGCGTCGCGCGGCCCGTATTTATGGCTGTTTTCGCTGTGGATCGTCTCCCCGCTCGCCATGTGATAAGCGCGTCCACCGACGCGAAAATCCATGTCACATGCGGCCACGAGGTGCATCTCGATCCGGGCATGGACATCGTTCCAGACAGCGCGATGGGTGTAGTTTTCAAGCGGGATCGTGCCGTCGAGCTCGCGGTTGATCCGTTCGAGCAGATTGAGGTTGAAGGCCGCGGTTACCCCGGCGGGATCGTCATAGGCGCGCTGGAGAATGTCCACATCCTTGATACGGTCGATCCCGATCAGGAGCAGCGACGCCTCGCCAAGCGCGCTGCGCCAGCTGCGGAGCAGGTCGACTGCCGTTCGCGCAACCATGTTGCCGATGGTTGAGCCGGGAAAGAAGCCGAGCTTGGGCAGCCCGCAGATTTCGCGCGGCAGGTCGACCGGCTGGGTGAAATCGGCCTCGACCGGATAGATGGCGAGCCCGGGGAAGCGGGCCGCGAGCGCGCGGGCGCTTCCGCGCAGGAAATCGCCCGAAATATCGACCGGCACATAGGCGGCAGGGTCGATCGCCTCGAGGAGGAGCGGCGTCTTGGTCGAACTTCCGGATCCCAGTTCGACGACGGCGCGGCCGGGGCCGACGGCATCTGCGATCGCAGCGGCGTGGCGTTTGAGCAGATCAGTCTCGCTGCGTGTCGGATAATATTCCGGAAGCGTGGTGATGTCCTCGAACAGCGCCGAGCCGACCGCGTCGTAGAACCAGCGCGCCGGAATCGCCTTTTGCGCCTGCGAGAGTCCGGCATGAACATCGGCGCGAAAGGCCATGTCGATTCCGGCATCGTCAGCGTCGACCTGTCGCAAGTGTCGCACTACGCCCATATCAAAGATCCTTGGCAAGTCGCACGCCGGTGAATTGCCAGCGTTGGTGGGGGTAAAAGAAGTTGCGGTAGCTGGCGCGCAAATGGCCGCGCGGCGTCGCGCAGCTGCCCCCGCGCAGGACGAACTGCCCGCTCATGAACTTTCCATTATATTCGCCGACCGCGCCGGGGGCTGCACGGAAACCCGGATAGGGTCGATAGGCGCTGCCGGTCCATTCCCACACGCCGCCGAACATCTGCTCGAGGGCGCCGTCTCCACGTGCCGGCGCGGGCTGCACGGGCCCGGCGTCATCGAGTTGCTGCCCGCCGAGGGGGTCGCGCGCCGCCGCGGCCGCCTCCCACTCAAACTCGGTCGGCAGCCGCGCGCCGGCCCAGCTTGCAAAGGCGTCAGCCTCGTAAAAGCTGACATGTGTGACGGGCGCGGCGGGGGCGATCGGCTGCCAGCCCGCGAGGGTGAACGCGCACCCATCGCGCCAGTAGAGCGGTGCCTCCACGCCCTCGGCTTCCACCCACGCCCAGCCGTCGCTGAGCCAGAGCGAGGGGGTGCGATAACCCCCGTCGTCCATAAACGCCTGCCACTCGCTGTTGGTCACCGGCCGGCTCGCGAGGGCGTGCGGGGTCAAAAGGACGGAAAACTGCGGGGCCTCGCAGTCGAAGGCGAAACCTTCGCCTGCGTGGCCGACCGACACGATCCCGTCCGCCCCTTCGATCCAGCGCATGGCGCCTGCTGTCTCAGGGAGCGAGCCGCCAGCCTCCGGGACGGGCGCAGCGCCCTCGAAGCTGGCCTCCTCCCAGACAGCGGGGCCGAGCGGGTTCTGCGCGAACAGATGCTTGATGTCGGTGAGGAGCAGTTCCTGATGCTGCTGTTCGTGATGGATGCCGAGTTCGACGAGCGCGCGCGCCGCGTCGGGCAGGTCGGCAAACGCTCGCAGCACGGCCGCATCGACATGTGCGCGCCAGGTGCGAACGTCCTCGAGCGCAGGGCGGGTCAGAAGCCCGCGCTGCGGACGCGCGTGGCGCGGTCCTTCCGCCTCATAATAGCTGTTGAAAAGATAGGGATAGCGGGGATCGAACAGCTGGTAGTCGGGGACATGATCGCGCAGCACGAAGGTTTCGAAAAACCAGTTCGTGTGCGCAAGATGCCATTTGGCGGGCGATGCATCCGCCATCGATTGCGCGCTTGCGTCGGCGTCAGACAGCGACGCCGCGAGGTCCAGCGACAGGCGCCGCGTGGCGGCGAAACGACCAGCCAGGTCGGCGTGCGACAGCGCGTCGGTCGTGGGCGAAGCGTCGGTGCGGCGGGCCATAAGCAGACAATCCCCCGAAGTGCGATTCGGTTTCGCAAGACGAGGCAATATGGTTACGGCGCCAATGAATGTCTAGAACATATGGGGAACAGATTCCGGATGAAGACCTGAAGGAAAGAAGACAATCCCTTAGCGCGTGCCGCCGGGCTTCCAGAGGATGTCGCCGTCCGCCGCGGCATTGATGTGGCGCGTCATCACGAACAAATGGTCCGACAAACGATTGAGGTAGGCGAGCGCAAGCGGGTTGAGCGCACGCGTTGCCGCAGCAGCCACGGCGGCGCGCTCGGCGCGTCGGGCGATCGCCCGCGCGAGGTGAAGGCGGGCCGCCGCCTCGCTCCCGCCCGGGAGAATGAAACTGCGCAGCGGATCCAGCGCTGCATTCATGGCGTCGATTTCCGCTTCGAGCCGCGCGATCTGCCCCGCCACGATGCGCAGCGCCATGTCGTGCGGACCGAAACCATGCTCGGCATCGGCCGGGGTCGCAAGATCGGCGCCGAGGTCGAACAGTTCGTTCTGGATGCGGGTCAGCATCGCGGCCTCAGCGCTGTCTTGGGCGAGCGCGGCGGCCGCGAGGCCGACCGCGCTGTTCGCCTCATCGACGTCGCCGATCGCCGCCATCAGCGGCGCCGATTTCGCGATGCGCGAGCCGTCAACGAGGCCGGTGGTGCCATCGTCCCCTGTGCGGGTGTAGATCTTGTTGAGCTTGACCATCGGCCGGGGCCGCGCGGCTGTCAGCTGCCAGCGGCGAGGAAGCCGATCAGCACGAGCAGGATGATCGTGATTGCCTGCCACTTCACGCGCGCCATCATCATCCGGTTCTGCATCACCTGATTGTCGTGCGACGTGCCGTCCATCGCCGCGCGGTGCCCCTGCGCGAAATGGAAGAGGCCGCGCGCCAGCGCGAAAAGGACGAGGCCGGCGGCAACGACGACGGCGAGGACAAGGAGGACGGTCATGGTCCCTATTTAGGGCATCCGCAGCGAATATCCAGACGGAAGCCGTCCGGCGCGCAAATCTGCGGCGAGCTTCTTGCCGTCGACCCCGCGCGCGCGGAGCGCCGCGAGCGACGCCGCCGCGTCGCGCTTGGCAAGGCGCTGCCCGGCGGTGTCACAGACGAGCGCGTGGTGGCGATAAAGGGGGGTGGAAAGCCCCAGCAGCGCCTGGAGCAGGCGGTGTACGTCGGTCGAGGCGATGAGATCGGCGCCGCGCACGACATGAGTGACCCCCATCGCGGCGTCGTCGAGCGTGCTCGCAAGATGATAGCTGGCGGGCGCATCCTTGCGCGCAAGAACGATGTCGCCGTGTGCCGCGGGGTCGGCGGCACGCAGCCCCTGCCCTTCTTCCTCCCACCAGAGCTTGCCCGCGAGCGCTGCGGCGCGGCGCATGTCGAGCCGCCAGCAATGAGGCTCCTGCGCCATCCGCCGCTCGCGGTCGCCCGGCAAGAGATGGCGGCACGTGCCAGGATAAAGGGCGCCGGCCGGGCCATGCGGCGCCGCGAGGCTCGCCGCGATGTCAGCGCGGGTGCAGAAACAGGGGTAGACAAGGCCGCGCGCAGCAAGATCGGCGAGCGCCGCGTCATAAGCGCCGAGGCGCTCGGACTGACGCACCGGCGCGCCGTCCCAGCCCAGCCCGAGCCAGGCGAGGTCGGCGAGCGCCGCATCAACATAGATCTCGCGTGACCGGCTGCCATCAATATCGTCGATGCGAAGGCGGAACGCGCCGCCCGCGCCGCGCGCCGCGTCATGCGCTGCGAGCGCGCTATAGGCGTGACCGAGATGGAGTTCGCCCGTTGGACTGGGCGCGAACCTGGTCAGCATGGGTGCCCGGTGAGATCCAGATACTGTGGTTGCCACAGATAATAGCTTCCATATGTTGCGACAGATGCCCCCTTGACGTCAGAATCATATGCGTGATGTAATGACAGGGTCACTTGGGAACGGCAGTGGCGCGCCATCCCGCGCAGGAAAGGGGGCAGCGTTTTAAAGCTATGTTCCATCCCGATCTCGCCCGCCACCCCGATAGCTGTCCCGCACTCGTGCTCAACGCGGACTATACGCCGCTGAGCTATTACCCTTTGAGCCTGTGGCCGTGGCAGACCGCGGTCAAGGCGGTATTCCTCGACCGCGTCACGATCGTCGAGAATTACGCGCGCGAAATTCATTCGCCGACCCGGACGATGCCGATTCCCAGCGTGATTGCGCTGCGCCAATATGTGAAGCCGTCCCAATATCCCGCCTTCACCCGCTTCAACCTCTTTCTGCGTGACCGTTTCGCGTGCCAATATTGCGGGTCGGGCAAGGATCTTACCTTCGATCATGTCGTGCCGCGGCGGCTCGGCGGACGGACAAGCTGGGAAAATGTCACCACCGCGTGCGCGCCGTGCAACCTCAAGAAGGGTGGGCGCACGCCGAAGCAGGCGCATATGCCGATCCACCGCCAGCCATGGCGGCCGACGAGTTGGCAGCTGCAGGACAATGGCCGCGCCTTTCCACCAAACTATCTTCACGAAAGCTGGATCGACTGGCTCTATTGGGACGTCGAACTCGAAGGCTGAGACGGCCGGGCGCAACTCCATTAGCCTGGAAGCACAGGCGGCGTACGGATATTGCTTTGCGCATAGCTATGCGCTGCTTGACGTAACGTCTGGTGCAGTGCAGCAACCTCGCCCATGGGCCCGCCGATCCAGATCTCGCAAAACCCCGACATCCGCTATCTCGGGCGGATATTGGGCGACGTCATTCGCGCCTATGGCGGCGATAAGCTCTTCCGGCAGACCGAATATATCCGCTCGGCGAGTGTCGACCGGCACCGCGGTATCGCCGGAGCCGAGGCGATCGACCCGGGGCTCGAGGCGCTGAGCCTCGACGACACGATCGCCTTCGTGCGCGGCTTCATGCTGTTTTCCATGCTTGCCAACCTCGCCGAGGACCGTCAGGGCGTCGCGATCGAGCCCGAGGCGACGATGGCAGCGGCTCTCGCCAAGCTGGCTGCCGACGGCGTGGACACCGCCGCGGTCGCAGCCCTGCTCGATGCGGCGCTGATCGCACCGGTGCTGACCGCGCACCCGACCGAGGTGCGCCGCAAGTCGATGCTCGACCACAAGAACCGTATCGCCGAACTGATGCGGCTGCGCGACGCGGGTGCGGAGGAAACATCCGAGGGCGACGTGGTCGAAGATGCGATCCGCCGGCAGATCGTGCTCCTGTGGCAGACGCGCCCGCTGCGGACCGAAAAATTGTTCGTCGCCGACGAGATCGACAATGCGCTCACCTATTTGCGCGATGTTTTCCTCCCCGTCGTGCCCAAGCTCTACGCTCGCTGGGAAAAGCAGCTGGGCCGCCGTCCTGCGAGTTTCCTGCGCGTTGGTAGCTGGATCGGGGGCGATCGCGACGGCAACCCCTTCGTCACCGCCGAAACGCTGCGCATGGCAACCACGCGCAATGCCGCCGCTGTGCTCAGCCATTATCTCGATGCCGTGCACGCGCTCGGGGCCGAATTGTCGGTGTCCTCGGCGCTCGCCCCCGTCCCGCCAGCGGTCGAGACGCTAGCCGAGGCGAGCGGGGACGCCGCGCTCAGCCGCCGCGACGAACCTTATCGCCGCGCGCTGTCGGGCATCTATGCGCGGCTTTCGGCAACCCATGCCGAGATCGTCGGCAAGTCTCCGCCGCGTCCTTCGGCGCTCGCGGGCGAACCCTATGCGACGCCGGGCGATTTCCGGCGCGATCTCGTCACCATCGCCGGCGGCCTGTCGGCGAGCGGCGAGGGCCAGCTCGGCGGCATCGGCGCGCTCGGGCGGCTGATCCGCGCGGTCGAAGTCTTCGGTTTTCACCTTGCGACCCTCGACATGCGGCAGAACAGCGCGGTGCATGAACGCGTCCTCGCCGAGCTGTTGAGCGTGTCGGGCGTGTGCGCCGATTACAGGGCGCTCAGCGAGGAGGAGCGCGTCGCATTGCTCACGGCAGAACTCGCAAGCGACCGCCCGCTCGCAGCGCCCTGGCACGAATGGAGCGAGGAGACCGCGGGCGAGCTTGCGATCGTCCACGCGGCAGCCGACGTACGGCGCCGGCTCGGGACGGACACGATCTGCCAGTGGATCATCTCGATGGCGCAGGACCTCTCCGACCTTCTCGAGGTGCATGTACTCGCGCGCGAGGGCGGGCTGTGGCGAAGCGGTGCTGAGGCGGGCGCAACGAACCTGATGGTAGTGCCATTGTTCGAGACGATCGACGACCTCAGCCGTGCCCCCGACATCATGACGCGTTATTTCGCGATGCCCGAGCTCGGCCCGCAGGTTCGCGTGCGCGGCTACCAGGAAGTGATGATCGGCTATTCCGATTCGAACAAGGATGGCGGCTATCTGACGTCTACCTGGGGGCTTCACCAGGCATCGCAAGCGCTCACTCCCGTGTTCGAGAAGGCGGGAAGCGCGATGCAGCTGTTCCACGGCCGCGGGGGCGCGGTCGGACGCGGCGGCGGTAGCGCTTTCGCCGCGATCCGCGCCCAGCCTGCAGCAACCGTGCAAGGGCGGATCCGCATCACCGAACAGGGCGAAGTGATCGCAGCGAAATATGGCAGCGCCGACAGCGCGGCAACCAATCTGGAAGCAATGGTTTCGGCGAGTCTGCTCGCGAGCCTCGAGGCCGACGCCATCCGCGAGGACGATCACCCGCGCTACGCCGCAGCGATGACCGCGCTCTCGGACACGGCCTTCGCGGCCTACCGCGGGCTTGTCTACGAGACGCCGGGATTCAAGGATTTCTTCCGCGCGATGACCCCGATCGCTGAAATCGCAACGCTGAAAATCGGCTCGCGCCCGTCGAGCCGCACGAAGAGCAGCGCGATCGAGGATCTGCGCGCGATTCCCTGGGTGTTCAGCTGGGCCCAGTCGCGCGCGATGCTGCCTGGCTGGTACGGGACAGGCGAAGCTTTCGCGGCGTTCAAGGATCCGGTCCTGCTTGCCGACATGGCGCAAAGCTGGCCCTTTTTCGCCGCGCTTCTCGGCAATATGGAGATGGTGCTCGCGAAATCGGACATGGGGATCGCAGCGCGCTATGCCGCGCTCGCGGGCGCAGTCGACGGGCATGAGGCGATATTCACCCGCATCCGTGATGGCTGGAACCGGGCCCACGACGGGCTGCTCGCGATCACCGGACAGACGCGGCTCCTCGAGAAGAGCCCGGCGCTCGAGGCCTCGATCCGGCTGCGACTACCCTATATCGAGCCGCTCAATCTTTTGCAGATCGAGTTGATGAAGCGTCACCGCGCCGGCGAGACCGATCCGCGCATCGCCGAGGGGATACAACTCACGATCAACGCAATCGCGACGGCGCTGCGCAATAGCGGCTGATCCGTCCCGATCGAGGCAAGGCATGGCCCGGTCGATGGCGCCTACGCCTTCGCTATCGCGGAGTGTTATTTCGAGATGATCCGCACCTCGCCCTTGCTCGCGGCACCGTCGGGATTGAGCGCGATGGTGAAATCGTCACCGTCCTTGTCGGTACCGGCTAGCGTGTCGCCGTCGCGCGTCACCTTGACGCCCTTCTTGGCGAATTCGGCCGCCATCCAGTCGGCTGCCTTGGCTGGAGCGGCAGGCGAGGTAAAACCGAGGTTCACTGTCGCCTTGTCGGCTCGGTTCCGGTCGCTCGCGTTGACGTTGACCTTGGTCACCTTGCTGCCCGGGTAGAGTTTGACCCCATCGATGTCGAAATCACCCTCGATGTCGAGGTCAACAAAGTCGGGGATGTCGATGTTGATCGCGCTACCATCCTCGCCGCCAATCTTGAGCTTGCCCCCGTCCCGGCCCGCCTTGATCTGCACGCCCCCGCCCTCGCCGTCGGCGTTGATCGAGATTTCGGTCTCGGTCGTCTTTTCGTCCTTCTGCCCGCAGGCAGCGAGGAGCAGTATCGCGGGAATCAGAAAAGCGAGGCGCATGGCGGATCTCCTTGGTGCATTATCCATATAATACACCGAGGGGGGCCGAGCATCAACCAACATTTGTCTGTGTCGGAAGGGGAGGCCGCTCAGGCGTCAATGCTTGTCTTGAGGTCGCCGTGCACAAGACCGCCGTCGACGGTGATCGTGTCGCCGACAACATAGTCGCCTGCCTTCGACGCAAGAAAGATCGCGGCGCCGGCCATATCCTCGGGGACGCCGATGCGTTTTACGGGGATGCTCTTGGAAACCGCGTCACCATGGTCGCGCGCTGCCTTGTTCATGTCCGACTGGAAGGCGCCCGGCGCGATCGCGCTCACCACGATATGGTCCTGCACCAGACGGGCCGCCAGGCGCTTGGTGAGGTAGAGGATCGCCGCCTTCGAGGCATGATAGCTGTAGGTTTCCCAGGGGTTGAGGCGCATGCCGTCGATCGAGCCGATGTTGATGACCTTTGCCGGGCGATCCTGCGTGCCTGCAGCCTTGAGCAAGGCGTGTAGCGCCTGCGTCAGGAAGAAGGGCGATTTGACGTTGATGTCCATCACCTTGTCCCAGCCGCTTTCGGGGAAGCCCTCGAACGGCTCGCCCCACGCAGCGCCGGCGTTGTTGACAAGAATGTCGAGCCGCTCTTCGCGGCCGCCAATCTCCGCGGCGAGCGCGCGGCAGCCCTCGACACTCGAAAGATCGAACGGCAGGCCGATGACCTTGCCAGGGTAGCGTGTGTCGAAATCGGCGACCGCCGCCTCGACCTGCGCGGTCTTGCGCGCCGAAATATAGACACGCGCGCAGCCCGCAGCGAGGAAACCCTCGACGATCATCGCGCCGATCCCGCGCGATCCGCCGGTGACCAGCGCGACGCGGCCGTCGAGGCCGAACATGTCCTGAAGGTTCATGGGACTATCTCTCTTCCACTCTGAAAATTGGCTCACCTAGTAGCCGTTCATCCGCGCAACCTGATCGATGTGATAATGCACATCGCCCATATATTCGGCGAGCGCGCGGTCGCGTTTCATGTAAAGGCCGATATCATATTCGTCGGTCATCCCGATGCCCCCGTGCATCTGGACCCCCTCGCGCACCGCAAGGCCCGCGGCCCGTCCCGCTTTCGCCTTGGCGACAGAAACCATCAGCTTTGCGCCGGCGCTGCCCTCGTCGAGCAGCTGCTGCGCCTTCATCACGCTCGCGCGCGCGACCTCCATCTCGCCATAAAGATGTGCCGCGCGGTGCTGGAGCGCCTGGAACTCACCGATCAGGCGCCCGAACTGTTTGCGTTCCTTAAGATAGGTGATGGTCATATCCATCGCGCCCTGCCCCACGCCCACCATCTCCGCCGCAGCGCCGGTGCGCGTCGCAGCGAGCAGCGCTTCGAGAATCGCATCTCCCGCGTCGACTTCTCCGATCACCGCGTCCGCGTCGACCTCGACGCCATCGAGCGTGACGTGGCTTGCGAGGCTCGAATCGACCAGGCGTCGCGGATCTGCAGTCAGGCCCTTCGCATCCTTGGGCACCGCGAACAGCGTGATCCCTCCATCGGTCTTCGCCGCAACGATGCTCATGTCGGCGACATGGCCGTGAAGAACGAAGCTCTTCCTGCCGTCGAGGCGGAAGCCGTTGCCGCTGCGTGTCGCGGTCGCCGCAATGCGGTCGGGACGATGCTTCGCGCCCTCATCGATCGCGAGCGCGACGATCGCCTCGCCCGCTGCAATCGCGGGTAGCCAGCGGGCGGCCTGCGTGCCGCCCGCCTTCGCGAGCGCCGCGACCGCACCGACACTGGTCGACAGAAAGGGTGAAGGGGTCAGGTTACGGCCGATTTCCTCGAGCACGATACCCGCCTCCAGATGCCCCATGCCGAGACCGCCATGCTCCTCGGGAACGAGCATCCCGGGCAGCCCCATTTCGAGAAACTGCGCCCAAAGGTCGCGCGAGAAGCCGGTGGCATCGGCGCTGTCACGCAGCTGGCGGAGGTGGGAAACGGGGGCCTTTTCGGCCACGAAGGGCGCGATGCTGTCCTTGAGCATCGCCTGGTCGTCATTGTGGTAGAGCGGCATGGATCAGGCTCCGGGAAGGTCGAGGATACGCTTGGCGATGACGTTGAGCATGACTTCGCTCGTCCCGCCTTCGATCGAATTGGCCTTGGTGCGAAGCCAGGTGCGTGCACGCGCACCGCCCTTGCTTTCCTCGCTGTCCCATTCGAGCGCGTCGCTGCCCCCGCCCGACATGACGAGTTCATGGCGCCGCTTGTTGAGCTCGGTTCCGACATATTTCATCATGTTTGACGAGGCAGGATGTGCGCGGCCCGTCTTCCACATGTCCATGAAACGCTCGCCCATCGCGCGGTAGGCAAAGACGTCGACGTCGAACGCCGCCATTTCGGCGCGCAGGATCGGATCGTCGAGTTCGCCATGGTCATTCTTGCCGAGCGACTTGGCAAAAAGCGCTCCGATACTGACCATATCGCCCCCGGCGCCGCCACCCGAGATCATCTCGCGCTCGTGACCGAGCAGATATTTTGCCACATCCCAGCCGCGGTTGATTTCGCCCACGAACTGCGTCTTGGGCACCTTCACATCATCGAAAAAGGTTTCGCAGAAAGGTGAGTTGCCCGAAATCAGCAGGATCGGCTTGGTGGTGACGCCCGGGCTCTCCATGTCGAATAGCATGAAGGTGATGCCCTGATATTTGTTCGTCTTGTCGGTGCGGACGAGGCAGAAGATCCAGTCGGCCTTGTCGGCATAGCTCGTCCAGATCTTCGAACCGTTGACGACCCAGTGATCGCCCTTGTCCTCGCCGAAGGTCTGCAAGCTGACGAGGTCGCTGCCCGAGCCGGGTTCGGAATAGCCCTGACACCAGCGGATTTCGCCGCGCGCGATCTGATTGAGATAGTGGACCTTCTGCTCCTCGGTCCCGAATTTGAGCAGCGCGGGGCCGAGCATCCAGATGCCGAAGCTCTGAAGCGGCGGGCGAGCGTTGATCCTCGCCATTTCCTGTTTGAGGATCTTCGTCTCTTCGGGCGAGAGACCTGCGCCGCCATAGGCCTTGGGCCAGTCGGGAACGGTGTAGCCCTTGGCAACACAGCGATCGAGCCACAGTTTCTGCGCCTCATTCTTGAACTTGAACTTGCGGCCACCCCAGCAAATGTCGTCCTCGTCGCGAACGGGCTCGCGCATTTCGGGGGGGCAATTGGTTTCCAGCCACGCACGCACGTCGGCGCGAAAGGCGTCCAGATCGCTCATCTTCAGGCTCCTCTTCTGGCGCGCAAACTAAGGGGAGTCGCCAAGTTTACGCAAGCGTCAACTTGGGCAAGGCAAGGTGCCGTTACGGCGCCGTAGCGTCGGATGGGTCGGCGTTGACGGGACCACTGGCGCCCCTAAGCTAGGTCGCAAAAGAAAACGGGAGAGCAGGATGATGCGATTCGCAGGCAAGGTCGCCGTGGTCACGGGCGCCGCATCGGGCATCGGCAAGGCCGCGGTCCTGAAACTCGCCGGCGAAGGCGCGCATGTGTTCGCCGCCGATATCGACGAAGCAGGCGGGCGGGCGCTTGCCGAGACCTCGAACGGCAAGATCGACTTCGTCCGCTGCGACGTCACGCAGCCGGCCGACATCGAGGCGCTGATGAATGCAGCCGCGGCGAAGGGGGGCGGCATCGAAATCGTCTTCAACAATGCCGGCGCGGGCGGCGACCGCGCTCCGATCGACGAGATCACGCCCGAAGGCTGGGACCGGACCATGGACCTGCTTTTGAAATCGGTCGCGATGGGCATCCGCTACGCAAGCGTGCACATGAAGGGCCGCAGCGGCGCATCGATCATCAACACGGCGAGCGTCGCGGCACTGGGCGCGGGCTATTCCCCCACCGCCTACGCCGTGGCCAAGGCGGGCGTGCTGCACCTCACCAAGGTCGCAGCGACAGATCTTGCCCGATATGGCATTCGCGTGAACGCGATCTGCCCCGGCTTCATCAACACGAACATCTTTACCTCTTCGCTCGAAGTCCCCGAAGCGAGCAAGGGTGCGGCCAAGGCCATCATCGCCGACATGAGCGCCCATGCACAGCCGGTCGCGCGCGGCGGCCAGCCGGAGGATATCGCAAACGCCGTCGCCTATCTGGCGAGCGAGGAATCCGCGTTCATGACCGGCACCCATCTTCTGGTCGACGGGGGGCTGACGATCGGCCAGCGCCACGCCTGGGACCCTGAAACGCCGGGACTGTTCGACGCGCTGACGCAGATGGAGGAAGCGGCCAAGGCCGGGGCGGGCGCGTGAGCGCTGCCACGGGGCCGGCGCAGCTGCCGCTGCGCCTCAAGATGTTCCACGGCCTCGGCAGCATTGCCTATGGCGTGAAGGACAACGGCTTCTCTACCTTTCTGCTGCTTTTCTACAATCAGGTGCTGGGGATGGATGCGAAGCTGGTCAGCTTTGCCCTGATGCTCGCGCTTGTCCTCGACGCCTTCGTTGACCCTGTCATCGGCTATCTCTCCGATCAGACACACACCCGCTGGGGCCGCCGCCTGCCCTGGCTGTACCTCGCCCCGATCCCTCTCGCCTTCGCCTGGTTCGCGCTGTGGACGCCGGACACCGATGCCGCGCCCGGCTTCTGGCACCTCGTCATCGTCGCGGTCATCGTGCGCAGCCTCGTTTCCTGCTGCGAAGTGCCCTCGGTCGCGCTGCTCCCCGAGCTGACACGCGACTATGACGAACGCACGACATTGATGCGCTATCGCTACCTCTTTGGCTGGGCGGGCGGACTGCTGATGCTCTTTCTCGCCTACGACGTGTTTCTCGCCAAGTCGCTTCTCGCGGCCGAGGGCTATTATCAATATGGCGTGTTCGGAGGGCTGCTGATGGCGGCGACCGTGCTGATCTCGGCTGCAGGGCAACATCGCTGGGCGGCGCGCTGGCCCGCGCGCAAGCCGTCGGTCTTCAGCATCGGGACCGCCTTTCGCGAGATACGCGAGTCGCTCAGCCATCCGGCCTTTCTCGTGCTGCTCGCCGCGGGCGCAATCGCCTATACGAGCCAGGGGATCACCTTCTCTATCTCCAACTATCTCTACCTCTTCATCTGGCGCTTCTCGCCCGAGGCCTTCATGATCTACCCTTGGGTGCTGTTCGCGAGCGTTGTGGGCACCTTCCTGCTCGTCGGACCTGCGCACCGCCGTTTTGGCAAGCGGACCACGGCGATCGCCGGCGGGCTGATCGGCATGGGCTTCTGGGTCACGCCCTTCGTGCTGCGCCATCTGGGCCTGTGGCCGGCCGAGGGCAGCGCGGCGTCGACCACCGGCCTCTTCATCTTCTTCTTCCTTGCCAACCTGTTCAGCGTGTCGGTGATGATCTCGGGCGGTTCCATGATTGCCGATATTGTCGAGGCGTCCGAAGTGCAGACGGGGCGGCGTAGCGAGGGGACTTTCTTCGCGGGCAATTTCTTCATGCAGAAATGCGCGACGGGGCTTGGCATCTTCGCCACCGGACTGCTCGTCGACCTTGCCGGGATTCCGGAGAAGGCCGATCCGGCCAGGGTGCCGGAAGCCGTTATCGACAATTTCTCCTTCTATTACTGCGTGCTGGTAATCCTGTGCGCGATTCTGTCGGCGCTCATTTTCCGCCATTATCCGATCAACCGCGAGGATCATGAGGCTCGCGTCGCCGCACTTGCCGCCGCCGAGGCCGGTGCGGAGCGATGACGCCCAGCCCTCTCACCGCCCAGGTTCCGACCCGGATCAAGGCCGCGCATGGCCTGGGCAGCGTCACGCTCGGGATCAAGGAGTCGGGGCTCACCACCTTTTTCATGATCTATTACAACCAGGTGCTCGGGTTCGACCCGCGCCTGGTGTCGCTGATCCTGATCGGCGCGATGGTGATCGATGCGATGGTCGATCCGCTGATCGGCCGCCTCTCCGATGCGACGCGCACGCGCCTCGGGCGGCGGCTGCCCTGGCTCTATGGCGCGGCCCTGCCGATGGCGATCGCCTGGGCGCTTTTGTGGATGTCCCCCGACATCGCGGCGCATTCGGCGCTGGGGCTGTTCCTCAATGTCGTCGCAGTCCGCGTGCTGGTGTCGGCATGCGAGATTCCATCGGTCTCGCTCGTCGCCGAACTGACGCGCGACTATGACGAGCGCACCGCGCTGATGCGCTATCGCTTCCTGTTCGGCTGGCTCGGCGGATTGCTCGCAGTCACGCTGGCCTATGGTTATTTCCTGAGGTCGGATGATCCGGCGACCAACGGCTTGCTCGACCCTTCGGGCTACGCCGCCTTCGGCCTCTTCGGCGCAGCGCTGATCTTCTTGTCGACGCTCGGCTCCGCTCTCGGGCAGCAACGCCGCATCCTCGCCCTGCCCCCACCGCCCGCCGCCGCGCATCCCAGCAAGTCGATGTTCACCGACATCATCCTCGCCTTTCGCAACCCGGCCTTTGTCGCGCTCGTCAGCGGCGCTTTGTTCATCACCACCGGCTATGCGACGACGATCGCCTCGACCAACTATATGATGCTCTATGTGTGGCAGATGAGCGACGCGCAGCTCGCCTGGTATCCGGCGGGTCTCGCGATCGCTGTTTTCGGCGCGTTCGCGGCGGTCGGTCGTGCCCACCGCCGCTTCGGGAAGCGCGACACCGCGGTCGGTGCTGCGCTGGCGAGCGGCGCGATCGCCTTCCTTCCCTATGCCGCGCGCAACCTCGGCTGGTGGCCCGAACTCGGCGGCTGGCCTTCGATGGGGCTGCTGCTTTCGTTCCAGACCGCATCGCTCTTCGGGCTGATCGTTGCGACCATTTCGGCCTCGTCCATGGTGGCCGAGATCGTCGAGGCGCACGAGGTCGACCATGGCACGCGGATCGAGGGTGTCTTTTTCGCAGGCTATCTGATGGTGCAGAAATTCGGCCAGGCGCTCGGCATCTTTCTCGTCGGCCAGCTCGTCGCTTATGCCGGCCTCAGCGAGCAGATCCGTCCGGAAGACTGGCCCGCGAGCACCGCTGCGACAATGGCGTGGATATTTGCCGGCCTGATGATTTTGATCGGGATCATGGCGGCGCTCGGACTGCGGCGCTATGCCATCGATCGGGCAAGCCATGAGGCTCGGCTTGCAACCCTTGCCGCGGCCCCGCAACGGTCCACGGATGCCGGGGAGCCGCTGCCGTAACGGAAGATTGCGCCGCGACGTGGCGGCTGGCAATTTTCTGTGCGGCGGGTCTTGGCAAAGGGGGGCGAATCGGTCCAAAGGCTTACGTGAACGTAAAGGGAAAGGAAGCACCGATGGATTTCGACCTCACCGAGCGGCAGAAGCATTGGCAGGGCCGCGTGCGCGAATTCGTCGAGCGCAAGATCCGCCCCGCCGTCGCCACCTACAAGGAGCAGGACCGCACCGGCGACCGCTGGAAGGTCATCCAGGTCGTCGAGGACCTCAAGGCCGAGGCGAAGGCCGCAGGCATCTGGAACCTGTTCATGCCGCCGCGCAGCGCTGCGCACCATCATGTCGATGAAAGCTTCGAGTTCGACGGCCCGGGGCTCACCAACCTTGAATATGCGCTGTGCGCCGAGGAGATGGGACGCGTGGGCTTTGCCAGCGAGGTGTTCAACTGCTCCGCGCCCGACACCGGAAATATGGAGGTGTTCCACCGTTACGGCACGCGCGCGCAAAAGGAGCGTTGGCTGAAGCCGCTCATGAACGGCGAGATCCGTTCCGCCTTCCTGATGACCGAACCCGCGGTTGCCTCGTCCGATGCGACCAATATCGAGACGCGCATCGAGCGCGACGGGGACGACTATGTGATCAACGGCCGCAAATGGTGGTCGTCGGGCGTCGGCGATCCGCGCTGCAAGGTCGCGATCGTGATGGGCAAGACCGATTTCGGCGCCAAGCGCCACCAGCAGCAGTCGATGCTTGCGGTGCCGATGGACACGCCCGGGATCACGGTGCTGCGCCACCTTCCCGTCTTCGGCTATGACGACGCGCCGCACGGTCATATGGAGGTCGAACTCAAGGACGTGCGCGTCAACGCCGAAGAGGCGATGCTGCTGGGCGAAGGCCGCGGCTTTGAAATTGCGCAGGGCCGCCTCGGACCGGGCCGCATCCATCACTGCATGCGCACGATCGGCGTCGCCGAGGAAGCGCTCGAGAAAATGTGCAAGCGGCTCCAATCGCGCGTCGCCTTCGGCAAGACAATCGCAGAACACAGTATCTGGGAACAGCGGATCGCACGCGCCCGCATCGACATCGAGATGACGCGCCTCCTCTGTCTCAAGGCGGCCGACATGATGGACAAGATCGGCAACAAGGCCGCCGCGGCCGAGATCGCGATGATCAAGGTGCAGGCGCCCAATATGGCGCTCAAGATCATCGACGATGCAATCCAGGCTCACGGCGGCGGCGGCGTCTCCGACGATTTCGGCCTTGCCAACGCCTATGCCCATCAGCGCACCCTGCGGCTTGCCGACGGACCCGACGAGGTGCACGCGCGCGCCATCGCACGGATCGAGCTCGCCAAGCATGCGCCGTCGAGCGACCCGGGCTTTTCGTCGGGGGACATCGGGGTTTCGCGCTAGCCCCTCCGCCTCGCGGATGGGCCGAGGGAGGACCCGGCCGGTTCGCATTTCCAATCCCCTCCCCTGGCCCCTTCTGCCAGCGGGAGGGGGACGAACGGAGATTTCAGATGACCAAAGCCGCCGTCCTGATCGAACCTGGCAAGCCGCTCGCCATCGAAGAGGTCGTCGTCGACAAGCCCGGGCCGCATGAGGTGCGCATCCGCACCGCCGCGTGCGGGCTCTGCCATTCGGACCTGCATTTCATCGAGGGCGCCTACCCGCACCCCCTTCCCGCCATCCCCGGCCACGAGGCCGCAGGCATTGTCGAGGCGGTCGGCAGCGAGGTGCGCACCGTGAAACCGGGCGATGCGGTGATCACGTGCCTTTCTGCCTTCTGCGGCCACTGCGAGTTCTGCGTCTCCGGGCGCATGTCGCTGTGCATGGGCGGCGATACCCGGCGGCCGGCGGGTTCGGCGCCACGGATCACCCGGCCGGACGGATCGCCCGTCAACCAGATGCTGAACCTCAGCGCCTTTTCGGAGGTGATGCTCGTTCACGAACATGCCTGCGTCGCGATTGACCCCGACATGCCGCTCGACCGCGCCGCGGTGATCGGCTGCGCGGTGACCACCGGCGCGGGAACGATTTTCAACGCCTGCAAGGTGACGCCGGGCGAAACGGTCGCGGTCGTCGGCTGCGGCGGCGTGGGGCTCGCGACAATCAACGCGGCGAAGATCGCCGGCGCGGGGCGCATCATCGCCGCCGATCCGGTGCCTGAGAAGCGTGCCCTCGCGCAAAAGCTGGGCGCGACCGACGTCGTCGACGCCCTCGCCGACGATGCCGCGAAGCAGATCGTCGAAATTTCGAAGGGCGGTGTCGACCATGCGATCGAGGCGGTCGGACGCCCCGCCTCGGCGAACCTTGCCGTCGCGGCGCTTCGCCGCGGCGGCACCGCGACGATCCTTGGCATGATGCCGCTTTCGGAAAAGGTCGGGCTCGGCGCCATGGACCTGCTCTCGGGCAAGAAATTGCAGGGCGCGATCATGGGCGGCAACCGATTCCCGGTGGATATTCCGCGGCTCGTCGATTTCTACCTGCGCGGGCTGCTCGACCTCGACAGCATCGTCGCGGAAACCATCCCGCTGTCACAGATCAACGAAGGGTTCGACAAGATGAAGAAGGGCGACGCCGCGCGATCGGTGATCGTATTCGACCAATGACGACAGGGCTCGACGCGCAGAAGGCTTTCAGCGGCACCGTCGCGCCCGAGGGCGCAGACGTCCTCGACGAGGCGAAGCTGACCGCCTGGATGGAAGCCAATGTCGAGGGCTTTGAAGGTCCGCTGACCCAGAGCAAGTTCGCCGGCGGCCAGTCGAACCCGACATACAAGATTTCGGCGCCATCGGGCCATTATGTCCTGCGCCGCAAGCCCTTTGGCCCGCTCCTTCCTTCAGCCCATGCAGTCGACCGGGAATATAAGGTCCAGTCGGGATTGCATAAGATGGGTTTCCCCGTCGCGCGCCAATATGGCCTGTGCACCGACGAGAATGTGATCGGCAGCTGGTTCTATGTGATGGCGATGGTCGATGGCCACACGATCTGGGATGGCGCGATGCCGGGGTCGACCCCCGAAAACCGCCGCGCGACCTATCTGGCGATGATCGACACGCTCGCCGCGCTCCACAATATCGATGTCGAGGCGGCGGGCCTTGCCGACTACGGCAAGCCCGGCAATTATTTCGGCCGCCAGGTCGACCGCTGGACCAAGCAGTATCGGCTCTCCGAAACCGAAACGATGGACGAGATGGAGCAGCTGATTGCATGGTTGCCCGCGACGCTCCCGGAACAGACACGCACCAGCGTCGTTCACGGCGACTATCGCATCGACAATATGATCTGGGCCAAGGACCGGCCCGAGGTACTCGCGGTGCTCGACTGGGAACTGTCGACGCTGGGCGATCCGCTCGCCGATTTCACCTATGTCGCCATGGCGTGGGTGACCGAAAATGGCGGGCGGTCGGGCGTCATGGACATCGACCGCAAGGCGCTCGGCATCCCCGAGCTCGACGAGGTCGTCGAGCGCTACTGCGAGGCGACGGGCCGCGACGGCGTGCCCGATATGAACTGGTACTTCGCCTATAATTTCTTCCGCCTCGCCGGTATCATGCAGGGGATCAAGAAGCGCGTCATCGACGGCACCGCTTCCTCGGCCCACGCGAAGGCGATGTCCGAGCGCGTCCTGCCCCTCGCCGAGAAGGCGTGGGATTTTGCCCGAAAGGCCGGCGCATGAGCCTGTTCGACATGACGGGCGAGGTCGCCCTGATCACCGGGTCATCACGCGGGATCGGAAAGGCGATCGCCGAAGCGATGGCCGAGCATGGCGCGAAGGTCGTGATCTCGAGCCGCAAGCAGGATGCCTGCGACGTGGTCGCGGCGGAACTGAACGCAAGGCACGGGCCGGGCACAGCGATCGCGGTCGCGGCGAATATCTCGTCGAAGGAGGCGCTTCAGCATCTGGTCGATGAAACGCTCGCCGCCTTCGGCGCGGTCACCGCGCTCGTATGCAACGCGGCGTCGAACCCCTATTATGGTCCTTCGGCAGGGATCAGCGACGAGCAGTTTCGCAAGATTCTCGATAACAATATCATCGCCAATCACTGGCTGATCCACATGTGTGCGCCCGCGATGCTCGCCGCGGGCAAGGGATCGATCACGATCATCAGCTCGATCGGCGGCCTCAAGGGCTCGTCGATCCTGGGGGCCTATGCGATCTCGAAGGCCGCCGACATGCAGATGGCACGCAACCTCGCTGACGAATTCGGGCCGCAGGGGGTCCGCGTCAACTGCATCGCGCCGGGCCTCATCAGGACCGATTTCGCGCGCGCGCTCTGGGAGAATCCCGACACGCTGGAGGTGTCGACGCGCCGCGCCTCGCTGCGCCGCATCGGCGAGCCCCATGAGATCGCGGGCGCTGCGGTGTTTCTCGCAAGCCCGGCGGGCGGCTTCACCACCGGCCAGACGATCGTCATCGACGGCGGCAACACTTCGAGCGGAGGATGAGCATGGGCGCATTGGACGGCAAGATCGCGATCATCACCGGAGCGGGCTCCGGCATCGGCCGCGCGAGCGCGCTGCGCTTTGCCGCCGAGGGCGCAAAGCTGGTCATTGGCGACAGGACGGCGGGCGTGCACGACACCGCGCAGGCTGTGAAGGAAGCCGGCGGCGAGGCGGTCGCGCTCGAAATCGACGCCGGGATCGAGGCCGATGTGGCAAAACTCGTCGCAACCGCGATCGAGACCTATGGCGGGCTCGATATCGCCTTTGCCAACGCGGGGATCATCGGCGACATGGGGGGCATTTTCGACATCACGCCCGAGGGATGGGCGGAAACCCTGCGCGTCAACCTGATCGGCCCCGCCTTGATGGTGAAGCATGCAGGCAAGGCGATGGTCGATCAGGGCCGCGGCGGCGCGATTGTGTTGACCGCGAGCGTCGCGGGCATCAATTCGGGGGCCGGCCCCGCCGCCTATTCGGCATCGAAGGCGGGCGTCATCAACCTCGCGAAGACCGCGGCGCAGCAGATGACGAGTGCGAATGTTCGCGTCAATGCAATCTGCCCGGGGCTGACCGAGACCGGCATGACCAAGCCGACCTTCGACTATGCGAAGGAAAAGGGGGTGACCCACAAGATCGGCCAGCTCAATCCGCTGAAGCGTGCCGGCCAGCCCGAGGAACTCGCCAATGTCGCTCTCTTCCTCGCAAGCGACCAGGCGAGCTATGTCAACGGTCAGGCAATCGCGGTAGACGGCGGTCTCACCAGTTCGCATCCCGTGACGCGGCAGTTGCTGGGCCAGACCTCGCACTAGGAGCAGATGCGATGCAGTACCGGCAACTTGGCGACAGCGGCATCCGCGTTTCGGCTATCTGCCTCGGCAGCTGGCTGACCTATGGCGCGGGGGTCGACGACAGCGCGGGGCAGGCCTGCATCGACGCGGCCTTCGAGGCCGGAATCAACTTCATCGACACGGCGAACGTCTATGGCATCGGCGCAGCAGAGGAATTTCTCGGCCGGGCGCTACAGGGACGGCAGCGCGACTCCTACGTTCTTGCGACCAAGCTCTTTTTCCCCATGTCCAAGACCGACAGGGGCTTGTCGGCGGCGCAAGTTGCAAAGCAGATCGACGCGAGCCTGACACGGCTCCGGACCGACTATGTCGATCTCTACCAATGCCACCGCTATGACCCCGACACCCCGCTCGAAGAGACGATGGCGGCGCTGAGCACAGTGGTGCGGAGCGGCAAGGCACGCGCGATAGGCTTTTCCGAATGGGCCCCCGACCAGATCGAAGCCGCGCTCGCGCTTGCACCCCCGCACGTCAAATTCGTGTCGAGCCAGCCGCAGTACAGCCTCCTCTATCGCCGGATCGAGAAAAAGGTCATCCCGATCAGCATCGCCAGCGGCATCGGTCAGATCGTCTGGTCACCCCTCGCGCAAGGCGTGCTCAGCGGCAAATATCGCCCGGGCGCCGCGCTTCCCGAGGGGACCCGCGCGACGAGCGAAGATGCGCATTTCATGCGGCAGTTCCTGACGGATCCGGTGCTCGAGGCGGTGCAGAAGCTCGCCCCGCTCGCCGAGCGCGCGGGATGCACGATGGCACAGCTCGCGATCGCCTGGGTGCTCGCGCAGCCCGGTATCACCAGCGCAATCGTCGGCGCGAGCCGGCCCGATCAGCTCCGCGAGACCGCCGCAGCCGCAGACCTTGCCATTGATCCGGCGCTGCTCGCAGAAGCCGCCGCCATCCTCGAAGGAGTGCGAATTACGTGAGCCACGGCATGGACAAGACGCGCCTCGATCGCATCCCGGCATTTCTCGCGGCCAAATATGTCGACACCGGACGGTTGCCTCATGCCGCGACGCTCGTGTCGCGCCGCGGCGAGATCGCGCACCGCTCATGTATCGGTGAAGCACGGCCCGGCGAGGCGCTTCAGGAGGATGCGATCTTCCGCATCGCCAGCATGACCAAGCCGATTACCAGCATCGCGTTCATGATGCTGCTCGAGGAAGGCAAGGTCGCCTTGTCCGATCCACTTGTGAAATTCTGCCCCGAGTTCAAGGATACCGGTGTTTTCGTCGCGGGCGGAGGCAACGCTCCTTTCCTGACCCGGCCGCCGGCACGCCCGATCCTGATGATCGACCTGCTTCGGCACACCGCGGGGCTGACCTACAGCTTCCAGGAGCGCACCCCGGTCGATGCCGCCTATCGCACGACGAAGATCGACGATTTCGACGCCGATTACACGATGGACAGCTTCATTGCGAGCCTGGCCCAGATCCCGCTCCAGTTCGACCCCGGCGCGCACTGGAATTATTCGATGGCGACCGACGTGCTCGGTGCAGTGATAGAGCGGATCGAGGGCAAGCCCTTCGCGCAGGTCATGAAGGAGCGCATCTTCGACCCGCTTGGCATGGTCGACACGGGCTTCAGGGTACCCGCGGACAAGCAGCACCGCCTCACCGACGCCTACGCCTTTCACCCGAAGGAGAAGATGCGGCAGTTCGACGCGGGCGACCGCAGCCGCTGGGCGAAGGATCGCAGCTTCCACTCAGGGGGAGGCGGGCTCGCCTCGACGCTGGATGATTATCATCGTTTCTGCCTGATGCTGCTCGGCGGCGGCAAGCTCGGCGATGTGCGGATCATCAGCCGCAAGACGCTCGACCTGATGACCTCGAACCACCTGGTGGGGGGCGGCGACCTCACCGAGCACAGCGTCGGCATCTTTTCCGAAGACGAGAATGCGGGGGTCGGCTTCGGCCTCGGTTTCGCCGTCACGCTCGATCCGGCGCGCGCGGGTATTCCGGGGTCGGCGGGCGATTTTTACTGGGGCGGCATGTTCTCGACCGGCTTCTTCGTCGACCCGGTCGAGCAGATCTGCATGGTCTTCATGACCCAGCTCATGCCCTCTTCCACCTATCCCGTGCGGCGCGAGGTCAAGACTCTCGTCCACGCCGCGATCGACGACTGAGCCTTTTTTCGATTTTTACAGACCAAGGAGTTCTCCCATGTCCGATGAAACCCCCGTCAGCGTTACCATGGAAAAGGACGGCGAAGTTGCCGTCGTCATCGTCAACAATCCGCCCGTCAACGCGCTGTCGTGGCATGTGAGGGAAGGGCTGAAGACCCAATTCGAGGCCGCGCTCGCCGATGACAGCGTCAAGGCCATCGTGCTGCGCTGCGACGGCGGCACCTTCATCGCCGGCGCCGACATCAGCGAATTCGGAAAAGCCCCGCGCGGCCCTGATTTCAATGCCGTCCTCAACATGGTTGAAGCTGCCACCAAGCCGGTGGTCGCGGCGATCCACGGCACAGCACTCGGCGGCGGGCTCGAGACCGCGCTCGTCTGTCATTATCGCGTCGCCGTTCCCTCTGCCAAGCTCGGCGTGCCCGAGGTCAAGCTCGGCCTGCTGCCCGGCGCCGGGGGCACCCAGCGCCTGCCCCGCGTCGTGGGCGTCGAGGCTGCCGCGACCATGACCTCGCTCGGTGAGCCGCTTCCAGCCGCGAAGGCGAAGGAACTCGGGCTCGTCGACGAACTCGCGGGCGAGGATAGCCTCGCCGCCGATGCCATCGCTTTTGCACGCGCCAAGATCGCGGATGGCCCGCGCCCGACCCGCGAACGCGCGGTGTTCGGCGACGTCGGCGTGATCGAGGAGCTCAAGACCAAGAATGCGAAGCGCTGGCGCGGCTTCGAGGCACCCTACGCCAACCTCGCCTGTGTCGAGGCCGCGACGCGTCTGCCTTTCGAGGAAGGACTCGCCTTCGAACGCCAGGAATTCATGAAGCTGATGATGGGCAGCCAGTCGGCGGCGCAGCGCCACATCTTCTTCGCCGAGCGCCAGGCCGCGAAGATCGACGGCCTGCCCAAGGATATCAAGCTGCGCGAGGTGAAGAAGGTCGGGATCATCGGCGCCGGCACGATGGGCGGGGGCATCATGATGAACTTCCTGCAAAAGGGCTTTGCCTGCACCATCGTCGAGATGCAGCAGGAGGCGCTCGACCGCGGGCTCGGTGTCGTGCGCAAGAATTATGATGCCAGCGCAGCGAAGGGCCGCTTCAAGCCCGAGCAGGTCGATCAGATGATGGGGCTCATCACCCCGTCGCTCGACCTCGAAGCGCTCGCCGACTGCGACCTCATCATCGAGGCCGTCTACGAGAATATGGACGTGAAGAAGGAGATTTTCGGCAAGCTCGACACGATCGCCAAGCCTGGCGCAATTCTCGCGTCGAACACCTCCTATCTCGATGTCAACGAGATTGCGGCATCGACGAGCCGCCCGGGCGACGTGCTCGGTATGCACTTCTTCTCGCCCGCGAATGTCATGAAGCTGCTCGAGGTCGTGCGGGGGGACAAGACCGCCGACGACGTGCTCGCGACCGCGATGGCGATAGGAAAGAAGATCGGCAAGGTCGCCGTCGTCGCCGGCGTCTGTCACGGCTTCATCGGCAACCGCATGCTCGCGCCGCGCCAGATCGAGGCGCAGAAGCTGCTGCTCGAGGGTGCGACCCCCGCGCAGGTCGACAAGGTCCATGTCGATTTCGGCATGCCGATGGGCCCCTTCCAGATGAGCGACCTTGCCGGCGTCGACATCGGCTGGCACCGCGACCCCAACCGTATCGAGAGCATCCGCGATGCGCTGTGCGCCGAGGGCCGCTGGGGGCAGAAGAAGCAGGCCGGCTTCTACGATTATGACGACAAGCGCAATCCGTCGGAAAGTGCGCGTGTCGCAGAGATCATCGACGAGTTCCGCAAGAAGGCGGGAATCGAGAAGCGCGAGATCAGCGAGCAGGAAATCATTGAGCGCACCCTATATCCGATGGTCAACGAAGGCGCGCTGATCCTCGCTGAAGGCAAGGCGCAGCGCGCAAGCGACATCGATGTCGTCTGGATCTACGGCTACGGCTGGCCTGTCTATCGTGGCGGTCCGATGTTCTGGGCGGGGCTCGAAGGCACCGACAAGATTGCCGCCGCCCTCGAGAAGCACGGCTTTGAAGTCGCGCCGCTGCTCAAGGAAAAGGCAGAGGCGAAAAGCGGCTTTTAAAGCCGGCTCACCTCAATTGGACATCGCCGCCTGACCCCCCGCGTCAGGCGGCGTTTCCCTGCCGCTTGGATACGCTTCCGCGCCTTGGGGCCGAGCGCCTTGCAATCAGCCCTGCAAGGTCCGGATGATCGCCGAGAAGTCGTGACCGCCCTCATCGGCCGCGACGAACGCCTCATAGAGCTCGCGCGCCTTCGTTCCCATCGGCACATCGGCATCGACGCTTGCCGCCGCTTCCATTGCGAGGCGCAGGTCCTTGAGCATCAGCGCCGCTGCGAAGCCACCCTTGTAATCATTGTCCGCGGGCGTGGACGGGCCGACGCCGGGCAGCGGTGCATAGCTCGTCAGCGACCAGCATTGCCCCGACGATACGCTGGCGATGTCGAAGAATTTCTGCGGGTCGAGCCCCAGCTTCTGCGCCAGCGCCAAGGTTTCGCACGTTGCGATCATCGAAGCGCCGAGCAGCATATTGTTGCAGATCTTCGCGGCCTGCCCCGCGCCCGCGTCGCCGGCGTGGATCACCGCCTTGCCCATCTTCGCGAGGATCGGCTGGCTCCGCGCGAAGCCCTCGTCGGTGCCGCCGACCATGAACGTCAGCGTGCCCGCATTCGCCGCGGCAATGCCGCCGGAGACCGGTGCATCGACCGCGACGAGTCCCCTGGCGGTCGCGGCTTCGATATTCGCGCGCGCGGTCGCGACGTCGATCGTCGAACAGTCGAGCAGCAACGTCCCCGGCGCGGCGCTGGGGAAGACGTCGCTTTCATAGACGCCCGCGACATGCTTGCCGGCGGGGAGCATCGTCACGACGGCTTCGGCGCCGGTGACGGCCTCCGCCGCCGAGGCGACGCGCGTGCAGCCCGCTTCGACCGCGCGCGCAAGCGCCTCTTCGCTGAGGTCGAAGGCGCGGACCTCGTAGCCCGCCTTGGCCAGATTCGCGGCCATCCCGCCGCCCATGTTTCCGAGGCCGATGAAAGCAATCTTCATAATGCACCTATCTCTGAAAGAAATCCGAATCCACCGACCAGGACCATGAGGGGGCCAAAGATGGTCATCATCACGAGCTGGAAGCGTTGCAGGGCGCGGTCAAACCGCGTCAATGGCAACGGCTCCTCGCCCGTCGCCGCGAGAATGCCCGCTTCGAGCAAGCTGATGCCGTCCTCGCTGGGATGGCGCCATCCAAGGACAGCAAGGCAGCAGAAAAACGCACCCATGCCCAGAATGACGAGAGCGAAGATCACCGCCCCTTCCACACGCCTTCGCGCTTCTCGATGAAGGCGGCCATGCCCTCGGCCTTGTCCTCGGTCGCAGCGAGAATCTGGAACAGCCGGCGCTCGTAGATCAGCCCTTGGTCGAGCGTCGTTTCGAAGGCGGCGTTGACCATGTCCTTGTTCACCATCGCAGCCATTGGCGGCATCGATGCGATCAGCGTCGCGGTCTTCACTGCCTCATCGACGAGCGTTTCGTGCGGCACGACGCGCGCAACAAGGCCCGAACGCTCGGCCTCCTCGGCGTCCATCATCCGGCCCGTAAGGCACATTTCCATCGCCTTTGCCTTGCCAATTGCACGGGTCAGTCGCTGCGACCCGCCCATGCCAGGCGCAACGCCAAGCTTGATTTCGGGCTGGCCGAACTTCGCCTTCTCCGACGCGATGATGAAGTCGGCCATCATCGCAAGCTCGCAGCCGCCGCCGAGCGCGAAGCCGTTGACCGCCGCAATCCACGGCTTTCTCACCTTCTTCACGAAATCGCTGGTCCATTTCGAGAAGAAGTCCTCAAGATAGAAATCGGCCGCCGGCTTGTCGGCCATCTCCTTGATGTCGGCACCCGCTGCGAACGCCTTGTCGCCCGATCCGGTGAGCACAGCGCAGCGCTGGCCCGGGTCAGCCTCGAACGCCGCGAAGGCGGCGATCAGCTCGTCGAGCACGCCCGAATTGAGCGCGTTCAGCGCCTGCGGACGGTTCAATGTGACCAGCGTGACCGCGCCGTTCTGTTCCACAACAATGGTTTCGTAGCTCATCTTATTCTCCATCGTTTTCACGCGAGCGGCGTCCATGTCTCTTCAGCCGGCAGCGGCGCAAAGATCGCGTCAATCCATTCGTCGCTCACGGCTTCGGCACTCGGCGGGTTCCATTTCGGGCTGTTGTCCTTGTCGACGATCAGCGCGCGGACGCCCTCGAGGAAGTCGTGCATCTGCACCACGCGGCTGCCGATCGCATATTCCTGCACCATCTCGGCGGCGAAGTCGGGCATCGCCGCGCCTTCGCGAAGCTGGCGGAGCGCGACCTTGCAGGTCTGGGGCGACTTGGTGTTCAGCGCGTCGAGTTCCTTAGCGGCCCACTCGCTTCCGTCCTTTTCCAACGCCGCGAGAATGTCCTCATAGCGATCGCTCGCGAACAGGCGATTGATCTTGTCGATCCGGCCCGTAATCGCGGCAGTCGGCGCGGTAACCGACAGCTCGCCCAATATGCCCCCAATGCGGTCAGGATTCGCTGCTATGCGCTCTTTCGCCTCGGCGACCCGCTCGGAAGGCAGATAGTGGGTCGCAAGACCGAGCGCGAGGCACTCAGCGCCGTCGAGCCGCGCGCCGGTGAGCGCGAGAAAGACGCCGACGCGACCTTCGAGCCGCGGCAGATACCAACCGCCGCCCACATCGGGGAACAGACCGATCCCGGTCTCGGGCATCGCAAAGCGGGTATGCTCGGTCGCGACGCGATATTTCGCCGGCTGCGAAATGCCCACACCGCCGCCCATGGTGATCCCGTCCATGAAAGCGACCACGGGCTTGGGATAGGTGAAGAGCAGATGGTTGAGGCGATATTCGGTGTGAAAGAAGGCGCGCGCCTCCTTGCCGTCCTTCGCGCCGCTCTCGGCGAGCATGCGGATGTCGCCGCCGGCGCAAAAACCCCGGCCCTCGCTGTGGTCGATGATGACCGCCTCGATGGCGGGATCATCGCGCCATGCCACAAGCGCCTCGATCATGGCCTCGCACATCGGCAGGTTGAGGGCGTGGATCGCCTTCGGCCGGTTGAGAGACAGGCGGCCGATGCGGCCCTCCACGGAAATCAGAACATCTTCGGTCATTGGCGCAGCAGGTCCCTTCCCACAATCATCCGCATCACCTGATTGGTCCCCTCGAGGATCGAGTGAACGCGCAGGTCACGCCAGAAGCGCTCGATCGGATAATCCTTCAAATAGCCATAGCCGCCGAAAAGCTGGAGGGCGCGGTCGACCACCGCGCTGCCATTGTCGGTCGCAAGCCGCTTCGCCATGGCCGAGAAACGGGACTTGTCGGGGGCATTCGCGGTGACCTTGGCCGCGGCGAGATAAAGCAAGGCGCGCGCGGCCTCGAGGTCGGTCGCCATGTCGGCGAGCATGAACTGGGTATTTTGGAAATCGGAAATCGGCTGCCCGAACTGCTGACGATCCTTGGTATAGCCAATCGCTTCGTCGAGGCAGCGCTGCGCCCCGCCGAGCGAGCAGGCCCCGATATTGAGCCGGCCCCCGTCGAGCCCCGCCATTGCGAAGCGGAATCCGTCGCCCTCGGCCCCGACGCGATTCTCGACAGGGACCTTCACATTATCGAGGATGACCTGCGCCGTGGGGGAGGCGTTCCAGCCAAGCTTGCGCTCCTTCGCACCGAAGCTGACGCCTTCCATGTCCTTTTCAATGACGAGGCACGAAATGCCCTTGGGCCCTGGCTGCCCGGTGCGCACCATTGTCACATAGATGTCGTTCACCCCCGCGCCCGAGATGAACTGCTTGGTGCCATTGACGACATAGTGATCGCCTTCAAGCTTCGCCGTCGTCTTGAGCGCTGCCGCGTCCGAGCCCGAGCCCGGTTCGGTGAGGCAATAGCTTGCCATCTTGTCCATGGTGACAAGATCGGGGAGGAATTTCGCCTTCACCGCATCGCCGCCAAATCGGTCGATCATCCAGCTCGCCATATTGTGAATGGAGACGAAAGCACTTGTCGCGGGGCAACCATAGGCCATGGCTTCCATGATCAGCGCCGCTTCGAGCCGGCCGAGGCCGATGCCGCCCGATTCCTCGCTGACATAAATCGCCGCGAAGCCTAGCTCCGCCGCCTGCTTGATCACGTCGCGCGGGAAATGTCCCTTTTCGTCCCACTCCGCAGCGTGCGGTGTGATCGCGTCGGCGGTGAATTTGCGGGCCATATCCTGAATGGCAAGCTGGTCATCGGTGAGTTGAAACTGGTCGGTCATGCTCTTTTCTCAATAACGGCCTCGGCCTCGATTTCGACTTTCCATTCGGGACGAAGCAGCGCCGACACGACGACCATCGTCGCGGCGGGGCGGATGTCGCCGAACATTGCGCCATGGGCGCGGCCGACAAGGTCGGCATCGGCGGGGTCGGTAATATACATACGGGTGCGCACGACATCGGCAGGATGGCTGCCGAGCGCGGCGAGTGCTTCGCTGATGATCGTCAGGCAGCGCGCAGCCTGCACGCCGGCATCGCCCACGGTCGAGGAGCCGTCGGGCTCGATCGGCGCGCAGCCCGCGACGTCGATGCGGTTGCCCACCCGAACCGCCCGGCTGTAGCCGTAGACAGGTTCATAAGGGGAGGCGGAACTGTGCGTTTGGCGCGAGCTCTCAACCACAGCTGATCTGCGTGATCTTGTAGGCGTCATCGTACATGACGTTCACCCGGTCCTGGCGATAGTCCATCGTCATCGCGGAGCGCGGCGGGGCCCAGCGCAGCGTACGTGCACCCGCGGCCTTTAGGATCGCGCCGCCCACTTCGGCCGCCGCTGTCTGGCCGACATAGGACTGCACCGCGTCGGCGTTACAGGTCATTTCGGCGGGCGGCGGAGGCGGCGTTGATCCGGTTGTGGCCTCGCCCGCGGCGCACGCGGCAAGCGGCAGGGCGGCGGCGATTGCGATCCAGCGACTGTTCATCCGATCAACTCCCTCTCATCCATCACCGCTTAGGCGGCGCAGCGCGTATAGCGCATCGGTTCGGCTGCGGCACCCTCGCCATAATCGCGGCGGAACAGCAGCTTGCCGCCGTCCTCGACCGCAAGCAGCATCAGTCGGTCCCATTCCTCGCCTTCGCCGCTGAATTTGTAATCGGCGATAATGCGATTCGCGCTGCGATCGCGCACCCGGGCAAGCTCGCCAGCGGATTCGAAGAAGCGCAGCGTTTTGCCGTCGATTACCAGCGCAGTGAGGTCGCTCCCGCGGGGGGCCGTGCAATCGGCTCCCTTGAGCGCCCAGCGCCCCTGGATCGCCGCCGGAATTGCCTTCTCGCCGCTGCCGATGCCTGGATCGGGCGCGGCGGGAGGCGCCACCGACGGGTCAGGCGTGTAGGCGATGTCCGCGCCCGCCGCTGCCGGCGGGGGCTCCGCCGGTTCAGCGGCGGGCGCCGGCGCCGATCCTTCGGCGGTCTGCGCGGGCCGTTTCTCATCCTGGCCGCCGCTGCACGCGGCGAGCATCAGTAGCGAGGCCGGCATCATCCAACGCATCATCCTTCTTCTCCTTCGGACAGAAGAATGCCTCTGCGACGGCGCGGTTTCATCGCCTGCCCGACCTCTCAGCCCATGGTCGGGATGACGAATGCGTTCGACCCGTCGCCGCCCCCGTCGGGCCAACGCGCGGTGACCGTCTTGATCCTGGTCCAGAATTTGACGCCTTCCATACCGTGCTGGTTGGTGTCGCCGAAGGCCGAGCGCTTCCAGCCGCCGAAGGTGTGATAGGCAACGGGCACCGGGATAGGCACGTTGATGCCGACCATCCCGACATTGACCCGCTGGGCGAATTCACGTGCCGCGTGGCCATTACGCGTGAAGATGGCGACGCCGTTGCCATATTGGTGCCTTGACGGCAGCTCGAGCGCGGTTTCGAAATCAGCGGCGCGGACGATCTGAAGGACGGGGCCGAAAATTTCTTCCTTGTAGCTTTCCATGTCGGGGGTGACATGGTCGAAGAGCGTCGGCCCTACGAAGAAGCCGTCCTCATGCCCCTGAAGCGTGAAACCGCGACCATCGATGACCAGCTCGGCCCCCTCCTCGGCGCATTTCTGGATCCAGCCTTCGACCTTCGCCTTGTGGGCGGCCGAAACAACGGGGCCGTAATGGGCCTCGGCATCGGTGGACACGCCAACGCGCAGCGCCTCGATCGCGGGCACCAGCTTTTCGCGAAGCCGGTTCGCGGTGTCCTCGCCGACCGGCACGACGACCGGCAGCGCCATGCAGCGCTCGCCGGCTGAGCCGAAGGCGGCGCCGGTGAGGTCGTTCACCACCTGGTCGAGGTCGGCGTCGGGCATGACGATACCGTGGTTCTTTGCCCCGCCCATTGCCTGCACGCGCTTGCCGTTCGAGACACCGCGATTGTAGACATAATGGGCGATGTCAGACGAACCGACGAAGCTGACTGCGCCGATATCGGGATGGTCGAGAATCGCATCGACCATTTCCTTGTCGCCGTGCACCACCTGCAAGATGCCCTCGGGCAGCCCCGCCTCGAGCATCAGTTCGCCGAGCCGCACCGGCACGCTCGGATCGCGCTCGCTGGGCTTCAGGATGAAGGCGTTGCCCGTCGCGATCGCTGGGCCGAACATCCACATCGGGATCATCGCGGGGAAGTTGAAAGGGGTTATGCCCGCGCCGATCCCGATCGGCTGGCGCATTGAGTAGACGTCGATGCCGGGGCCGGCACCCTGCGTATATTCACCCTTCAGCACGTGCGGGATGCCGCAGCAGAATTCGATGACATCGAGCCCGCGCTGCACGTCGCCGCGCGCGTCGGCGACAACCTTGCCATGCTCGCTCGCCAGCAGTTCGGCGAGTTCTTCGATATGGGCCTCGACGAGGCGCTTGTAGTCGAACATGACGCGCGCACGGCGCTGCGGATTGACCGCAGCCCAGGCCGGCTGCGCCGCTTTCGCCGCCGCGACTGCCCGGTCGAGGAGCGCCGCGTCGCCGAGCGCCACCGCGGCCTGCACGCCGCCATTGTTCGGATCGAAAACATCGCCCTTGCGCGAGCTGCCGCCGGCACCGCCGACGATATGATGGTCGATCTGTCGCATAATCAAGTCTCCCGAATGTCCTTGCGGTCCGCAACAGACGAAGACCGGGCCGATTGCAAGGGATAGACTTGCAGCATGATGCTGCATATTCGCAGGCCATGGATTGGGACAAGCTGCAATATTTCCTGTCGGTCGCGCATCATGGCACATTGGCGCGCGCCGCGCAGGCCCTGCACGTCGACCCGACGACGGTCAGCCGGCGGGTGAGCAGCCTCGAGGCCGATCTCCAGCAGACCCTGTTCGAACGCGCACCCGCGGGCTTTGCCTTGACCGCGGCAGGCCGTGCCCTTTTGCCGCACGCCGAGGCGATGGCAGCGGCGGCGGCGCGCATTCACCGCGCCGAGGGGCGCTCCGACCTGTCGGGGCAGCTTCGCATCAGCGTCTCCGAAGGCTTCGGAAGCAGCTTTATCGCGCCGCGGCTTGCGGCTTTCGTTGCCGCGCATCCCGAGATCGAGATCGATCTTGTCGCCTCATCGGGCTTTCTCAATCCCTCGCGGCGCGAAGCCGACATGGCGGTGCTGCTCGCGCGGCCGCGCAAAGGGCCGCTCCTGACGCGCAAGCTCGCCGATTACAGCCTTGGCCTCTACGCCCCGGCGGACCGGCCGGACTGGAAGGATGCGGTCGAACGGGCGCCGCTTTCGCGCGCGGGGATCGCCGTGATCGGCTATATGCCCGACATTCTCTATGCGCCCGAACTCGACTATCTGGGCGAGATCGAGCCCGGGCTGCGCGCCACAGTACGCTCTTCCTCGATCCTCGCGCAACGACGCATGATCGCGAGCGGCGCGGGGGTCGGGGTGCTGCCCTGCTTCCTCGCTGCCGAGGACCCCGCGCTGGTGCGCGTGCGCCGCGATCAGACAATCGGGCGCAGCTTCTGGCTCGCACTTCACCGCGACGTCGCGCCGCAGCCGCGGATCCGCGCCTTCATCGACTGGCTCGATGCCCGGGTGCGCGAAGGGCGCGACCTGCTGGTCCCGTCGTAACCCTCGCCATCACGGCGCCGACATTTCGCTCCCAACCGTCACTTGCGCCAGCCGCGGGCTGAGCAGGTGGATCGCGCCGACGGCGAGGAAGTAGACCACGGTGCAGGCCGCAAAAATGATGGTGTAATTGCCGCCCGTCGCGTCAAGAACGAGGCCGGTCGATTTCGCCATGATCATCCCGCCGACCCCGCCCGCGAAGCCGCCGAGACCGATCACCGATCCCACCGCGCGTTTTGGGAACATGTCGGGCGGGATGGTCAGGATGGTCGATGAAAATGCCTGATGCCCCGCAAGCGCGATGCCGATCAGAACCACCGCGAGCCACATATTGTCGAGCCCGGAGACGAAGAGCAAAGGCAGCACGCAGCAACCGGCGCCGAGCATCGTAGCCTTGCGGGCGAAGTTGACGCTGCGCCCGGAATGAATCAGCTTCGAAGACACCCAGCCGCCAATGATGCTGCCGGCGTCGGACAGAAGGTACATGATGATCATGGGCAGCAGCACGATCTTCAGATCGACGTCATAGGTATCGGCGAAATATTTGGGCAGCCAGAAGAGCATCAGGAACCAGACCGGGTCGGTCAGAAATTTGCCGATCGCAAAGGCCCAGGCCTCGCGCTTGGTGACGACGCGGCCCCAGCCGATCTTTTCCACCTGCTCTGGCGGATCGTGCTCGATCCAGGCAAGCTCGCCCTCGCTCACACGGCCGGTGTCGCGCGGATTGCTGTACTTCCAGAGCCACAGGACGAGGAGGACAACGCCGACGAGTCCCGAGTAGATGAAGGTTTCGCGCCAGTCGAACCCCATCCCCACCATCATCAGCGAGATAGCCGGCGCCGTCAGGATCACGCCAATCGTCGTCGCGCTGTTGACCCAGCCGATCGCATAGGCACGCTCCTTTTGCGGGAACCATTCGCTCGACGCACGAACGACAGCCGGGAAATGCCCGGCCTCGCCGACGCCGAGCATGGCGCGCGCGAACATGAACGAGACGACCGAACCTGCAAAACCGTGGGCGACATGGCCGATCGTCCAGATGGTGATCGCGATCGCGTAGCCGATGCGGGGGCCGAAACGGTCGATCAGCCAGCCCATGAACAGATAGCCAAGGGCGTAGGCGGCCTGGAACGCGGTAACGATGTTGCCGTAGTCGTTCTCCGTCCAGCCGCGATCGTCACCCAGCATCGGCGCGAGGAGGCCGAGCATCGTCCGGTCGATATAGTTGACCGTCGTCGCTGCAAACAGAAGCGCAATGATCGTCCAGCGATAGCGGCCCGCTCGGGGCACCGGCGGCGGATCCGCTGCGTCTGCGAGGCCCTGCGCCATATGTCTCTCCCGTCTTTTCTCTTGATCTGTCTAAAGGCTTTCGATCGTGCAGCCGACGCAAATCTGTCCGTCGAACAGCGCCTCGGCCCGCTGGCCCGGCCGAATCTCGTGGACGCCGGTGATTGCACCGGTCGACACCCATGTGCCGGGTGCGATCGCGATGCCGCGTGCGCGCAATGTGCGGATCAGAAAGAGCGCCGCGCCGAACGGACCGTCGAGCATCGTTTCCATTGTTGCCGCGCCGACGCGTTCCGCGTCGATGCGAAATTCGACCGGCATCGCCAAGAGATCGCGCTCACGCCAGCCTGCAATCGCCGGGCCGAGCACCAGTCCCTTGTTATTGCCATAGTCGGACGCCGTCACCGCGGGCCCATGATCGTTGATCTCGCGAAAGGGCGAGCTTGCAATCTCGATCCCGGTGCGAAGCTCGATAACCAGATCCTTGACCGATTCGAGGTCCCATACGCCGTCGCCGACTTCACCGAGGCAGAGCAGCACTTCCGCCTCGGCCGCCGCGAACCCCTTCTCATAGACGGGCATCGCCGGGCATTCCCCGGCGCTTCCATCGACGATCTCGTCGGCGAAGATGGGACCCGTCAGCCGGTTGTCGCCATAGCGCTCGGCCAGCGGGGCCGCTATCCGCCCGACCTTCCAGCCGCCGATGCGGCGCCCGTCGAGCGCGATCGCTGCGTCCTGGATTGCATAGGCCTCCGCCATCGTCTCGGGCACAACCCCGGGATAAAGGGTAAGCGGTGTCTTTTTGGTGCGCGCGGCGACGAACGCCTTGGCCACATTTTCCTGTTCGTTGGTCGCCCGCATTGTCGTGATTTCCCTTTTCGGTGAAGAGGATCTAAAAGACACCGGTGTCAAAAGCAAGCGAATAGCCATGGCTCCCCGGTTGATTTTGCGCCCGCGAACGCTCACTAGGATTTCGACCGGGCAGGTACTTTCAGGGGGTTTGGCGGCTCGGCGAAGAGAAAGCGGACGATATGGCGGCGCGCACGGGCGGACAGGGCGGCAAACAACCAACCATCAATGATGTGGCGGCGCTCGCGGGGGTTTCCAAAAAGACCGTCAGCCGCGTCATCAACCGCTCCGAATTCATCAGTGAAAAGACGCGGATCGCGGTTCAGAAAGCGATCGAGACGCTGGGCTTCGTTCCCAATCCGCAGGCGCGCGCGCTCGCCTTTCGACGCAATTTCCTGATCGCGCTGCTGCACGACAATCCCAACGCGCAGACCGTGCTGAACTTCCAGCAGGGTGTGCTCGATGCGATCAAGGACAGCGACCTCGCGCTGCTCGTGCGGCCGGTTGATCGCGGGTCCGACAAGATGCTCGACGATGTGCGCACCTTCCTTGAAAAGCAGCGGCCGATCGGCGCGATGCTGCTGCCGCCGATTTCGGAGAACGATGAGCTTGCGAGGCTCTGCGAGGATCTTGGCGTACGCTATGTTCGCGTCGGGTCGGCGCTGCTCGACGATGCGAAGCATTGCGTGTCGTCGAATGACCGGGAAGTGGTCGGCGAAGCGGTGCGACGCCTCATCGCTCTCGGCCATCGGCGAATCGGATTCGTGCGCGGTCCGGCGGGCTTCCGCTCTGCCGCCGAGCGCGAAAAGGGGTTTCGCGAGGCGCTGGCCGACGCGGGGCTGAGCCTTGCCGACGAGCATTATGCGCCGGGCAATTACCGCTACACCGCCGGGATCGAGGCGGGCGAAAAACTGCTCTCGCTCGCCGAGCCGCCGACCGCCATCTTCTGTTCGAACGACGAAATGGCGGCGGGGGTGATGAGCGTCGCGCACGGCAAGGGCATTGCGGTGCCCGGCGAGCTGTCGATCATCGGCTTCGATGATTCACCGACGGCGACGCATATCTGGCCGACGCTGAGCACCGTACGCTGGCCGATCCGCGACATGGGGGTGCGCGCCGCGCGCACGCTGGTTGCCGATTTTCTGGGTCCGAATGCACGCATCCCCGAAGGCGAAAGCCCGGTTCTCGCCTCGACCTTCGTCGAGCGCCAGTCGGTAGCGCCGCCCGCCGGAAAAGCCTAGCGGGCGCCGCGCAGCACCCCGTCAGCCGAGCGCGCGGAAGGTGAAGTTTGAAAAGTGCGCCTCGCCCTCGCCCGCCGAATAGAGGCCGGGCCGGAGCATCAGGAAGCCGCCGCGGACATTGTGGTGGTAGCCTGACACCTCCATGCCGCGGTCGAAGCGTAGCCAGGTTTTTCCGCCATCGCCGCTGGTGTCGTAGGTCACGATATGGCGGTCGTTGGTGACGCGCATCCGCATCCGCCGCCCGTGCGGATTGGCGGGGCGGCCGCGTTCGATGCCATATTGATGGGTGACGAAGCGCTCGGCATCGAAGCCGAGCCCGCAATAGAGACGATCATCGTAGAAGAGGATCAGTCCCGCGGTACCGCCCGCCGCAATCTCGATGTCGCATTCGAAGCGGTAAGCCTGGTCGCCCGCGATCAGGAGCAGCGGCGATGAATCGACCGGCGCAGAACCGCGCCCCTTGAGGATGAGGGCGCCGCTCTCGACCCGGGCACGGCTACGCTCGTCGGGGGCGGGGCGGAAGAAATTCCACTTGGCACCGAGATCGAGCGAGGCGAAATCGTCGGAAAGAGCCATGCCGTGCGGCCCCCGGGCGCCGCCTGCAGGCTTGGCGAGCGGCCGCGACAGGTCGCCGCCGGTCATTCGGAACCAGCCGTCGGCCGTCCATTCGACCGGATCGAGCAGGGTCTGCCGGCCAAGTGTCCAGAAGCCCGCCTCATAGCCATGATAGACGCTCCACCAGTCGCCCGCCGGGCCTTCGACGAGCGTCGCATGGCCGCGCGACCACCATGTCTCGCCGGGCGACTGCGTACGGACGATCGGATTGTGAGGACAGTTCTCCCACGGCCCGTGAATCGAACGCGAGCGCGCCGCGATCACCATATGTCCCGTAGGCGGCCCCGCGGTCCCGCCCACTGCGGTGATCATGTAGAACCAGTCTCCGTGCCGCAGGATTTTCGGCCCTTCGGGCGAGAATCCCTCGACCACCCAGTCGGCGGGATAATGCCAGGGGTCATAGACATGCTCGGGCTCGCCCATGCGGCGAAGCCCATCGTCCGACAGGCGCACCCGGTCGCCGCCCGACAGAAAGAGCCAGCGCGACCCGTCCTCGCCGACCGCATGGCCGGGGTCGATGTGGTTCGGCAGATCAAGGTCGACGGGCTCGCTCCACGGCCCCTCGATGCGCTCGGACCAGATGACCCAGCTTGTGTTCGGATCCTTGGTCGGGATGTAGAGATAATAGCGCCCGCCGTGCTTGCAGAGTTCGGGTGCCCAGACCGATCCGATATTGCGAGTGAGCGCGGGTCCGAGCGGACGCCAGTTCACGAGGTCGCGCGAATGCCAGATGACGAGCCCCGGATAGGAATCGAAGGTCGAGAAGGTCATGTAATAATCGCGCCCGTCCTTCAGAATCGAAGGGTCGGGATGATCGCCGGTCATGACCGGATTGAGAAAACGCCCATCGCCAAGATCGGCCTTGCGCTGGCCGTCGAGCCCGCGCGCCCATCGCGCCGGCGCGGTCGGAGGACAGGATGACGGGTGCACCTTTTCTGCCGCATGCCCGGCCCCGGGCACGAACGGCGAGCAGAGGAGACCCGCTCCCGCCAGCTTGATCATGTCGCGGCGACCCGTCACATTTCCTCCGAGAAAAAAGGGCCCGGCCCTGCACATGACAAGACCGGGCCTCGAGGGGGGATAATCTTCGAAATAATCAGATCTTGAACCGCGCCCCGAACAGGAAAGTGCGGCCATAGTGATTATTCTCGTAATTGCGGTTCGCGAAGATGTCGTTGAAGCGATAGCGATAATCGTCGGTCAAATTGGTGCCCTCGATCGACAGTTCGATCTGCTCGGTCAGCGCGTAGCGGATCGAAGCGTCGAGGTTGAACGAGCTGCCATAGCCTTCGAAGATATTGTTGTTGCCGCTCGTGCTGTCGTTGTAGCCCGAACGCCACGCGGCCGAGGTGCGCACCGAAAGCTTGCCATCATCATAATAGACGGTCGCGTTCCACGCCCGCTTGGCAAGGCCAAGCAGAGGCTGAGTGTAGGTGCCGTTGGGCTGGGCCTCCAGCCTGTTCGTGACGGGATTATAAGCCAGCGGCCCCGAGATGCTGTAGTCGACATCGCTCTTCACGAAGGTCGCGTTCCCGAGCACGCCGAAGTGACGAAGCGAGTCCGAAAAGACCGAGAAGGGCAGCTGCAGCGAGAATTCGACGCCCTTCAGGTTCGCGCCCGGGCCGTTGCCGGTAGTGCGAAACTCGAACTGGCGGTTTGGATCGCTTCCGCCGACCACCGCGTCATAGGCGGGGGTGCCCGGCGTGAGGAGCGAGAGCGGCAGTCCGCTCGAGGCATAGGTGCCCTGCAGCGAGGTCGAAATCGGGAAGCTTTCGATATCCTTGGCGAACAGAGCGACCGAGGCGATCGCCCCCGGCGCGAAATACCATTCGGCCGCAAGGTCGAACGTCGTGGCGCGATAGGGGTCGAGGAAGGGATTGCCCGAGGTGATGCGAAAGTTGAACTGATCGACCGAGCCTCCCGGAGTCAAGCTGCCGAGCGTCGGCCGCGTGATGACCTTTGCAATCGCGCCGCGCAGGATGATGTTGTCGGTCGGGTGGAGGTTGAGGTTGAACGACGGCAGCCAGTCGTCATAGGTCCGATCGACCGTGACGAAGGTGCCGCTGGTGAAGCCGGACGAGCTCTGCTCGGTCTTTGCATAGCGTACCCCGGCGTTGCCGGTGAGCCGCATACCGAGAAGCTCGGTCTCGAACTCGGCCATGAACCAGCCGCCATAGGTTTTCTCGGTGACCGCGCGCTGCTCGCCCTCCTGAAGCACCGCGGGGCGGCCATAGAGGTCGATGAGTTCCGTCCCGGCGGCGAGGTCGGGGACGATCCAGGCGTTGGTGTTGCCCGAAGGCTGACCCGCTTTGCCGAGTTCGAATAGCTCGGCAATGTCGGGCGTGACGGGAAGCCCGCCGGTTCCTGGCGCGCAGGTAAAGGCCGCGCAATAGGTGCTGTCGCGGCGATAACCGACCGTGTCGAAGTCGAACTGACGATAAAAACCGCCGCCGAGCATCTTGAAACGATCCGCAACGTCCCACTCGAAATCGGCGGCGAAGGTCTTGAACTTGTTGGTGAGGAAGGATGGGCGATCGCGGAATTCGGCGAGCTCGAACGCGGCGGGATCGTCGATCCCCGCCCCAAAGCTCAGCAGCGGGAACTTGTTGTTCGTATAATCATAATGATAGCCGGTTGCGTCGGTGTCGTCGAACGCGAGCGTCGTCTCGATCGGAATGTCAGCCTTCGACTTCGAAAAGCCGCCGAGCAAATTGAGCTTGAACGTGTCGGTCAGCCGCTGCTCAAGTCGCGCCGAGAGCTGATAGAATTTGGTCTCGCTCTCGCGCGAATAGCGTTCGGTACGGACATAGACATTGTCGAGATCGGCCGAGACGAGATTGTTGTTCGCATCGATCACATAATTGGAGACATCGATGCCGCGCTCGTTGCTGCGCAGCAGCACCTCTCCCCAATATTCGTCCCGCGTTTCCTTGAAGGTCGAATAGAGGCCGTCGACCGAGATTTTGGTGTTCTCGCTCGGTTCGAACTGAATCGATGCCGTTGCACCGAGGCGCTCGCGGTCGTGGCTGACGAGGCCGTAGCGCGGAATGCGCGGATGGAAGGCCTCGGCGACCTCGACGCACGCGTCGGAGGGATTGGCGACAAAGTTCGACCCCGTCATACAGGTGACGCCATCGACACTGCGGAAGGGCGATTGCGCCCAGCGGACGCTGTTGTTGCCAAGTTCGAGCGTCGTATAGTCCGACCAGGCGATCGAGGCCGAGATGCCAAAGGTCCTGTCGGCGTTGGTCCAGCCGATCAGCCCAGCGAGACGCGGGTCGACATCCTTCGACAGATCATTGTAGCGTGCCTGCGCCGAAGCAACGAGGGTTAGTCCCTCCTTGCCGCCAAGCGGATTGCCGGTGTTGAGATCGACGACGGCACCGAGCGATCCTTCGTCGAGCGAGGCCGAGGCGGTCTTGTGGACCACGAGCGAGGTGAAGAGTTCCGAGGCGAAGACGTTGAAGTCGAAGGCGCGGTCGCGGTTCGCTGACGCGCCGTCAGTCGACGTCGCGATCGTCTCCATGCCGTTCAGGCGAACACGCGTGAACTGCGCGCCGAGACCGCGCACCGTAATCGCACGGCCTTCGCCAGCATCGCGCTGGATCGAGATGCCCGGGATGCGCTGGAGCGATTCGGCAAGATTCTGGTCGGGGAATTTCGCAATGTCCTCAGCGACGATCACATCGACTGCCCCGGTCGAATTGCGCTTCTGGTCGAGCGCCTTGTCGAGCGATGCCCGGAAACCCGTGACGACGATTTCGTCTGCGGGCACGGCGTCCTGCGCGAAGGCGGGTGCAATTGCCAAGGCGGCGAGCGAAGCGCCGCAGGCCAGTCGGGTCAGGGTGCGCACGCCCCGCATTGCGTTCACTGTCATCGTCATTCCTCCCAATCGCAGTGCACTCCCTCGCTTGGCAAGGCAATGACACCGGTTACTTTGCTGGACGATACCCATCGGCCCGATGGCCGTCCGTAACTGCTCAGAGAGTTCGCGAAATCGCGCCGCCCGCACGGATGCGGCCGGCCCGGGGCGCCCTCTCCCCTTCTCTTTCATTTTTATCGCCGGTTTAGGTAACCGGTGTCAAAAATGATTGAAGGATATCGCGGCCTATGTCAAGACCCCTTCGCGATGCGTGATGAGGGAGAGACTCGATGCTGAAAAAGCTGTTGTTCGCCGCGCTCATGATAGCGCCGATCTTGTCCGCCAGTCCCGCCCCTGCGGCCGATCCGGCGGGAGGGGCCTTCCCCGGCGCGGTCGGACCAGCAGCGGCAACACCCGGCGGACGCGGCGGCAGAATCATTCGCGTCACAACGCTCGCGCCCGACGGGCCCGGCTCGTTCAAGGCGGCTCTCGAGGCGAAGGGCCCGCGCATCGTCGTCTTCGAAGTCGGCGGCGTGATCGACATGGGGCGCAACACGCTGACGATCACCGAGCCTTATCTGACCATCGCCGGCCAGACTGCCCCGGGGCCCGGCATCACGCTGATCCGCACCGGCATAGATGTGAAGACCCACGATGTGATCATACGCCATTTGCGTGTCTACACGGGCGTCGACGCCCAGCCCAAGCGAAGCGGGTGGGAGGCTGACGCCCTATCGACGGTCGGCGCGTACAATGTTGTGGTCGATCACTGCACCTTCCTGTGGGCAATCGACGAGAACATGTCCGCCTCGGGTCCGCGCTTCGAGGGCACCACGCTCGCCGAATGGCGTAAGAATACGAGCCACAACATCACCTTCTCGAACAATCTCGCCGCCGAGGGTCTCGCTAACGCGAGCCACCCCAAGGGGGAGCACAGCAAGGGCTCGCTAGTCCACGACAACACCACCGGCATCGTCTTCTATCGCAATATCTGGGCGCATAATGTGGAGCGCGCGCCGCTGGTGAAGGGCGGGGCGCAGGTGCTCATGATCAACAATCTGATCTACAATCCGGGGCACCGCGCCGTGCATTATAATCTGATGAACCTCGAATGGGTGGGTCACGATTATGTGACAGGAGAGATTAGCGCGATCGGGAACGTCATGCGCGGCGGCAACGATACCGACGAGGGATTGCCCTTCCTGATGCTCGGCGGAGATGGCGACCTGCAATTCTACGGCGAGGACAATATTGCGGTCGACCGCCACGGCAACCCGCTTCCCGAATTCGGCCGTTATGGCGAAACGCGCGCCGAGCTCGTTCGCGCCAAGGCCCCACTCGCACCGGTCGCGGGCTACGACATATTGCCGGCACGGGGCGTCGAAACCTCGTTGCTCGCGGCCGCAGGCGCGCGGCCCTGGGCGCGCGACGCCGAGGAGATCCGCATCCTCTTCTTTATCGCCGAAGGACGCGGCGACATCATCGACGACGAGAAGGAGGTCAGTGCCTATCCGAAGGTCCAGCCCCCTGTGCGCGCCCCCTTCCTCGAGGCCGAGTGGGATCTGGCGACGATGGAACCGAAATCGGGCCGCTACCCCGGGCAGACAGCGCCAATGCCGCAGGAACATCTGTCGGCGCGCGATCTCGACTCGCGCGGGGGCGTGAAATGAGCGCGCTGCTCGCCCTGTTGCTCACAGGCGGCGGCGCAGCGCCGGCGCCTGCTCCTGCAATGGTCGTAATCGACGAGGCTGCGACGGTGCGCGAGGAAGCACCGCCGCATGGTGCGATGGGGATGTCGACCGCATGGCGGATCAGCGACGCCGTCCCGGCCCCGCGCAGCTTCGAATTCAGGAAGCGCGCGCTGCACGTCGGCGCGGCGATCGGCGTGCACCTCATTGCCCACGACGAGATCTATTATGTCGTCTCGGGCACGGGAATCGTCCATTCGGATGGCGAGGAGAAGGCGCTGAGGCCCGGCATGGCTGCATGGCTCTCCAAGGGCGCGAAGGTCGGCATCCGGCAGACGGGAAGCGAACCGCTGGTGGTGATCGTCGCCTATCCGAACCCGCCGGAAGCCGGACAATGACGCTCGGTCGCCGGAGCCTGCTCGCTGCGGGGCTTGCGCTCCCCGTCGCATCGGTGGCTGCCGCGGGTACGAAGGAGGTCTGGACGCGGCCCGCTGGCCTCGCGCCCGATGCCAGTATCGCCCTCTGGCCCGGCCGCCATCTCGCTTGGCCCACGCGACTTACCGAGCGCGTCGTGCAGCGCAGCGAGGAGACACAGGCAAGCGACCGGATGATCGAGCATGTCGTCCGGCCCAGGCTCGACATCTTCCGTCCGGCAAAGCCCAACGGCGCGGGGGTGATCCTCGCCCCCGGGGGCGGCTATCGCTATGTCGTGATCGACAAGGAGGGCTATGAGCTTGCGCGCTGGCTCGCGGCGCGAGGCGTCACCGCCTACGTGCTCTTCTATCGTCTTCCAGGCGACGGCTGGGAAAATGGCGCCGACGTCCCGCTCGCCGACGCGCAGCGCGCGATGCGGCTGGTGCGCAGCCGCGCAGGCGCGGACGGGATCGATCCCGCACGCGTTGCTTTCGGCGGCTTTTCGGCGGGCGGCCATGTCGCAACCAGCCTGCTCACACGCTTCGATACTCCCGTCTATGCAGCGATTGACGCCGCCGACGCGCTACCGGCACGTCCCGACCTGCTCGCCGGCATCTATCCCGTGGTATCGATGGACCCCGCGATCGCCCATCCGGGCAGCCGCGAGAAACTGCTCGGCGCGAGCCCCGATGCGGCGCGGGAGACGCTCTACTCGCCCGAGCGTAACGCGCGTCCCGACCAGCCGCCCCTGTGGCTGGTCCACGCCGAGGATGATCAAATCGTCAAGGTCGAGAACAGCCTGCGGCTGCGCGATGCGGCGCGCAAGGTCGGGGCTCCGTGCGAAACCCATATCTTCGAGCGGGGCGGGCATGGCTTCGGGCTGATGAAGGCGGCGGGACTGCCGGTGGCCACCTGGCCCGAGCTGCTGTGGAACTGGCTGGAAAGCCACCAGATTGTCTGACACTACGGCAGAATTCGCTGGGAAGCGAAGCAAGGCCAGACGCTGTCACGTCCCGGGCTGGACATAGGGTACCCGCGCGAAGAGCTCGCGTTCGAAGCGGCGCGGATCGCTTTCCAAACGGCTTTGCGCGTCGAAAATCATCGTCTGCCGCTTTGGTAGGTCATAGGCCGGCCAGCCCGGATCGCCGGTGCGCGCGAAGCGGACGAAAGCCTCCATCACGATATCGCTCATCGCCTGCTGCCCGGGCGTCGGGTGAGGGATGGTCCCAAAGCTGAGGCCGATATCGTCGGTGTGCTTGGCCGCTTCGAAATCAAGCTGGTAGACGAACGCGGGCGCCCCGGCCCGTGCGCGAGCCTCGGCCTCCTCGACCTGCCCGCGCCAGCTTCGCGCCGCGGTGACGATACGGTGGAAAAGTTCGAGCGGCGGCGCGTCCGGATAGCGAGCGCGAAACTGTTCCACCACCCATTCGGGGTGAATATCCACGCGCATCTCGGGCGCGATCCGCGCAGCGAGGTTTCCGAAATCCAGTCCCGCAAGGGGCTTGCTGTCCGGCGCATAGAAAGCGCGGGTTTCCATCACCGCATTGCCGAGCATCATCGGAATGCCGAGCGATTGGGGCGCGGCATCGGGCCAGAAAGGATGGCGCTTCAAATGCACCATATCGAGCACCGGTCCCATATAGACCCCGCCGCCGAGGATCGGGTCGGTCGCCGCGAGCGCCGCGACCAGCTGCTCGACCGGCGCTGTCACGGGGTCGACGTTCGGGCCCAGCTCGCCGAGAAAAGCCTTGGCGCGCCGTGTGGCGTTCAAGGGCCCCGAGGCGGTAACCTGCTGCCCGCTCATCGTGATCGCCTTGTGGAAAAGCCCTTTCGCCTCGGGCATCGCCATCAGCGTCGCGATCTTGGCGCCCCCGCCCGACTGGCCAAAGAGGGTGACATTGGCGGGGTCGCCGCCAAAGGCGGCGATGTTGCGCTGGATCCACTGCAACGCCACGATCAGGTCGAGCTGTCCCGCATTGCCGCTGTCGGGAAAACGCGAGTCGAGGCGCGCAAGATAGAGATAACCAAGCGCGTTGAGCCGGTGATTGACAGTGACCACCACCACCTCTCCCCGCGCCGCGAGACGGGCGCCGTCGTTGATGGGGTCGGTGACGCTCCCGGCCGAATAGGCGCCGCCGTGAAAATAGACCATGACGGGGCGCTTCGCGTCGGCGCGCATCGACGGCGTCCAGACGTTGAGGAACAGGCAATCCTCGGACTGCGGCTGGTAGCGGTTCCCGCGCTGGGGACAGGCGGGGCCAAAGCCGCCCCCGTGCTGCTCGGCGCGCAGGACTGGAACCGGCGCCCGAAAGCGTCCGGCGCGCGCGTAGCGGATGCCAGGATAGAAGCAAAGGCGGGCGCCCTTTTCGCCCGTACCGAGGCTTCGATAAGCCCCATCGGGTGCGCTGACGACGTCCGGTCCCGATCCTGCCCTCGCCGTTTGCGATGCGGCAGCTATCAGCAGGCCCGCCGCGCTGCCGAGCAGCGCGCGGCGGCTGACGCCTTCAGCGGCGGACATCGAGCCCCCCGCGGTGGAAGGCGTCGATGTCGGCCGGCCCGAAGCGGCTTGCATCGCCCGGGAGCGAGTGCTTGAGGCAGGTAAGCGCGAGGCCGGTTTCGGCCATCATCTTTGCATCGCCCCCGCTCAGGTGCGCGTGGAGCACCCCCGCGGCAAAGGCGTCGCCGGCGCCGATACGATCGACGATACCGGTGACGTCGACCTCGCCGGTCTGGTGCGCGCCGCTGCGCAGGTCGACACGCGCCGCGATGCGGTGGTGGTCGGCGGTGAGCGTGTGGCGCGCCGTCGAGGCGATGATCCGGAGTTCGGGAAAGGCGGCGAAGCCTGCCTCGGCCGCCTCGCGCCGCCGGTCCTCGCCGTTGCCGCTAAAGGACCGACCGAGCACCAGCGCGAGGTCGCGATGGTTGCCGAAGAGGATGTCGGCGATGCCGATGAGCTCGGACAGGATAGCGCGCGGGTCGCTGTCCCACGCGTCCCACAGCATCGCGCGGTAATTGCCATCGAAGCTGACAGGCACGCCGTGCCGCTTTGCCGCGCGCGCTGCCGCCAGCGCCGCCTCGGCCGACCGAGGGCCGAGCGCCGGGGTGATGCCCGAGAGGTGAAGCAGGCGCGCGCCGCCCAGCAGTTGATCGAAGTCATAATCCGCCGCGCTGCTCGCAGCGAAGCTCGACCCGGCGCGGTCGTAGACAATTTCCGATGCGCGCAGGCCCGCGCCGACGCTCAGGAAATAAAGCCCCATGCGCCCTGGATGAATGGTGACGGCGGTGCAATCGACATGCGCGCCGCGCACCGCCGCCACGGCACCGCGACCCAGCGCATTTGCAGGAATTTTGCTGATCATCGCGCAATCGTGGCCAAGATGCGCAAGCCCGATGGCGACATTCGCCTCGGCGCCGCCCACATGCAGCGCAAGCGATGGCGACTGCATGAGCAGTTCATTGCCAGGCGCGGTCAGGCGGATCAGCAGTTCGCCGAAGAAAACCAGCTTTGCCATATCCACTCCGCTCGCCCTTGGCTCATCGAAGGATCGTTCTTCCTGTCGGTGCCGCGAAGGGGAGTGGGCTTGGTCACGCAACATGGACGGCCCGTCGGCGCTTATCGGGCGAGCCAGCCGCCGTCGACGGCAAGGATATGACCCTGGACATAATCTGAGGCGGACGCTGCCAGGAAAACCGCAGCGCCGCCGATGTCGGCAGCGTCGCCCCAGCGCCCCGCGGGGATGCGCTCGAGGATCTGACGGTTGCGCGTCTCGTCGGCCTGCAATGCGGCCGTGTTGTTGGTCGCAATATAGCCTGGCGCGATCGCGTTGACCTGAATGCCCTTCGCTGCCCATTCGTTGGCGAGCAGCTTGGTGAGCCCGCCCACCCCCGATTTGGACGCCGTATAACTCGGCACGCGGATGCCGCCCTGGAAGGTCAGCATCGAGGCGATGTTGATGATCTTGCCGCTGCCGCGCGCGATCATGTGCCGGCCCACCGCCTGGCAAAGGAAGAAGACTGTCTTCAAATTGGTATCCATCACCGCGTCCCAGTCGGCCTCGGTGAAGTCGACCGCATCGGCGCGGCGGATGATGCCGGCATTGTTGACGAGGATGTCGATGCGGCCGAATGCGCCGAGCACCGCGTCGACGAGCGGCTGCACCGCAGCGAGGCCCGAGAGGTCGGCCGCAAAATTGTCTGCCTTGCGGCCAAGCGCGCGAACCTTGTCGACCGTCTCGATTGCCGGCGTACGGCCCGCGGCCGCGATATCGGCCCCCGCCCCGGCGAGGGCGAGCGCGATCCCCTGCCCGATCCCCGTGTTCGCACCGGTGACCAGCGCGACCTTTCCCTCCAGGTTGAACATGCCGACCATCACTTCAGCTGACAGATGTCGAGAACATTCATGTCGGTATAGTCGAGATTCTCGCCGCCCATCGCCCAGATGAAGGCATATTTCTTCGTCCCTGAACCCATGTGGATCGACCAGGGTGGGCTGATGACCGCCTCTTCGTTCGCGATCACGATGTGCCGCATGCTCTCGGGCTCGCCCATATAATGGAAGATGCGGTCATTCTCTTCGGGAAGGTCGAAGTAGAGATAGATCTCGCTGCGCCGATCATGAAGGTGCGGCGGCATGGTGTTCCACACGCTGCCCTCTTCGAGCACGGTGAGGCCGAGCAGCAACTGCGCGCTTTCGCACACCCCCGGAATGACGAGCTGATAGATGGTCCGCTGGTTCGAGTTGGCAAGGTCGCCGCGCGCGAGCGGGTTGGCTTCATCGAGCGTGATATGCCGCAGCGGGCAGACCTTGTGCGCCGGAAGCGAGGCGAGATAGAAGCGCGCGCCCTCCCCCTCGAACGTCACCTCCTTCGACCCCATCGGGATGTAGAGACATTCCTTGTTGTTCATCTCGAAGCGCTGGCCATCGACGCTGATTGCGCCCCGGGTGCCGATATTGACCGCGGCCATCTCGCGCCGCTCGAGGAAAGGATGGCCCGCTGCCGACGCCGGCTCGCTCTGCACGGGAAGCGTCAAGGCCCCGCCCATGGGCACCGCTCCCCCGATGACGAAGCGCTCGTTGTGCGAATAGTTGAGGTTGATCCTCCCCTCCTCGAACATGCCCGTCACGAGATAGCGCGCGCGAAGCTGATCGTTCGACACATCCTCCATCATTTCGGGATGGGTGGCGTGATAGGTCTTGGCGAACATGATCGGCATCCTTGAGCTGAATAATAGGGCTGGCTTTCTGGCTAGCTCCAATGGTAACCGGTGTCAACGTCTGCGGCGGCCGGGCGGCAGGCCCCCCGGAAAATTGTCGTAATTTGTCGCAAATGGCCTAATCCGCTTGCCAGCGCAGGCTCGATGCGGTGAATAGGATGAAAGCCCCCGCCCTTCCCCCGCGGATCGACACGAGACAACCGATGATGCCTAAACAGAGGCCGCTGCTCCTGACCGGAGCCCTGTGCGCCGCGATATTGTCGCTGGGAGCCTGCGCGGACGGGGACGAGCAAGGCGGCCGCGATCGCGGCGCACCCGAGGTCGGCTACGTCATCGCCGCGACCTCCGCGGTTCCGGTTACCACCGAACTTGGCGGGCGCACGGTCGCCTTCGAGACGAGCGAAGTACGCCCCCAGGTGAGCGGACTGATCCGCCGGCGCCTGTTCACCGAGGGCGGGTCCGTGCGGGCGGGCCAGCCTCTCTTCCAGATCGACCCCAGTCTCTACCGTGCAGCGGTCGACCAGGCCGAAGCCAATCTGGCGAGCGCGCGGGCGAGTGCTGCGGCGGCTGAAGAGAAAGCGAAGCGTTTCGAGCCGCTCGCCAAGATGCAGGCCATCGCCGAGCAGGATTATACCGACGCGCTCGCCGCGGCGCGGGTCGCGCGCGCGAGCGTCGCCCAAAATGCCGCAGCGCTCGAAACCGCGCGGATCAATCTGCGCTATACGACGATCGCCGCTCCGATCAGCGGTCGCATCGGCCGCAGCCTTGCGACACCCGGCGCTCTGGTAAGCGCAAGCCAGACCCAGCCGCTCGCGGTGATCCAGCAGCTCGACCCTATCTATGTCGACATGCAGCAGTCGAGCGCCGAACTCACCGCACTTCGGCAGTCGCTCGCGAGCGGCGGCACGCAGCCGGGGAGCACGGCCGTACGCCTGAAACTCGAGGACGGCAGCGATTATGGATTCGCGGGCACCGTCCAATTCTCCGAAATGACGGTCAACGAAGCGACCGGGACGGTGACGCTGCGCGCGCGCTTTCCCAACCCGAAGGGACTGCTCCTGCCCGGCATGTTCGTGACAGCGCTGTTCAACCAGGCGATCGAGCCCAATGCGGTCCTTGTCCCGCAGCAGGCCGTCCAGCGCGATTTCGACGGCAGCGCGTTTGTTTATCTTGTGGGCAAGGACAACAAGGTCGTGCGGCGCAAGGTCGACACCAAGCGGACGGCGGGCACGAATTGGGTCATTTCGGCAGGGATCAAGGCCGGCGACCGGATTATCACCCAAGGCATCGGCAATCTCCGGTCGGGGATGCCCGTTCGACCGGTCCCGGCCTCCAGCGTGCAGCGGATCGGGGCCGCCGGCCGCGAGGCCGCCCAGGGTAAATAGCCCGCATGTCGCGCATTTTCATCGACCGCCCGATCTTCGCCTGGGTGCTGGCGATCATCGTGATGCTCGGCGGGCTGGGCGCGCTTTTCTCGCTGCCGATCGAACAATATCCCGATATCGCCCCGACGCAGGTCAATATTCGCGCGAGCTACCCCGGCGCATCGGCCGAAACGATCGAGAACAGTGTCACGCAGGTGCTTGAACAGCAGCTGACGGGAATCGACGGCCTTCTTTATTTCAGCTCGCAGTCGAGCTCGCGCGGGCAGGCGAGCATTACCGCGATCTTTGCCAAGGGAACCGATCCCGATATCGCCCAGGTCCAGGTCCAGAACCAGATCAGTTCGGCGCTCTCACGCCTGCCCGAGCAGGTCCAGAGCCGGGGGGTGAGGGTCACCAAGTCCAATTCGGACACGCTCTTGATGGTGGCGGTGTTCGACACCACCGACACGCGCTCGAACCAGGATGTATCGGACTATCTGACCTCGAACATTCAGGACCCGCTATCGCGCGTCGACGGCGTCGGCGACGTCAATGTCTTCGGTGCGCCGCACGCGATGCGTATCTGGCTCAATCCGCAGCGGCTGGCAGCCATGTCCCTGATGCCCGGCGATGTGGTCAACGCCATCAACGCCCAGAACAGCGAGGTCGCTGCCGGCGACGTCGGCGGGCTGCCCGCGCCCAAGGGCCAGATGCTCAACGCAACGGTGACCGCGCAGTCGAAGCTGCAAACCCCCGAGGAGTTCGAGAATATCGTTCTCAAGACACTGCCCGACGGGTCGACTGTGCGGATCAAAGATGTCGCGCGGGTCGAACTGGGTGCTGAGAACTACAGCGTCATCACCCGCGTCAACGGCCATCCCGGAGCCGGCATGGCGATCTCGCTATCGCCCGGGTCCGACGCGCTCAAGACCGCCGAACTCGTCAAGGCGCGGATGGAAGCGCTCGCGGCCGACATGCCCGAAGGGCTCGACTATGCCTATGCGAATGATTCGACCGACTTCATCAAGCTTTCGGTCAGCGAGGTGCAGAAGGCCTTGTTCGAGGCGATTCTGCTCGTCGTCATCGTCATGTTCATCTTTCTGCAGAGCTGGCGCGCGACACTGATCCCCGCCATCGCGGTGCCGGTCGTCCTGCTCGGCACCTTCGCCATCTTCTATATCGCGGGTTTCAGCATCAACACGCTGACGCTGTTCGGGCTTGTGCTCGCGATTGGCTTGCTGGTCGACGATGCGATCGTGGTGGTCGAGAATGTCGAGCGGTTGATGGAAGAACATCCTGACATGACCGCGCGCGAGGCAACGATCCGGTCGATGCAGGAACTGCAGATCGCACTGGTTGCCATTGGCCTGGTGCTGTCGGCAGTGTTCCTGCCGATGGCCTTTTTCGGCGGCTCCACCGGAGTCATCTATCGCCAATTCTCGATCACGATTGTCTCCGCGATGGGTCTGTCGGTACTGGTCGCGCTCGTACTGAGCCCCGCGCTCACGTCGACGCTGCTCAAGCCCAGGACGCAAGCTGTGCAAGGCGCGCGCCGACGCTTTCCGCGCTTTCAGGAGATGCTCGAGCGCGCGAAGCATGGCTTCAACACGCGCTTCGACCGGGCGAGCGACAGCTATGCGCAAAGCGTGGCCAAGGTCGTCGCGCGCAAATGGCTGTTCCTTGCGATCTATGCCCTCGCCCTTGCGCTGCTCGTGCTGCTCTTCCTGCGCCTGCCCGGAGGCTTCCTGCCCAACGAAGACCAAGGGCGCGTGGCCGTTCAATTCCGCCTGCCAGCCGGCGCGACGCAGGAACGTACGCTCGAAGTGCGCGATGCGGTCGAAAAATATCTGCTGACCCAGGAAAAGGCGAACACGCAAGCCCTGTTTCTGATCGCCGGCGGCGGAGGCGGCGGGGCGTCAGGACAAAACACCGGTCAAGGCTTCGTAAACCTGGTCGACTGGGACCACCGGCCGGGCCCCGAGAACACCGCCGACGCCATCGCGCAGCGCGCGCGCGCAGCGCTTTCGGGGCTGCGCGACGCACAGATTTTCGCGCTGGTGCCGGGCGCGGTGCGCGGTCTTGGCGACACGTCGGGCTTCACGATGGAATTTCAGAACCGCGGTGGGCTAAGCCGCGAGGAATTTGCTGCGGCGCGCGATAAGTTGCTTGCGATGGCGAACGCCAATCCCAGGCTTCAATCGGTACGGCTGAGCGACCTGCCCGACGTCGCAACGCTGAAGGTCGACATCGATACCCAGCGGCTGACCGCCTATGGGCTCAGCAACAATGACGTGAACAACACGCTGTCGACCGCATGGGGCGGGCGCTACGTCAACGACTTTATCGACAAGGGGCGGGTCAAGCGCGTTTATGTGCAGGGCGACGCCCCATATCGGGCGAGACCCGAGGATCTTGCCCAATGGTATGTGCGCTCGTCGGATGGCGGGATGTCCCCTTTTTCCGCCTTCTCGCGTATCGGCTGGTCGACGACGCCGAGCAGCACCTCGCGCTTTCAGGGCGTTCCCGCCTATGAAATCTCGGGCCAGCCGGCTCCGGGCACCAGTTCGGGCGAGGCGATGGATCTCATGGAGCAAATGGCCGCGCAGATTCCGGGCACGAGCGTCGCCTGGGCCGGTTCTTCCTATCAGGAACGTCTGTCCTCGGGGCAGGCTCCGCTCCTTTACGGATTGTCGCTGCTCGTCGTCTTCCTTTGCCTTGCCGCGCTTTATGAAAGCTGGTCGATCCCCGTCGCGGTGCTGCTCGTCATTCCGCTGGGGCTGGTCGGTGCCGTGCTTGCGGTCAGTCTGCGCGGGCTCGAAAACGACGTCTATCTGCAGATCGGCCTTTTGACCACGATGGGCCTCGCGGCGAAGAATGCAATCTTGATGATCGAATTCGCCGAGCAGCAGGAGCGACAAGGCAAGCGCGTAATCGAGGCGGCGATTGCCGCGGCCAAGATCCGCCTGCGCCCCATCCTGATGACGAGCTTCGCCTTCATCTTCGGCGTATTGCCACTCGCCCTCGCGACCGGCGCCGGCGCGAATAGCCGCGTCGCGATCGGTACCTCGGTAATCGGCGGAATGCTGACCGCGACGCTGCTCGCCATCTTCTTTATCCCGCTCTTTTTCGTCCTCGTGCGGCGCGGGGTGCGCGGCGGGATCGCGGCGCTTCGCGAGCATTTTGGCAGCAGCTCCGGCTCGCAAGAGATGCCGGCATGACGCGCACATCTCTCGCGCTGATCACCGCGCCGCTCCTCCTTGCGGGCTGCTCGCTCACACCCAAGACGGTCCTTCCTGCGCCCCCGGTGCCGCAAAGCTGGCCGGTCGGGGACGCTTATCTGCTGCAGAGCGAGGCGGCGCTGCCCGTCCTCACCTATACGCAGGTTTTCACCGACCCCAGGCTGCAGGCGCTTATCGAGCAGTCGCTTGCGAACAACCGCGACCTGCGCGCCGCTTTTGCCAACGTCGCCGCGGCGCGCGCGCAGGTCCGGGTAATGCGGTCGGCGCAATTTCCTGCGGTCGGTGTCTCCGCTGGGGCAGGCTATTCGGATCGGGGCGATGGTGCGGGAAGCGCGGACTTTTCTCTGCAGGGCGGGGTTACCGGATTCGAGCTTGACCTCTTCGGACGCCTCGCAAGCGCAACCGAAGCCGAGCGGAACCGCGCGCTCGCGACCGAGGCGGCAGCGCGCACCGTGCGGGTCGCGCTGATGGCCGATCTCGCTTTTGCCTGGGCCCAATATGGCGCCGACAAGGACCTGCTCGCGATCGCCCGCGATACCGCAGCCAATGCACGCGAAAATGTTCGGCTTACCAGGGCGCGCCTCGATGGGGGCGTTGCGCCGCGCACCGACCTTCGCCAGGCCGAGCAAATTCTGGCCACCGCCGAGGACGCGATTGCCGCACAAACGAGCGCCCTTGCGCAGGACGAGAATCTCCTTCGTCTGCTCGTCGGCAGCGACGTCGATCGTGCGCTGCTGCCTGCAAGCCTCGCCGAAGCCACTGGGGCAATCGCGCCCTTGCCCGCGGGAGTAAGCTCCCTGGTCCTCTTGCGCCGCCCCGACGTGATCGAGGCGGAATTTCAACTCCGCGCCGCAAATGCCGACATCGGCGCTGCGCGGGCTCGGCTCTTTCCCACCATCTCGCTGACCGGGCTGCTCGGCTTTGCAAGCGACGCGCTCTCGAGCCTGTTCGACGGCGGCGCCTTCGCCTGGTCCGCGGGAGGCGATGTGAATGCGTCGATCTTCGATTTTGGCGGACGCCGGGCCGGAGTCGCGGCGAGCGAAGCGCAGCGCGACGCGGCGCTCGCGCGTTATGAAGGCACTATCCAGACCGCCTTCCGCGAAGTCGCCGACGCGCTCGCAGTGCAGGGAACGATTGCCGAACGGGTGCGCGCCGCGACGGCGAACAGCGCGGCAGCGGCCGACACCGCTACGCTGGCCGACGCGCGCTACAGGGGGGGTGTCGACAGCTTCCTCGCAAGCCTCGATGCTCAGCGCAGCCTCTACAACGCGCGTCGGAGCGAGATCGGTACCCAATTGCTCCTTGCGCAGACCCGCGTCGCGCTCTTCCGCGCTTTGGGGGGGGACAGCATGGCGGGCAGCGCGCGCTAAGCGACACCAGCAGCGAAGAATTTGCATCACCTGAACGCGATCCGGGCGGCGGGAAGAAGGAACCTCGCTGCTTGGCTCAATGCTGTGCCTTGACAAGCGCCCCATCTCGGACGCTAATAGAACATATAGAGAACATGTCATGCACGAGTCGTCTTCCCCTCTCGCCGGGCTGCGTCGCCGCGTCGCCCGGATTGCGACGTCCGGCGGGTCGTTGGACGCGCGCGCAGACGGCTGGCTGGCGAGTGGAGACGCGGGGTTCGACGCCGCGCTGGGGGGCGGGCTCGCCGCCGGACGGGTGCACGAGATATTCGCCGACCCGCTGGACGCCGCCACCGCTGCCGCCTTCGTGATGCTGCTCGCGCTGCGCGGGGGAGACGGGCCGCTCCTGTGGCTGCGCACCTCCGACGCCACGCGGCAGGGTGGCTATCTTTACGCGCCCGGTATCGCAGAGCTTGGCGGCGATCCCGACCGGCTGCTGCTCGTCGAGACAACGGATGCGAAGGCGCTCCTCACTGCCGCAAACGACGCCCTGCGATGTCCAGGATCAGCCGCGGTCGTCGTCGAAAGCCGGGGGCGTCTGCCCGCTCTCGATCTGACCGCCGGGCGGCGGCTCGCGCTCGGCGCGCGGGACGCCGGGACCGTTCTGTTGCTGCTGCGCCTAGGGGCCGAACCGACACCGAGCGTCGCCGAGACGCGCTGGCGCATCGCCGCGGCGCCCTCGCATGAACTGGAGGCGAATGCACCCGGCGCGCCCGCCTTCGACCTTGAATTGCTGCGCTGGCGCGCCGGACCTGCGGGCGCGCGCTGGCGGCTGGAGTGGAATCGTGACGACCAAGCCTTCTGCGACGCGGCGCTATCTGGCGGCGTTCTTCCCTTGGCTTCCCGCCGAACGTTGGAACCGCGCGGCGCCGAGGCCGCCTGAAGCGCCGCTCGTCTTTACAGAAAGGCAGCGGGGTGCGCTGCGCCTTGCGAGCGTCGATACGCGCGCCGCGGCGCTCGGCCTCGCTCCTGGCATGGCGCTCGCCGACGCGCGGGCGCGGGTCCAATCGCTCCTCGTGATACCCCACGACCCGGCGCTTGATCACGACTGGCTCGACCGGCTCGCGCTGGGCTGCGCACGCTACACGCCGCTCGTCGCGCTCGATCCCCCCGACGGGCTGATTCTCGACATTGCAGGCAGCGCGCATCTGTTCGGCGGCGAGGCTGCGCTGGCGGCCGATGTCGAAGCGCGCCTCGAGCGTACGGGCATGACCGTGCGCACAGCGCTCGGCCCCACTGCCGATGCGGCGCGCGCACTTGCGCGCTACCCGGCCCCGCCCGCTCCGGACGAAGCGGCGGCGATCCGCCGCCTCCCGGTCGGCGCCCTCGAACTCGACCCCGACGCGACGCGCGCACTTGTTCGCGCGGGCCTCAAGACAATCGGCGACCTCGCGAACCGGCCCATGGCGAGCCTCGCCGCCCGCTTCGGCGCCGAGGCTGCGACGGCGCTGCGCCGCCTGCTCGGCGAGGCTCCGAGCCCTCTCGTCCCGCGGCTGACGCCGCCGCCCGTCGCGAGCGAGCGACGCTTTGCCGAACCCGTCGCAAGCACGCCGCACGCGCTTTGCGTGCTCGCCGAACTGGTGGACGAGGCGGTCGAAGCGCTCGCCGAACGCGGCATGGGCGGCCGCAGTTTTTGCGCGACCTTCTTTCGCAGCGATGGACTGGCGCGAGCGATCGCGGTCGAGACCGGCACACCAACGCGCGACGCTGCGCTGGTGATGCGCCTGTTCGCAGAACGCCTCGAAGCCTTGCGCGATCCGATCGACCCCGGCTTCGGCTTCGACATGATCCGCCTCTCCGTACCGCGGATCGAGCCGCTCGGCGCAAGCCAGCTCCGGCTCGAAGGCGGCGCGGCGCGCGCGCGCGCGATGGACGAGTTCGCCGACCGGCTCGCAACGCGGCTCGGCCGCGGACGGGTGCGACGATACCGCCCCGCCGACTCGCATATTCCCGAGCAAGCGCAGCTCGAATTTCCCGCCATCGACGCGCCGCCGCCGGAAGCCTGGCCCGAGCCCTCCCCCGGCGAACCGCCGCTGCGTCCCTTCTGGCTCTTCGACCCCCCGCAGCCGATCGAAGTGATCGCCGAGGTGCCAGACGGCCCGCCACAGCGTTTTCGCTGGCGCCGCGCACTGCATGCGGTTCGCCGCTACGAAGGGCCCGAGCGCATTGCCGCGGAATGGTGGCGCCGCCGCGACAATGAGGGGCTGACGCGCGACTATTACCGAATTGAGGACGACCGCGGCCGCCGCTACTGGCTGTTCCGCCACGGACTCTATGAGGAAAAGCCGGATCCGCGCTGGTATATCCACGGGCTGTTTGCATGAGCAGCCTCCCCGCCCCGCCCGCTTTTGCCGAACTGGTCGCTGCCACCAACTACAGTTTCCTTCGCGGCGCCTCGCACCCGGCCGAAATGGTCGCCGAAGCGATAGCGCTCGGCATGAGCGGCATCGGCATCGCCGATCGCAACAGCGTGGCCGGAGTCGTGCGGGCGTGGGCCTTTGTGAAGGAGCTGCAGGTCAAAAGTCCTGCGATGGTCGAGGGTTTCCGGCTTGTCGTCGGTGCGCGTCTCGCCTTTGCCGACGGCACCCCCGATATCGTCGCCTATCCCGTCAGCCGGCATGGCTGGGGACGGCTGACGCGGCTCTTGTCGACGGGCAATTTGCGCGCGCAAAAAGGCGATTGCATCCTCAACCTCGATGATCTGCTCGCCAGCTGCGACGACCTGCTGCTGATCGCGATGGACGGTGACGCAGCATTGCTCCGAACGCTAAAACTGGCGCGGCCGAAGTCGGTATGGCTCGCGGTATCCATGCCGCGCACCGGATGCGACGCGCGGCAGCTGGCCGAGCGCGAGCGCCTGTCGGCAGCGACCGGCGTCCCGCTCCTTGCGACCAACGATGCGCTTTATGCCACGGCGGCGCAGCGCCCGCTTCACGACATCATCACTTGCATCCGCGAGGGGGTGACGATCCAGAAGGCGGGCCGCCGAGTGCGCGCCAATGGCGAACGCTATCTCAAAGCGCCGGAGGAGATGAAGCGATTGTTCAGCCGCCATCTCAAGGCGGCTGAAGAAAGCGCGAAGCTGCTCGCACGCATCCACTTCCGCCTTGACGATCTGCGCTACGAATATCCGCACGAACCGGTGCCCGCGGGCTGGAAACCCTTCAACTATCTCCATCATCTGGTGAAGACCGCGGCCGAGAAACGCTATGGGGTGCCGTTACCGCCCAAGGTCCGCAGGCTGATCGGGAACGAGCTGCGGTTGATCCGGCGCCGGCGCTGTGTCTTTTATTTTCTGACGGTCTACGATCTCGTCCGTTTCGCGCGGACGCAAGATCCACCGATTCTCTGTCAGGGCCGCGGGTCCGCCGCCAACTCGATTGTCTGCTTTTTGCTCGGCGTCACCTCGGTCGATCCAATGCAGCACGAACTCCTCTTCTCGCGCTTCATCTCGGCCGAGCGCGACGAGCCGCCCGACATCGATATCGATTTTGAGCATGAGCGGCGCGAGGAGGTGATCCAGCATATCTACGAGCGATATGGCCGCGAGCGCGCCGGGATTGCCGCAACCGTCATCCACTACCGTCCGCGCAGCACCATCCGTGAGGTTGGCAAGGCGCTTGGCTTCAGCGAGGATGTGACCGCACGGCTCGCCGACACGAGCTGGGGAAGCTGGGGAAATCAGGTGCCGGTCGAGCGCTTCGTCGAGGCCGGACTCGACCCTGACAATGGCGAGATCGAGCGGCTGCACCGCTTCGTTGGCGAGTTGCTGAAGGCGCCGCGCCACCTGTCACAGCATGTCGGCGGCTTCGTGCTGACCGAAGGCCGCCTCGACGAACTTGTGCCGATCCACAATGCCGCGATGGAAGGCCGCACCTTTATCGAATGGGACAAGGACGACATCGACGCGCTCGGACTGATGAAGGTCGACGTGCTCGCGCTCGGCATGCTGACCTGCATCCGCAAATGCTTCGAGCTGATGCGCGATCATGGTCTCGGCCACAGGACGCTCGAACTCGACATCGATGCCAATGACCCGGCAGTTTACGACATGCTCTCGAAGGGGGACAGCATCGGCGTGTTCCAGGTCGAAAGCCGCGCGCAGATCAACATGTTGCCAAGGCTGAAGCCGAGGGAATTCTACGATCTCGTCGTGCAGGTGGCGATCGTGCGCCCCGGCCCGATCGAAGGCGATATGGTTCACCCCTATCTGAAACGGCGGAACGGGGAAGAGGCGGTGCAATTCCCCTCCCCGGCGCCGCCGCACGATCCCAACGAGCTTTACGACGTTCTGAAGAAAACCTTCGGCGTCCCCCTATTCCAGGAACAGGCGATGAAGCTGGCAATGGTTGCGGCCGGTTTTACCGCCGAGGAGGCCAATGGATTGCGCCGCGCGATGGCGACGTTCCGCAACGTGGGGACGATCGAGAATTTCTGCGACAAGATGATCGGCGGCATGGTTCGCCGAGGCTATACGAAGGATTTCGCCGAACGCTGCTTCAAGCAGATCGAGGGCTTCGGAAGCTATGGCTTTCCCGAAAGCCATGCTCAGTCTTTCGCGCGGCTCGTCTATGTCTCCTCATGGATCAAGCATTATCACCCCGCCGTTTTCACATGCGGCCTGCTCAATTCACAGCCGATGGGCTTCTACGCCCCCGCGCAGCTCGTTCGCGATGCGCGCGAGCACGGAGTGGAGGTGCGCGGCGTCGATGTGAATGCGAGCGCGTGGGACAACAGCCTCGAGCGGCGCTCGGACGGCGCCCTCGCGCTGCGGCTGGGGTTCCGGCAGGTTGACGGGTTTCGCGAGGACTGGGCGAGGCAGATTGTCGATGCACGCACTCGCCGCTTTGCCAGTATCGAGGAGTTGGCCCGCCGCGCCGCGCTGCCGGGCCGCGCGCTGCGATTGCTTGCTGAAGCCGATGCCTGCCGATCGATGGGCGCCGAGCGGCGTCCCGCGCTATGGGAGGCGCGGCGGGTGCGGCAGGGGGTCTTGCCGCTCTTCGGCGCTGCAGGCGCGGACGAGCTTGGCGCGGAAGCCGATGCAAAGCTTCCTCCGACTTCGCTCGTCGATCATGTGCTGACCGATTACCAGACGACGCGGCTTTCGCTGAAGGGACATCCGATGGCCTTCTTGCGCCGCACCTTCGCGGCGGAAGGCGTGCTGAGCTGCCGCGAAGCCGCCGCCGCAAAGAACGGAACGACTGTCAGTACGGCAGGCGTCGTACTGATCCGCCAACGCCCTGGAAAGGGTAATGCGATCTTCATCACGCTCGAGGACGAAAGCGGCATCGTCAATGTCCTTTTGTGGGCGCGGCACTTCGAACGCTATCGGCGTGCCGTCATGGCGTCGCGGCTGATGCTGGTCGAAGGCGAGGTGCAGCGGAGCAAGGAAGGCGTCGTCCATCTGATGGCAGCGCGGATCGTGGACCGGACGGCCATGCTTGATACGTTGGGCAACCACGCCTGGTCGGATGCCGAGGCCTGGCGCACCGAAGAGGTCTCAGATACGCAGCCCGCTCGGAACTATGCGGCGAAGCACGGTCACCCGCGCAACGTCCGCATCCTGCCGAGGTCGCGGGATTTTCATTGAAACCATTTTCTGTTGCCGCCGCAGTCGCACCGGCTCAAGAAAAATGCCCCGGCCGTGGGAGCCGGGGCATCTTTTTGGGGCTATCAAAGGGACCAGCCAGATATAGCCCGATAATATGCGCCTTAGCGGAGCAGGTTCATCACGCCCTGCTGGCTCTGGTTCGCCTGCGCGAGCATCGCCGTCGAGGCTTGGGCAAGGATGCTGGCGGCAGCGAGGTTGGTCGATTCGGCCGAGAAGTCGGCGTCCTCGATGCGCGACTTGGCGTCGGCGAGGTTGGTGACGGTCGACGTCAGATTGTCGACGGTCGCCTCCAGACGGTTCTGCTGCGCACCCAGGTTCGCGCGTTCGTTTGCAACCGTCTGAATGGCCGTGTCGAGCGTTGCGAGCGCCGCCGAGGCCGACGACGCAGTCGACAGGTCGATCGGGTCGGTGCCATCATGGACGCCGAGGGCCTCTGCGGTCAGCGCCTTGATCGAGATGTCGACCGTCTCGCCGTCGTTGAGGCCGGTCTGGATCGAGATTGTCACCGGATCGGCCGGGTCCGTATCGCCTTTCAGAAGGTCGGTGCCGTTGAAGGTCGTACGGCTGGCGATGTCGTCGATCTGCGACACCAGCGCAGTGACTTCGGTCTGGATCGCAGCGCGGTCGTCGTCACCGAGCGTACCGTTCGCCGCCTGCACCGCCAGTTCGCGCATGCGAACGAGGATGTTCGAGATGTTGCCCATCGCGCCTTCGGCGGTCTGCGCGAGCGAAATGCCGTCGTTCGCGTTGCGAACGGCCTGGTTGAGGCCGCGGACATTGGCATCCATGCGGGTCGCGATGGCGAGGCCGGCGGCATCGTCCTTCGCGCTGTTGATCCGCTTGCCGCTCGACAGGCGCTCCATCGCCTGCGACTGCATGCGGTTCGCAACGCGCGAATTATTCTGGGCGCGCAGCGCGCTCACATTCGTGTTGATGACAGTCATGGTCTTCCTTTCCAGCCCCCCAAAGGGCCATTCCCGTAGTGTGAGGGCTCACTGAGC
>Ga0180220_1000193_pt1 | contig 95825 bp, 84 predicted proteins | sample eDN5th37CBELigBY_FD_151335 | JGI IMG/M metagenome (GOLD analysis project Ga0180220, IMG submission 151335) | Enriched backyard soil microbial communities from Emeryville, California, USA - eDNA 5th pass 37_C BE-Lig BY (version 2) (version 2) | ecosystem: Environmental > Terrestrial > Soil >...
TTTTGCCTCGGGCCGCGCGATCATCCGCCGGGGCGACAATCTGTGGACCATCGCGCGCCGGGTCTATGGCCAGGGGATCAAGTACACCACGATCTACGAGGCCAATAACGACCAGATCCGCGATCCGGACCGCATTTATCCGGGGCAGGTTTTCGATCTGCCCGGCGAGACGCTTTAGTCCGCATTGCGGTTGATTTATCCGGCTCGCCCCCAATCTGTGAGGGTCGGGCCGGCTTTTGCCTTGAACTCGCCGGCCCCTTCTTCTATCGTAATTTAACGATAATAGATGTGAACCCATGCAGGACGACGATCTCGCCGCCACTCTGCGCGCGCTTGGCCATCCGGTGCGCCTTTCGATCTTGCGGATCCTTGCCGAACAACGGCAGGGCCAGTGCTGCTGCGCTGACGTCACCCAATCCCTGCCTCTCGCCCAATCCACCGTCTCTCAGCACATCAAGGTGCTGCTCGAGGCCGGACTGATCGAGCGTCGCCCCCGTGGCACCAGGAACTGCTACCTGCTGCGTCATGAGCGGCTCGAAGCAATCGGTGTCGCCTGTGGCGGTCTCCTTGCCGGGCTGACGGGAAGCATCCGCCGCAACGAGACGGAACCGGTATAATGACGACTGACACGAGCGTGGATAAGCGTCCGACGGTAAGTGCGGACGAAGGCTCGCTGCTCTCCACTGTGCGCAATCTCTGGAGCTATATGTGGCCCGACAACCGGCCCGACCTGAAGTTCCGGGTCGTGCTCGCCGTCGGGGCGCTGCTGCTCTCGAAGGTTGCGACGACACTCATCCCCTTTGCCTATAAGGGCATCATCGACAGCCTCGATGGTGCTGCGAGCGGCCCCATGGTCATGGGGCTCGCGGTGCCCATCGTGCTCGTCATCGCCTATGGCGTCGGCAACATCGTCGATGCCGGCTTCCAGCAATTGCGCGACGTGCTCTTTTCCAGCGTTGGCCAGCATGCCGTCAGGAAGCTCGCCTTTCAGACCTTCCAGCACATGCACCGCCTGTCGCTGCGCTTTCACCTGGCCCGACGCACCGGCGGGCTCAGCCGTGTCATCGAGCGCGGCACCAAGGGCATCGAGACGATCGTGCGCTTCACGATGCTCAATACGGCGCCCACCATCGTCGAGTTCGTGGTCGTCGCCATCATCTTCATCACCATGTTCGGCATCAGCTATCTCGGTGTGCTGGTGCTGACCATCTGGGCCTATCTCTACTTCACCATCAAGGCCTCGAACTGGCGCATCGCTATCCGCCGCGACATGAACCAGAGCGATACCGATGCCAATTCCAAGGCGGTCGATAGCCTGCTCAACTACGAGACCGTCAAGTATTTCGCCAATGAGGAAATGGAAGCCGAGCGCTTCGACCGCTCCATGGCGCGCTATGAGCGTTCCGCCACCCGCATCTGGACGTCGCTGGGCTTTCTCAATTTCGGCCAGGCGGTGATCTTCTGGACCGGCCTCGTCGTGATCTCGTTGCTGGCGGTCAATGGCGTCATGAACGGCACGCTGACGCTCGGCGATTTCGTGCTGCTCAACACCTTCCTCATGCAGATCTATCGGCCCCTCAACATGATCGGTTTTGTCTACCGCGAAATCCGCCAGGGGCTGACGGATATCGAGGAGATGTTCAAGCTGCTCGACCAGACCCCTGAAATCTCCGACAAACCCGACGCCAGGCCGCTCAGCATCACCGGGCCGGTGGTGCGCTTCGAGAATGTGCGCTTCAACTACGATCCGGACCGGGCGATCCTCAAAGGGGTCGATTTCGAAGTGCCTGCCGGCAAGACCGTTGCCGTGGTCGGCCCCTCGGGTGCGGGCAAGTCGACCATCTCGCGGCTGCTCTACCGGTTCTATGACGTCAGCGGCGGGCGCATCACCATTGACGGGCAGGACCTGCGTGATGTGACGCAGGATTCACTGCGCGCCGCGATCGGCATGGTGCCGCAGGACACCGTGCTCTTCAACGACACCATCGCCTACAACATCCGCTATGGGCGCCCCGACGCAACCGACGAAGAGGTGCGCGAGGCCGCCCGCATGGCACAGGTTGCAAGCTTCATCGAGGCCCTGCCCAAGGGCTACGATACCGAAGTTGGCGAGCGCGGGCTCAAGCTCTCGGGCGGCGAAAAGCAGCGCGTGGCCATCGCTCGCACCATTCTCAAGGCCCCTCCGATCCTCATTCTCGACGAGGCGACCTCAGCGCTCGATACTAAGACTGAACGCGATATCCAGTCGGCGCTCGACGCCGTTTCGGCCAACCGCACCACCCTCGTCATCGCTCACCGGCTCTCGACCGTGATCAACGCCAACGAGATCCTGGTGCTGCGCGACGGCGAAGTCGCCGAACGCGGCCGCCATCAGGACCTGCTCGCTCAGGGCGGTCTCTATGCGCAGATGTGGAGCCGCCAGCGCGAAGCCAGCGAAGCCGAGGAAAAACTGCGCCGCACCGCCGAGGCAGGAGACGGCTTCGTCAAGGCCGGCGTCGCCGCCGCCGAATAGGGGCATCCTGCCCTCTGATATCGCCCCGAGATCAATGATGGTCTCAAGCTCACAGAAGGCGTAAACTCCTTCGGTGAAGGAGGCGGGCGCATGGCCCGGGCCAGCACGACGGCGACGCGGCCCAAAAGCCGCAGGGCACGCGAGGCACAGCGAGCGATCCGGTTGGTCGCGAGCGTGGCAGTGCTCGGCATAGCCCTTGGCCTTGTCATGCAGGTGCTGATCATCCTCGCCCGGCTATTGGCGGCCGGTCCTGTGCCGTCCGTGGCAGTGCTGGCCGATCTGGCCCAGACCGTCACCTGGGCGACACTCGTCTGTTCGGGTGTGGCCATTGGCGTCAGCATCGGCAAGGCGCGTGCGGCGGTCGGCGGATTATTGGGTGCGATATTCGCCCCTCTCGCCCTTGCAGCCGCCAAATCGGTGCAGAAAATCGTGCTTTCGCTCCTCGACGCCGTTGCGCAACCGGCCGCAATCTCCCTTGAAATAATGGGCGTCGTGCGGGCGCTGGAATATGGTTCCCTCGCTTTTCTCCTTGCCGTGCTGTCGCAACGCGAGGTGCGCCGGCTTTGGGCATATCTGGGTGCCGGCGGCGCGGTCGCTATGCTCTTCGGTGGCGGTGTCGTTGCCGCAACGATCTGGCGGCGCGTTGCCATTGCCAATGCTCCGGCGCCGTTCGAGCTCGCGGGCCTGATGGTCAACGAACTGCTGACGCCCGTTGGCTGCGCGCTGGTGATCTATGTCGGGCAGTTGGTGGCGGTCAATTTCCGTCTCTACAGCCGCGGCATCACGCCGACCGGGACCGCCAGCTGACCAACAAAAAAAGGCCCGCATCACTGCGGGCCTTCCGGTTCCGGTGAACGGGGCTTATTCGGCCGCGTCGCGGGAGATGACCGTGACGCCGTTCTCTTCCTTGCTTTTGAGCCCGGCGTCCTTGGAGACGATGTAGCGTTTGGATGCATCGGCATCCTCGGGAATCTCGATAGCCATGCCATCGAACCCGGCAGGTGCCGCCGCCTCGGCGGTCCGGCGCCCGAAGAGGCCGGCAAACCAGGCAAGGATCGCCCCGAAGAACTGGCCGACCGATTTGATCTGGCTCCAGATGACCGACGGCGCCGTCACCATCACGGGCACCATAACCAGGGTCAGCGCGGTCGAGACGAACAATCCCGAAACCAGCGCCGCCGACAGGTGGATGAACCAGGAACCGGCGATACCGCCCACCACGATCTCGCGGCGCAGGAAGTCGAACTCCACATTCGCCCACATCGGGATGACGCCCAGGGCGGTCAGGAACGCGGTCAGCAACACCGGACGCACACGCTGGGCGGCGGTGATGAGCATGGCCTTGACCGTCTCGACGCCTTCCTCGCGATGATACGAGTTATAGGTGTCGATCAGAACGATACCGTTCTTCACCACGATACCCGCCAGGGCGACGATACCGAGGCCCGTCATGATCGCCGAGAAGCTCATTCCCGTCACGAGCATGCCCGCGAGCACGCCCGCGATCGACATGATGACCGTCGAGAGCGTCACCATCACCTGGTAGAAGCTGTTGTACTCCAGCAGCAGGACGAAGAAGATCAGGAACATCGCGGCCCCGAAGGCTTGGATGATGAACGCGTTGGCATCGCCCATCTGCTCCTCGGCACCGCCATAGGCGATAGTCACCGTGTCGGGGAAGGGCTGCTCGGCAACCCATGCCTGCAGCTCCTCGACAATGTCGGCGACGAACACGCCCTCGGGCAGATTGGCAAGGTTCGCCGCGACCGGCATGACGTATACGCCATTGCGCCGCTCGATGTTGGCGACCTTGGGTACGGCCTTGCGGTCGATGAAGTTCGAAACCGGCACCAGCCCGTTCTGCGTCACGATCCGCATGGAATCGAGTGCGTCGAACGAGCGTTGCTCCTGCGGCAAGCGCACCTTGATGTCGAGCTCTTCGCCCGTATCGGCGGTACGATAGGTGCCCAGGTTCACCCCGGAAGTCACGAGCTGGACATAGGGTGCCAGTTCGCGAACGCCGATGCCGTAGCGCGCCGCTTCCACGCGATCGATGGTGATCTGCCAGTCGATGCCGGGCGAGGGACGTCCATCCTCGATATCGACCGCATATTCGATGTTGTCGATATAGTTGCGGATCTCGGTAACCACCGGCACGAGATCATCATAATTGCTGCTCTCGACGCGCAGGTTGATGTCCTTGCCGGCCGGTGGACCATCCTCGACCGCCAGTACCTGGATGTCGAGGCCCGAAATGTCGGCCACGCGCTCACGGATATCGGCGAAGATCGTCTCGGCCTTCACGCGTTCATTGTAGTCGATGAGCTGCAGCTGGAAGTTGCCGATCGTGTCCGGCGGCATGGTGCCCATGGCGCCGGTCGTGCCGAACTGCATGATCACGTCCTGAATGCCCTGAACCTGCAACAGTTCGTTCTCGACCTCGACCAGCATGTCGCGCACCTGCTCGGGCGAGTAGTTGCCGCGCCCGACGACCGCAACGGTCGCGTATTCCGGCTCGGAAGCCGGGAAGGCTTCGGTGCCGGTTGGGTTCATCGCATAGGCGGCGAACACTGCCCCGATGATGCCGAAGCCGATGGCGAGCGTAGGCAGTGGCCAGCGCAGCAGAACACCGAGCGTGCGCACATAGATGCCGGTCAGCCCGCCAACCTTCTTGGGGTCGAACTTGTCGGCATACATGACGATATCGGCGGCTTCCTTGCGCTTCTCGTCGATATGGGTGGAAGCGATGATGCCGCCAATGACCGGCATGAAGATCAGCGCCGAGATCAGAGAAGCGATCATCACGATGATGACGATGATCGGCAGGTAACTCATGAACTTGCCGATGATGCCGGGCCAGAACAGCAGCGGCACGAAGGCGCCTAGCGTCGTCGCCGTCGCGCCGGCAACCGGCACGAACATCTTCTTGACCGCCATGATGAAGGCTTCGCGCTTGGGAATGCCTTCCTGGAGCTTGCGTTCGGCATATTCGACCACCACCACGGGGTCATCGACGAGCACGCCCACGGCAATAACGAGGCCGAACATGATCATCATGTTGATGGTCATGCCGAGCGCCTGGACGACCATGAACGCCATCATGAACGAGATCGGGATCGACATGCCGATCATGATGGCCGGGCGCACGCCGAGCGTGGCCACGCAGGTGATGAGCACGAGCGCAATAGCCGTGAACACCGCTGCCTCGAGCGAACGGAACAGCGCGATCGTCGTGTCGGCCTGATCGAGGAAGAAGCTGTGCCCGATGCCCGTGGGCCAGTCCTGCGTCATCTCCTCGGTAACGGCCTTCACCTGATCGGAGACGTTGATGACATTGGTGCCAAGCTTCTTGGAGACGCCGAGGATAATGGCCGGCGAGCCGTTCACATGCGTATACTCGGTTGCGTCCTCGAGCGTGCGGGTGACATTGGCCACATCGCCGAAGGTGACGACGGTGTTGCCGTCCGTCTTCAGCGGCAGGTTGAACACGTCGTCGGCCGTCGTGATCAGGCCCGGAACCTCGATATTGAACGCGCCCTGTCCGGTGTTGATGGTGCCGCCCGAGACCACCATGTTGTTGCGCGCCAGCGCATCGAAGAGCTCGTTGGCGGTCAGGCCATAGGCTTCGAGGCGCAGCAGGTCGATTTGCACCTCCAGCACCTCGTCGCGGGCCCCGGAGATGGTGACCTCGCGCACTTCAGGGATGTTCTCGAGTTCGTCCTGCAAATCCTCTGCGCGGCGCACGAGCTCGCGTTCAGGCAGGTCGCCATAGACGGCAACCGAAATGATCGGGTAGCCGACCATGTCGACTTCCGAGACCGTGGGCTCGTCGGCGTCGTCGGGCAGCTGGGCGCGGATGCCGTCGAGTTCGGCCCGCACGTCCTGCAGCGCCTGGTCCTTGTCGAAATTGATGTCGAACTCGAGCAGTACCGATGCGTGGCCGGTCGTGGAGGTCGAAGTCATGTTGACGAGCCCGTCGAGGTTCGTCAGGGCGTCTTCGACAGGCTTGGCCAGCAGGTTCTCGGCATCGCGCGGCGAAACGCCGGACTGGCTGATCGAAACGTAGAGATAGGGAACGTCGATTGCCGGGAAGCTTTCCTTGGGCAGCGACACATAGGCGCTGCCGCCCGCGAGCAGCAGCAATGCCATGACCGTCAATACGACCCGCGGCATCCTCAGGAGGCGTTCAAGGAAGTTCATCATGACTGGACGCTTTCCTGAATTGCGGCCTCTGCAGTCTGCGTTTCGACCCGCTGGCCTTCAGTAACGAACTCCTGGCCGACGGTAATGACGTCGACCTGCTCGGGCAGGCCGGTAAGCCAGGCACCCTCGCGCGTATCGCTCACGATAGTGACGGGATAGAACTTCACCACGCCGTCCTCGACTGCACGTATCCCCAGCACCCCTTCATCGTTGAGCGTCATCACTGACTGGGGCAGCAAGTGCGCTGGGGTGGAGCCGATATGGACGACGGCCTCGGCGGTCACGCCGCCGCGGATGGAAAAATCGTCATTGGGGATTTCGATCTCGATGGCAAAGGCGCGCGTCGCTTCGTCGGCGGTTGCCGAAACGAAGGTCACCTCGCCCTCGACAGTCTCTCCGTTGACCGTGGTGACGGTCGCCGGCAACCCTTCATCGGCAAGGCCGATATGAGCTTCGGGAACCGACCCGGCAAAGACCAGTGGGTTGAGCTGGACGATGGTGGCGCAGGGATTGCCCTGAGCCAGCATCGAGCCCTGTGTGGCCAGCGGGTCCTCGATGATGCCGGCGACCTGCGCCACGATCTCGGTACGTTCGAGCTCGGTCTGGGCATTTTCGAGTGCGGCTTCGGCCGCGCTGAGGGAAGCCCGGGCGGTGCTTACAGCCACTGCTGCCTGGTTCTGGGTATTTTCGGGAGCAAGTCCGCGCTCGCGCAGGCTCTGGTTGGTTTCGAAATCGAGCTGCGCCTGTTCAAGGCCGGCCTGCGCCTGGGCCAGGCTCGCTTCGGCCTGGGCCACTGCTGCCATGCGCGTGCCCTGGTCGAGCGTACATAGAAGATCGCCCTCTTCGACGCGCTGGCCTTTGCGCACATGCACCGTGTCGACGATACCGGTGGTCTCTGCGGCGGCGGCTACCGTTGCCTTGGCGCGGGTGCGGCCGCGCAGTGGCACCTCGAGGGGCATGGCCTGCGCAGTCGAGGTTATGGTGCGCACCGACTGCAGCGGCGCTGCCTGGCCCGTTACCTCTTCGGCGCGCTGGGCGATGGTGAGCGTCGGGTCGGGCTCATTGGGATCTTTTTCATGCTCGGCAAGCACGCCGGCATTGTCGAGCGCGGTGGCGATGGGGCCGTCTTCCTCGCCTTCGATGAGCGCGATGATCGGCCGTTCGCCGTTACCGGGACCGTTGCCGCCGGTAACGAACGTTCCCGTCGCCAGCCACGCGCCCGCACCGAGCAGGATCAACAAAGCAAGTCCATAGGAGAATAGTGCACGCATCGTATAGTCGCCCCTTTATTCCGCTGCGTTCTTCTTGATCTGCTCGGGGCGTGCCAACGCCACCAGTTCGTGCATGTGGGTGCGCATATAGCGCTCCGCAAGCTCCATCACCTCAACCCCATAGTCGATGACCCATTTGTCGGCCGGGGTGCAGGGCTCATCGCGAGCGACCTGCTTGATGTGATGGACGGATTCTGCGAGCCGCGCACGATGCTCTTCGCACCGTTCTTCAACCAGTTCGCGAGGAAGCAGATGCGCAAAGCGCGCGAACAGGAGAAATGGGCTGCGAAAGACATCTTCGCCGAGCGGTTCATGCAGTGCCTGAACGAAAGCCGCCCGGCCGGCATCGGTGATGGAATAGACCTTCCTGGCCGGTTTGCCTTCCTGCGGCTCGACACGGCTCGAAACCAGCCCTTCATCCTCAAGCTTGGCGAGGGCAGGGTAGATCGAGCCATAGCTGGCCTCGACGAAGTACGAGCACTCGCCTTCGACCGATTTGCGGCGGATTTCATATCCTGTTGCCTCCCCCTCATAGAGGATGGACAGGCACAGAGTTCTTACGTTCATGGATTCCCACTCCGCCGATATATTCTCGGCCGATATATGACGGGCCTATATATGGACGTGTGAGGGAGCCTGCAAGGTCCGGGCCTTGCTATGGGCGCAGGTCAGTTAAGATCGTCTTGCATGGCTCGGCGGCTTTGTGCGCGCCTTGGATGGATTTTATTACGTGTGGCGAGACATTTCTGAGGCAGCCCGCACGGCAAGATCGTGGCTGGCGGCTGCAACGAACCAAGGGTTGAGAAACCGGTCCTCGACCTTGCCATAGCGTAGCGGCGTCCCGTCGAGGTTGAGAACAGTGCCGCCGGCAGCTTCGAGAACCGCCTGGCCCGCTGCAGTATCCCACTCGCAGGTCGGCGTAAAGCGAGGATAGAGCTGGGCTTTCCCTTCCGCCAGCAGGCAGAACTTCAACGAGGAACCCACCGAAACGTCCTCACCGGCGTCGAGAGACCGGCAGAGTTCGGCCAGCGCCGAATGACCGTGCGAGCGGCTGGCGACTATCCGTGGCGGCAGGGTGTCGACAACGCTGATCGCACTTTTCTGCGCAACCGATCCCGACTGCGTCTCGCAGGCAAAGGCGCCGTCCGGTCCGCCCACATAGGCCCTGCCGGTCACTGGCGCGAGGACGACACCGAGAACCGGCCGGCCATTTTCGACCAGCGCGATGTTCACCGTGAACTCGCCATTGCGCTTGATGAATTCCTTGGTGCCGTCGAGCGGATCGACGACGAAGTAGCGCCGCCCCAGCACCGGGATACGGCCGGCTGCAACGCTCTCTTCAGCCAGAACCGGCAGGCCGGTGGGCAGCAGATGCTCGAGGATCACCGCTTCGGCTGCGGCATCGGCCGCGGTCACTGGCGAGCCGTCGGCCTTTGCCTCAGCCGCGATCGGGCTGGCATAGATCTCGTTGATGACGCCTGCCGCCGCGATTGCAGCGGTGAGCGAGAGATCGATAAGCTCGGCCATCGCAGTGCCGGCAACAGCATTCATCAATGAATATCCACATCTAGGCCGAGATCGAGCGGCGGCGCCGCCATGGTGATCTGGCTGGTTGAAATAAAGTCGACACCCGTTTGCGCAATGGCGCGCACGCGCTCGAGCTTGACTCCGCCGGAGGCTTCGAGCTTTGCCCGACCGGCATTGAAAGCGACCGCCTTGCGCAGGGTTTCGAGATCCATATTGTCGAGAAGCACCGCATTTGCGCCTGCCTCCAGTGCCTCCTCGAGTTCACCAAGCGTCGTCACCTCGATTTCGATGGCAACGAGATGTCCGGCATAGGCCTGCGCCGCTCGCAGGGCCGCTGCAACTCCGCCCGCCACCGCGATGTGATTGTCCTTGATCAGGATCGCATCATCGAGCGCATAGCGATGATTGGCGCCGCCTCCGCAGCGCACGGCGTATTTCTGGAAGGCCCGCAGGCCAGGCGTCGTTTTACGCGTATCGCAGATGCGCGTCCCCGTGCCCTCGATGGCATCGACGAACGCGCGGGTGAGCGTTGCAATGCCGCTCAACCCATTGAGAAAATTTAGCGCCACCCGCTCGCCCGCCATCACCAGCCGGGCGGGCCCATAGACCTCGGCGATCGACTTGCCCGCTTCGACACGGTCGCCGTCCTTGACGTGGGTGACGAAATCGACCCCCTCACCGACAAGGCTGAAGGCCGCCCGCGCCAGGTCCAGACCTGCCACGATCCCCGGCTCGCGTGCATTGAGGCTCGCACTGGCTGAAGCACTGGGCGAAAGCGTCGCCTGGCTGGTCAAATCCCCGGCCAGCCCCAAATCCTCCTCCAGAGCGGTTGCAACGGCGCGCTCGACCAGATGGCGCGGCAGCTGGGCTGGGTAGGTCTTGGCCGGCATGAACGTGCTCCTTGAGCCCGAGCGTTTAAGCGCCTGCGCCATGCGATGCAATGGGCTCTAAGCCCGCGCCGGCGATCACCGCTTCCTGTTGCTCTCGATGATTGCGTGAGTAATCGAGCCGGTCGCCGGGAACAGGGGGATGAGGCAGGCCTGCAGCGCGTGGTAGATGTCGGGCTTGCCGGTGAACAGGCGCTCGGTCGGCGTCAGGTCTTCCTTGAGTTCCGGGCGCCAGCCGCTGTTCTCGTGGTCTATCAGATGGTTGGCGGCGAAATCCCAGAGGCGGCGGTACCAGCCTTCGTAATAGGGGTTACGCGAGTAGTGGGTGAGGAACGAGGCGGCGCCAATCGCCTCGCAGACGGGCCACCACAGCTTCTCGCGCATGATGGGCTGGTTGTTCCAATCGAGGGTGTAGAAGAAGCCGCCATGGGTCTCGTCCCAACCCAGGCTGATGGATTGGCGAAAGAGCTTGCGCGCCGCGTCTGTAAGCCAGGATTCCGATTTCGCCCCGAGAATCCACAATTGGAACAGCAGGCGCGACCATTCCAGCCAGTGCCCCGGAGTGGTCCCCGAAGGGCGGAACATCTCGTTGCCGGCGTAATCCTGGTCGAGTTCCCAGTTCTCATTGAAATGCTCGGCCACGCGATAGTCGAGGCTGGCCGCATGCTCGCCGATGATGAGCTTGGCGATACGGTTCGCCTTTTTGAGATAGGCGGCATTGCCCGTCGCCTCATAAGCGGCCATCAGCGCCTCGGTGAGGTGCATGTTCGAGTTCTGGCCGCGATAATCGGTGATCTTGCCCCAGTCGCGCGCGTATTCCTCGCTGACGGCCCCGCGCGTCTCGTCCCAGAAGCGCCGATCGATGACCTCCGTCACATCCGCCAGAACCCGGTCTGCGAGCGGGTGGCCGGCGAGCTTGGCACTGGCGGCAGCGAGCATCACGAAGGCATGGCCATAGGCTTGCTTGGAGCTGTCCTTGGGCCCGTCATTGTCGAGCGACCAGAAATAGCCGCCATGGCGCTGGTCGCGATGGTGCTCCCAGATATAGCGCATGCCGTGATCGACGATCTCATCCGAACCCGGCCGCCCAAGGAGGCTCCCGATGGCAAAACAATGCACCATGCGCGTGGTCACGTGAATCTGGCGCAGGGGATTGCCGGTCTCGATGGGATGGCCGAGCGTGTCGAGGTCGTAGAAGCCGCCCGATCTGTTGATGGCATTGCGCTGGAAGAAGTCGAACAGCCGGTTGGCCTGCCGCATCAGCCATTGGCGATGCAGAGGGCGTTGCGTCCATGCGCTCGAATTGGTTTCCGGCAGAAAGATTTCGGCAGACATCGTTCCTCTCCCATCCCGATGAGGATCGGTCTATCGGGAGGTAGCATGCCACTGGAAACGTTGCAATTTCCAGCACATGCCAAGGTCAGCGACGATAGAGCGCTTCGATCCGTGCCACTTCCTCGCGCGAGCCCACGATAACGCCGATGCGCTGGTGGATACCGTTCGGCTGCACTTCGAGGATGCGCCCAAAACCGGTAGAGGCGGCGCCTCCGGCAGCCTCTATGATCAGGCTCATCGGGTTTGCCTCATACATCAGTCGCAGCCGCCCGCCCTTCTCCTTGGTCTCGCTGTCCACCGGATAGAGGAAAATACCGCCGCGCATCAGGATGCGGTGGATATCGGCGACCATCGAGCCGACCCAGCGCATATTGTAGCGCTTGCCCAGATGCCCGGTCTCGCCGGCGACCGAGTCCGCCACATAGGTGCGGGTAGCCTCGTCCCAGAAGCGCTCGCGGGCAGTGTTGATCGCATATTCCGCCGAGGCGGCGGGAATGGCGATATCGGCCTTCGACAGTATGAACCGGCCCTGGTTGTCGAGGGTGAAGACCACCACCGATTTGCCCAGGGTCAGCACCAGGCTCGTTGAATTGCCATAGGCTGCGTATCCGGCCGCCAGCTGTTTGGTGCCCGGCTGCAGCAGCGCATCCTCGCCGCCGCTCGTTTCCAGTTCGAGGATCGAAAAAATCGATCCAACCGTGACATTGACGTCAAGATTGGAACTGCCGTCGAGCGGATCGCAGGCGACGACGTAGCGTCCCTCGCCGGATTGATGTTGCAGTTGAAGTGGTTGACTCAGTTCCTCAGACACGAGAATCGAAACATCGTCATTCTCCTGCAAGTGCCTGATAAATATGTCGTTCGAGACGATATCGAGCGGCTTTTGCGTCTCGCCCTGCACATTGGTGCTCTCGGTCGCGCCAGACAGGCCATCGATGGGCGCGGTGCGCAGAATGCCCGCAATCTCGGCGCAGGCAGCGGCTATGCTTTCGATCGTGCCGGTCAGGGCTGCGGGTACGCCCGCGCTCGTTTGCCGGTTGAGCCAATCGGTGAGGGTCGTGTGCGGGGTCATGTCGGTTGTTTCTGCTTTTGCCGGGTCACGGAGTGTGCCTGGCCGCGGTCGCGACACAACCTCGACTTTCGCCGCAATGCATCAGGCGGTGCGCGCGAGATCGGCGAGCAGCCCCGCGGCGACCGAAAGCCGCGAGACGGTCAAGCCACCGCGCGTCAGTTCCGAAACCGCCGCCGCCGAGCGCTCGATCGCCTCGGCGCGCGCCTCTCGCCAACTGGCGATCCGCTGTGCGACCGGTCCCGTTCCAAGCGTCACAATATCGGCGGTGATGTCGCGATGCGCCCGCGTGAGGTTGGCGAGCGCCCGGTCGAGCGCCATGCGATCGAAACGGTCGGTAAGAATGAGCGCGCGCACCTCATCGGCAATCGGCCACAGGTTGAAAATGCCCGATACGCCGAAAAATGCCTGTGCGACATCGTCGAGCCCGGCTCGGCACCGCTCGCCCACCAGCACGATGTCGCTGGTATTGCCCACAAGCGGCAGCTCGGCGATGTCACGCGCGAGGTCTGCTGGAACGCCCTGATCAACGAGGCGCGCCGCGTCGGCACTCAGTCCGTGCGCTATGTCGGCTGGCAAAAGCCAGGACAATTGCCTGCGCAGCTGCGCAACCCCTGCGGCGTGGCGTGAAACGAAATCGGCGACATCGCCATGTGGATCGGCGTTGCGCAGATACCAGAGCGTTTCACGGCGCAGCAGCGCCTGGACTTCGCCATAAAGCCCGAGTTGCACGGCGCCCGGCACCTTGCCGTCGAGCGCATCGATGCGCGTATTGAGCGCGGTGAGATCATAGACGTCACGCGTTGCCGCATAGGCGAGGGCCACATCTGCCGCCCCGGCGCTGGTCGCCGCCATCATCTCGTGCACGAAAGCCGGCCCACCGCGATTGATCATCGCATTGGCGATGACCGTCGCGATGACTTCGCGCTTCAGCCGGTGGCCGGTGATGGCGTGGGGATAGCGTTGCTTCAGCATTTCCGGGAAATAGCGGAAGAGCTCGCCTGCCAGGTAAGGATTGTCGAGCCCGGCAGCCTCGAGCAGGTCGGAATAGAGCGACAGCTTGGCATAGGCGAGCACCACCGCCAGTTCGGGGCGGGTGAGGGCGACGCCCCTTGCGGCACGGTCCGCTATCGCCGCCTCGTCCGGCAGGAACTCGACCTTGCGGTTGAGCAGGCCGCGCTGCTCGAGTGAATTCATCAACTCGCGATGTGCCGGAAGCTCCCCGAGGCCTGCACTCTCGGCCAGCGAGATCGCCAGCGTCTGCAAATAGTTGTTTCGCAGGCACAATCGTGCCACTTCCTCGGTCATTTCGGCGAGGAATGCATTGCGCGTCGCCTCTCCCAATGTGCCATCGGCCAGCAGCGGCCCGAGCGCGATCTTGATATTGACCTCGAGGTCCGAGGAATTGACGCCCGCTGAGTTGTCGATGGCGTCTGTATTGATGCGCCCGCCCGCCAGCGCATAGTCGATGCGCCCCCGCTGGGTGACACCCAGATTCGCGCCTTCGCCGATGACCTTGGCGCGCACCCGGCCGGCATCGATGCGGATCGCGTCATTGGCGCGGTCGCCAACCTCGGCATCGCTCTCGCTCGCGGCCCGGATATAGGTGCCGATGCCGCCGAACCAGAGCAGATCGACATCGGCACCAAGGATGGCGCTCATCACCTGCGCCGGGGTGGCGCTCTCACCGGTCAGCCCCAGAAGCCCACGCAGTTCCGGCCCGAGCGGAATTGATTTGAGGCCACGCGAAAACACGCCCCCGCCTTTCGAAATCAGCGCTTTGTCATAGTCCTGCCAGCTCGAGCGGGGCGTCTCGAACAGGCGCTTGCGCTCGGCAAAGCCCGCATCCGGATCGGGATGAGGATCGAGGAAGATGTCGCGGTGGTCGAACGCGGCAACCAGGCGTATCTCGCGCGACAGCAGCATGGCGTTGCCAAAGACATCGCCGGACATGTCGCCCACTCCTGCGACCGTGAAGGGCTCGCGCTGGATATCGCGGTCCATCTCGCGTAAATGGCGCTTGACCGCCTCCCAGCCGCCGCGGGCGGTAATGCCCATTTCCTTGTGATCGTAGCCCGCCGAACCGCCCGATGCGAACGCATCGCCCAGCCAGTATCCACGCGCGATGGCAATGCCGTTGGCGATATCCGAAAAGCTCGCCGTACCCTTGTCGGCCGCAACGACGAGATAGGGATCGTCGCCGTCACGACGCACGACACTCTTCGGCGGCACTACCGTTCCCGAAACGAGATTGTCGGTCAGGTCCAGCAGCGAGCCGATGAAAATCCTGTAGCTCTGCGTACCCTCGGCAAGCCAGGCTTCGCGCGGCATGCCGGCCGAAAGGCGTTTGGGCACGAAGCCGCCCTTGGCCCCGACCGGCACGATCACCGCATTCTTGACCTGCTGCGCCTTGACCAGCCCCAGTACCTCGGTGCGGAAATCCTCCGGCCGATCCGACCAGCGCAAGCCGCCGCGTGCGATCGCGCCAAAGCGCAGATGCACGCCCTCGACGCGTGGTGAATAGACATAGATTTCCCGAAACGGTCGCGGCGCCGGCATGCCATCGACCTGCGCACTGTCGAACTTGATCGCGAGGGCAGGGCGGCGCATCCCCTGCGCATCGTGCTGGAAGAAATTGGTGCGCAGCGAAGCTTCGACGAGATTGTGGAACCGCGCCAGTATTCGGTCCTCGTCCAGCGACGTCGTTGCATCCCGCGCACGCTCGATCGCGGAACGGGCGGTGTCTGCGGCTGCCTCCCCAACCGCCTGCGGATCGTGCAGCGCATGGAAGAGGGCGATGATCGCCGCCGCCGCTTCATGCTGGCTGACCGCCACCTGGGCGAGATATCGCTGGGAATAGGAAATGCCGACCTGGCGGAGATATCGCGAGAGCGCGCGCAGCACCGCGACGTCCTCCCAGGAAAGCCCGGCCCTGATGGTGAGCGCGTTGAGGCCATCGCTTTCCGTCTCACCATACCAGACCGCCAACAAGGCGCTCTCGATACGCGCCGCCGCCGCCACGAGGTCGAGGTCCACGCCCTCGGGCGGCGCCAGCACCATGTCGTGGATGTATTCGAGGCCCGTTCGCGGCGTTACCGTATAGGTGCGCTCGTCGATCACCCGGAACCCGAAATGTTCCAGCATCGGCACCCTGTCCGAGAGCGGGATGGCGCTGCCCCGGTGATAGAATTTGAGACCCAGGCTCCCGTCGCTTCCCTCGTGCCGGCGCAGCCGTATCGAGATGCGGGACGCATCGGTGAGCGATTCCAGAATCGCTATGTCGCCAAGCGCGTCGGCAACGCTGTTGTGCGCCTCATAGGCCGCCGAGAAAGCCGCGCGATAGTCGCTGACACTCGCCCGTTGTGGTGCGGCGGCGACGATCCGGTCGCCGAAACTGCGGCTGAGATCGCCGACTGCTGCCTCGAGCTCCTTGCGGGAGTGGCGCGGCGTACGTCCCCCGTTTCGCCCGATGATGACGTGCAGTCGCACGAGGTCGCCCTCGGGAAAATGCGGATAGAAAGCCGATACCCGCCCGTCATAGCGCTCGGCCAGGTACTCGGCGATGCGGGCGCGGGCCTCGGCGTCATAGCGGTCGCGCGGCACATAGACCAGAACCGAAACGAAATTGTCGAACCTGTCTATGCGTGGCAGCACCCGCACCCGTGGCCGATCATAGAGACTGGCGATGGCGTGGGCGTATTCGGTGAGCTCCTCGACCGAAATCTGGAAAAGCTCGTCGCGCGGATAGGTGTCGAGCGCTGCCTGCAGCGCCCGGCTGGCATGGCTGTCCGTCTCGAAGCTCGAGCGCTGCATCACCTTGGCGATCTTGCGGCGGATGATCGGCACTTCGCGGTGCGGCTGGGCCAGCGCCTTTGCCGTGAAGAGACCGAGAATGCGCAGTTCACCGCTTACCGAACCGTCCTCGGCCCGCAGCTTCAGGCCGATATAGTCCATGTGGGTGCGCCGATGCACCCGCGCGCGGATATTGGCCTTGGTGATCAGCAGCGGCTCGGCCGCTTCGATGAACGCGACATGCTGCTGCGTCATCTCCACATAGTCGGGGCCCGTGCGCAGAAACAGCAAGGCCGGATCGCTAAGGATGCCGAGACCGCTCCCGGGCAGAGGCGAGAGCAGGGGCGTACCATCCTCCCGGGCGAGCCCATAGTCACGCATCCCGAGGAAGAGGAAATTGTCCTCTCTCAGCCAGTCGAGAAACGCGACTGCCTCGTCGGTAAACTGAGGTGCAGGCCCTGCAGCGCCATCGCGCAGGCGCTCGGCCTCGCCGGCAAGCCGCGAGAGCATCGCATGCCAGTCGCGAACCGCTGCCGCGACATCGTGCATCGCCAGGGCGATCTCGCGGCGCAGGCCATCGAGATCGCTCAGCGGATCGGCTTCGACGTGGAGAATGCTGACAGGCACATGCTCTGGCGCCGGCTCGGCCGACATCCGGCCTGTTGGCGATATGAACAGCACCGGGTGTGCAAGCAGTCGAACCACACCCCCAACCGCCCGGATCGCCGCCAGCACACTGTCGACGATGAACGGCATGTCCGGCGCGAAAACGTCGATCACCAGAAGGCCACCAGCCTGCGGCGGTGCGATATGAATGAAGCTCTCTCCAGGGGGCGGGCCGCTCACCCGCTGGAAGACGGCCCGAAGCGATGCTTCGAGGGCTTGCGGCGAGGTCGCCGCCAGATCGTCCTCATCCATCGCGTTGACCGCCGCCCGAATGAAGACGGCAAGGTCCGGCTCGCCGGCGGCAAGAGCATCGGCTCGTTGCAACAGGGCCGATTCGGTGGAAGCGTGGCTATCGTTCACGTCCTTCTCCTGCGGGCTTGCAGTGCGAGCACGATCCAACCCTAGCGGCCATTCGTGACATTGTCCTCATTGGGCCAAACAAATCGGATTGCCTTTGCCTGCGCAATGCGTACGCTTTTATCCGAAAGGCCGCCGGCCAGTCCGCCGCCGCTTTCCTTTGGAGTTCTCCTTTCATGGCCGCTAATCCCAAAATCACCTTCATCGGCGCCGGCTCGACAGTGTTCATGAAGAACATCATTGGCGACGTTCTCCAGCGCCCCGCCCTTGCCGGCGCAACCGTCGCGCTCATGGACATCAACCCGCAACGCCTCGAGGAAAGCGCCATCGTCGCCGGCAAGCTCGTTGCGACTCTCGGCGTGCCGGCGAGGGTGGAAACCTATACGGACCAGCGCCAGGCCCTTGAAGGCGCGGATTTCGTCGTCGTCGCATTCCAGATTGGCGGCTACGAACCGGCGACCGTCACCGATTTCGAGGTGCCCAGGAAATACAATCTGCGCCAGACCATCGCCGATACGCTCGGCGTCGGCGGCATCATGCGCGGCTTGCGCACCGTGCCGCATCTCTGGAAGATCTGCGAGGACATGCTCGCCGTCTGCCCCGATGCGGTGATGCTGCAATATGTGAATCCGATGGCCATCAACACCTGGGCCATCACCGAGAAATATCCGCAGATCAAGCAGGTCGGCCTTTGTCACTCCGTGCAGGGCACCGCCGCCGAACTGGCGCGCGACCTCGATATTCCTGTCGAGCGCATCCGCTACCGCGCTGCCGGCATCAACCACATGGCGTTCTACTTGAAGTTCGAGGAGCGCATGCAGGACGGTTCATACCGCAATCTCTATCCCGACCTCGTGCGCGCCTATCGCGAGGGTAGGGTGCCGCGCCCCAATCGGTCCAATCCGCGCTGCCCCAACAAGGTGCGCTACGAAATGCTCACGCGCCTCGGCTACTTCGTCACCGAAAGCTCGGAGCACTTCGCCGAATATACCCCCTATTTCATCAAGGACGGACGCGAGGACCTCATCGAGAAGTTCAGCATTCCGCTCGATGAATATCCCAAGCGCTGCGTCGAGCAGATTGCCCGCTGGCAAACGCAGGCCGAGGAGTACAAGAAGGCCGAGCGCATCGAGGTCGGGCAGAGCCACGAATATGCGTCCTCGATCATCAATTCGGTGTGGACCGGCGAGCCCTCGGTCATTTACGGCAATGTGCGCAACAATGGCTGCATCACCTCTCTGCCGGCCAATGCCGCCGTCGAAGTGCCGTGCCTCGTCGATGCCTCGGGCATCCAGCCCACCTATATCGGCGATTTGCCGCCGCAATTGACCGCGTTGATCCGCACCAATGTCAATGTGCAGGAACTGACCGTCGCAGCCCTGATGACCGAGAACCGCGACCACATCTATCACGCCGCCATGATGGACCCGCACACGGCTGCCGAGCTCGATCTCGACCAGATATGGAGTCTCGTGGACGACCTGATCGAAGCTCATGGCGCTTGGCTGCCCGAATGGGCGAGGGGACCCCGCCGCCAGCAGGTGGCGTGACAACCATCTAGCCACCTACCGGGCCGCTCGCATCGGCTTTTTTGCAAAACGGGGACGCATCGTTCGCGCGGCGTCCCCGTTTGCTTTTCGTCGCTCCATCAGCGCTACGCCGGGGAAAGCGCCGATGTCCGGCCCGATATTCACATCCCTTCGCTCGCCAGTTGACTTTGACGCAAAGCCATGTGACGAATTTAAAGCGTTTGCAGAAACCAAAAACAATCGCTGCAAACGTTTAAACTGCGGGAGGGTGGTTTTGGCCACGAGCCGGGCGAAGACACTCAAGGAGCTTGCCGAGCGTTTGGACGTGTCGATCACGACCGTTTCTCGCGCGCTTGCAGGCCATGAGCAGATCGCGCTCAAGACCCGCGAGCGGGTTGCGGCGGCAGCCCGTGAACTGGGCTATGTGCCCAATCGCGCCGCGCGCCAACTCGTTTCCGGCCGCAGCGGCTTCGTCGGCTTCATGATGCCGATCCGCGGTCCCAACTTCATCGACTCCTATCTGGGTGAGTTCGTTACCGGGCTCGGCGAGGGCCTCGTGCCGCATGGGCTCGACCTGTTCCTCGCCACCGTGCAGCAGGGTCAGTCCGAAATCGCCGTCCTCAAGCATGTCGTCGAATCCGGGCGGGCCGACGGCATCGTCGTGCCTCGCGTTGCCGAGACCGACGAGCGGCTTGCCTATCTCTCCGAGCGCGGTTTTCCCTATGTGGCGCATGGGCGCCTGCTCAGTTCCTCGATCAAGCACAACTGGCTCGATTCCGATGGCGAGACCGCATTCGGCGAAGCCTTCGATATGCTGTACGAGCTTGGCCATCGCCATTTTGGCCTGGTGACCATCTCGGACGCCATGACCTTCCGTCACCTGCGTGAGGATGGTCTGCAAAAGGCCATCGCCAGACGCGGGGACCCTTCCGTTCGGCTCGACATCGAAGCTTTCCCTCGCTTCGACCGCGGCGCCAGTGTTGCGGCGGTAAACAAGTTTCTGCATGCCCCGCGACGTCCCACTGCCATCCTCGGCCTTTTCGACGAGATCGCCCTGACGGTGATGGAAGAGGCGGCGCGCGCCGGAATCTCCGTTCCGCGCGACCTTTCCATCGTCGGTTTCGACAACATCATTGCCGGCGCCTATGCCCCGCCGGGTCTGACCACATTCGATGCCGACACGCGCGGCTGCGCCCGCGAGATCGCGCATATGCTCGTCGAGGTTATCGAGAAGAAACCGGATCAGCCGCTCACTCGGCTCGTCCGTGCAAAACCGGTCCTGCGCGCCAGCCACGGGCGCGCGCCGGCGACGTGACCACCAAGGATGTCACCAAAACCCCGGGAGGGATAAACCATGAAAGCAAGATCACGACTTCTGATCGCAACTGCCCTTGCAACCGCTATGACGACGCTCACCGGCACCGGCGCCTTCGCCCAGGTGCTGTTCTGGTCGACCCAGGCCGCGCCCATCGAGGAGACCCAGGCCATGCGCGATCAGGTGCTGGCCGGCTTCGAGGGCGGCGTCGATTTCCAGCCGCAGGACGTCGGTCCATTCGTCACGCGCCTCGAAGCTGAGCTCGAGGCCGGCTCCGGCCAGATTGGCGTTGTCGGCGCCCTGCATGGCGAGCTCGCCACCTATTCGGACAGCTGGGCCGATCTGTCGGATGTCGATCTGGGCGGGGTAGAGGTCAGCCCGGCCTTCCTGGAACTGGGTAAGCTGGGGACCGGCGAGCAGAAATATCTGCCCTGGATGCAGGCCAACTATGTGATGGCAGCCACGAAGGAGGCGGTCGAATATCTGCCCGAAGGCGCTGATCTCAATGCCCTCACCTATGAGCAGTTCATCGACTGGATGGAAGTTCTGGCGACCGAGACCGGCTCGCCCAAATTCGGCTTCCCGGCCGGCCCCATGGGCCTCAAGCACCGCTTCTTCCAGGGCTTCCTGCTGCCCTCCTATACCGCCTCGACCGTGACCAGGTTCCGCTCGCCCGAAGCCGTTCAGGCATGGACCGACTTCAAGGAACTCTGGCAGTACACCAACCCGGCTTCCACCAACTATGCCTTCATGCAGGAGCAACTCCTGAACGGTGATGTGTGGGTGGCATTCGACCACGTCGCGCGCCTTGCCGACGCCTTCAACGAGCGTCCCGACGATTTCGTCGCCTTCCCAGCGCCTGCAGGTCCGGCTGGCCGCGGTTTCATGCCGGTGCTTGCCGGCATGGCCGTTCCCCAGGGCGCGCCCGATGTCGAAGCCTCCAAGGCGCTGGTGGCCTATATGATGCAGCCTGAGACGCAGATTCAGACGCTGCTGGCCACCAATTTCTATCCGGTGATCGACATCGACCTGCCCGAGGACCTGCCGCCGTCGGCGATCGCTCTCAATGGCGCCATCAACGCCATGACCAACGGCGACGACGCCTTGCCGGCGCTCCTGCCCGTTGGCCTCGGCGATCTCGGCGGCCAGTTCAACCAGGTCTACACCGACACCTTCGAGCGGATCATCCTCGCCAATCAGGACATTCAGACCGTGCTCGACGAAGAGGCCAATGTTCTGCGCGACCTGATGGTGCAGGCCAACGCCCCGTGCTGGGAACCCGACGAGCCCTCCGAAGGTCCGTGCCCGGTCGATTAAGCTCCTCCCGCTGCCCGGCGGCTCCGCCCGTCGGACAGCAACGACTACGATGGTGAATGGAATGGCGCCGCTAACCCCCCTCCCAATCTGTGCTCACGGCAACATATCGCCCACGGCACAATGCAGCACCTCCCCCCTTGCGGGGGAGGTTGGGAGGGGGGTCTCCCACGCTCACCGGAGAAACCCAGCATGAACGCCAGATACCTGCCATACATGCTCCTGCTGCCGGCAACCGTGTTCCTGCTGGTGTTCTTCCTCTACCCGTTCGTGCAGATCGCCGTCCTGGCCTTCACCGGGTCTGAGGGCTTCACCCTCCAGCACGTGCAGACCATGGTCAGTCACTGGAAGTTCGGCACCGCACTCTGGAACACCATCCTGCTCGCCGCGATCGTCGTGCCGCTCCAGCTGGTGATGGCGCTGACGATGGCCAGCATCGTCACCAAGCTCAAGGACGCCCGCAATACGATCCTTTATATCTTCACCATACCGCTTGGCCTTTCCGACCTTGCCGCCGGCATTATCTGGCTCGCGATCTTCGAACAGTCGGGCTTCCTCAATTCGATACTTGCCGGCCTCGGCATCATCGACCGGCCCATCCTGTTCCTCGGTTACCAGAACATTTGGGTGATCTTCCTCGCCGTGGTGCTGGCCGAGCTCTGGCGCGCCACCGCCATCGTCATGGTCATCCTTGTCTCAGGCATGGGGCTGATCCCCAAGGAATATTACGAGGCTGCCGAGGTCTTCGGCGCCAGCCCGTGGAAGCGGTTCACCAGGATAACCTTGCCGCTGCTGCGCCCGAGCCTGCAGTCGGCGCTGATCCTGCGCACCCTGGCCGCCTTCGAGGTCTTCGCCGTGGTGATTGCCCTTGGCGGCACGACCCTGCCGGTGCTGATGGGTGAAACCTTCCAGTGGCAGTTCGCCCTGCAGGATCGCAACGTTGCGTCCGCCTACGCGCTGGTGATCCTCGCCATCTCGATAGTCAGCACGCTGTTCTACCTGCGCGTCCTGCGCGTACCCAAGGAGGCGAGGATATGACCGACGCCGTTGCCACCGACGAACCGCGTACGGTCTCCGACACGCGCTCGAGCGGCCGCTTCGTTCTGATCGCCGGCACCGTGCTCCTCTGCGCCTGGGTGCTGGTGCCGATCTACCTGCTGTTCGTCAACACGCTCTCCTCGCCCTCCGAAGTCACCGGCTTCCCCAAAACCGGCCTGCCGAGCTTCGATTTCAGTTCGGTGCAGTTCTTTATCTCGTTCTCCGGCGTCGCCCGCGCCCTCTGGAACTCGGTGCTGGTGGCCGTGCTGACCATGATCCTCTCCATCGCCTTCGGGGCGCCGGCCGGCTATGCCCTGTCGCGCTTCGAATTTCCCGGCAAGGAAATCTTCCGCATGCTGGTGGTGATGACGCGCGCCTTCCCCTTGCCGCTGCTGGCGCTGCCGCTCGCGATCATGTTCATCCGCATCGGCCTCGATGACACGCCGCTGGGGCTGGCGCTGGTGCACACCGTGCTTGCCATGCCCTTTGCCGTGCTCATCACCTTCTCGCTGTTTTCCGGCATTCCGATCGAGTTCGAAGAGGCGGCCTGGACGCTTGGCTGCAATCGCTGGCAGGCCTTCCGCAAGGTGGTGCTGCCGCTCGTCCTGCCCGGCATCGCCGCCTCCGCCGTCTTTGCCTTCACCATCTCGTGGAACGAGGTGTTCGCCGCCGCGGTGCTGACCATCGAGAACCGCACGCTACCGGCCTTTCTGGTGCAGAGCCTCAATGTCTCGCCCCTGCACCTCAAATTCGCCGGCGGCGCGGCCATGGTCATCCCCGCGCTCATCTTCATCTTCGCCGTTCGCAAATACATGTTTGCGATGTGGGGCATCGCAAACAGGTAGCGACACGAAAGGTCATCCAATGGACTTCCGGCTTGGCTCACCCCCTTCCCAACTCTTGGCACCGTGTTGCCTAATTCACCGGCCCGACACCTCCCCCCTTGCGGGGGAGGTTGGGAGGGGGGTGACTCGCCGCACGCCCACAGTTCTGGAGCGCTGAAATGGCCGAAATCGTCATCAAGAACGTCGCCAAGAGTTTCGGCAGTTTTCAGGCGCTGCACTCGATCGACCTCACCATCTCCGACCAGGAATTCATGGTGCTGCTCGGCGCCTCCGGTTGCGGCAAGACCACGCTCTTGCGCATCGTTGCCGGCCTCGAAACCCCGACCCAAGGCGAAGTCTGGATCGGCGGCCGACGCGTCGACCACTTGCCGCCACGCGAGCGCGGCATTGCCATGGTGTTCCAGAACTACGCGGTCTTCCCGCACCTCACCGTCTTCGAGAACATCGCCTTCGGCCTGCGCATGCAAAAGCTCCCGCAGGCCGAGGTGGAAAAGCGCGTCAAGCGCACCGCCGAACTGATGCATATCGAACAATTGCTCAAGCGCTATTCCGGCCAGCTCTCCGGCGGTCAGCGCCAGCGCGTCGCGGTCGCCCGAGCCCTCGCCATGGAGCCGGACGTCATCCTCATGGACGAGCCGCTCTCCAATCTCGATGCGCTGCTGCGCCTCGAAATGCGTGCCGAACTCAAGGGCGTGCTGGCCGGGAGCAAGACCACCACCATCTACGTCACCCACGACCAGGTCGAGGCGATGAGCCTTGCCGACCGTATCTCGGTGATGAACCAGGGCCGCATCGTGCAGGCGGCAACCCCCGTCGAGATTTACCGCAATCCGGCGGCGCGGTTCGTAGGCAGCTTCATCGGCAACCCGCCCATGAATTTCATCCCCGCAACCAAGACCGGCGAGGGCAAATGGCAGGTCGCCGGCGTCATGCTCGACGGCCCTGAGACCGGCAGGGACCGGCTCGAATTCGCCATCCGGCCTGAAGACGTCGAAGTCGCCCCCGGCGGTCTCAAGGCAATCGCGCGCGTCGTCGAGCCGCTCGGCGCCCATACGCTCGTCACCTGCGAAGTGGAGGGCGCCATGTTCCGGGCCGTCCTCGATTCCGACATCCGCGTTTCGCCGGGCGACGAACTCAGCCTCGTGCCCAAGCCCGACCGGGTGCGCTGGTTCGACCCGCAGACCACCACGGCGGTTTGAAGGAAGACGACCATGTCGACCACCGACGCTGCGGAAAAGGCCATCGCCGTACTGCGCGAGAATGATCGCGGCACTTACACCGTGCCGACGAAAGGGCTCTACCCCTTCCAGTGGAACTGGGACTCCTGCTTCACCGCGCTCGGACAATCCCACTACGATCTCGCCCGCGCCTGGACCGAGATAGAAACGCTGTTCGCCCATCAATGGGAGGATGGCATGGTCCCCCACATGGTCTTCCATGAGCCCGCGCCGGGCTATTTCCCCGGCCCGGACGTCTGGGATACCAACCAGCCCACGCCCACCTCCGGCATCACGCAACTGCCCATCGCCGGCTTCGCCGTCCACGAACTCTGGCGCCGAAGCAACGGCGAGGACTGGGCCAAGCCGCGCGCCCGCCGGCTGCTGCGCGGCCTCGAACACTGGCACGACTGGTTCTACCGCACCCGCGACCCGGCCGGTGACGGATTGGTCGTCATCATCCACCCCTGGGAATCGCGCGACAATTCCGTCGATTGGGACGAGGGCTTTGCCCGCGTACCCACGGCCGGCGTGCCACCCTATCAGCGCAACGACCTCAAGCACGCCGATCCCGTGACCCGCCCGACCAGGGACCAGTACGACCGCTATCTCTGGCTGGTACAGCATTTCCGCGGCCTCGCCTGGAATTCCGCGCTCACCCACGATGCCTCGCCCTTCCGCATCGTCGATCCCGGCTTCAACGCCATCCTCATCCGCTCCTGCCTCGAGACTGCGGACCTTGCCGATGCCCTCGACGAGCCTCAGATCGCCTCAGCCAATCGCGCCCGCGCGCAAAAGGCGTTGGCCGCCCTCGAAACCCTCTGGAGCGAAACGCGCGGCCAGTATCTCTGCCGCGATCGGGTCAGCGGCGAGCTTGTCGAAAGCCCCTCGATCGGCGGACTGATCCCGGTCTTCGCACCGATCCCGGCAGAGCGGGCATCGGCGCTGGCGCGCACCATCGAGGCCATTAGCGGGCACGCCCGCTATCTCGTCCCGAGCCATGATCCGCGCGACGCCCGCTTCGACCTCAAGCGCTACTGGCGGGGCCCGGTGTGGCTCGTCTGCAATTACATGATCGCCGATGGATTGCGCCGCGCCGGCGAGACCGGACTGTCGGACCGGATCGTTGCCGATAGCCTGGCGCTGATCGAGACCAGCGGCTTTGCCGAATATTACGATCCGCAGACCGGCGCTGCGCTCGGTGGCGACCGTTTCAGCTGGACCGCAGCCATGGTTCTCGAATTCCTGGATGCCCGGCGATGACCAGCTTCATGGGTCATGTCCGCGCCAGCGGCGCCACCTCGCTAGCGACCTTTGGCGACAGCATCACCGAGGGCATGTCGGCGAGCGCGCCTGAGCACCGCTGGGCCAATCGTCTTGCCGCAACGCTGGGCGTGCGCCTTCATAACAAGGGCATCGCCGGCACGACCATGCAGAACTCGCCGATCGCCACCGGCGAGCCCAAACCTAACAACGGCCGCTCGCGCTACGAGCGTGACTTGCTCGGTCCGGATCGCGCCGACGTCATTGCCATTCTCTATGGCTTCAACGATGCCCGCTATATCGGCGCGCCCGAAACCTTCAATATGGACGGGTTTCTGCGCGACTATCGCGATGTCCTCACCGGCCTGCTGGGCGCCGGCTATCTGCCGGAATCCCTCTGCCTCGGCAGTCCGCCGCACATTGCCGATGCTGGCTTTTCTGTCGGCAGCGAAGGGTTCACCGGCCAGACCCGCGCGCAATTCCAGACCTATGTCGAAGCCGTCAAAGCGCTCGCCGAGGAATTCGGCACCTTCTACGCACCGGTCAATGAGCGCATGCAGCGTGAAGGCGGCGATGCGCTGCTCTCAGACGATTATGTGCATCCCAACGATGAAGGCCACGCCAAGATCGCCCAGATCTTCGCTTCCGCCACCCGGCTGAGGTGATCGCGATGATTGGTCGCTGGTAGCCCCCCAAACAGTAGAGATCCTCGAAAAATGCCCGACCTCGACAAGCAACAGGTCTTCGCCCTCGCCGTCGAAGTGCTCAAGGAAAACGACCGCGGCACCTACACCGTGCCCACGAAAGGCCTTTATCCCTTCCAGTGGAACTGGGATTCCTGCTTTACCGCCCTCGGGCAGGCCTATTACGACGAAGGCCGCGCCTGGACCGAGATCGAGACCCTTTTCGCCCATCAATGGCCTGATGGCATGGTGCCTCACATCGTCTTCCATGTACGCGACGAAGGTTATTTCCCCGGTCCCGATGTCTGGGCCACCGGCCGGCCAACGCCGACCTCCGGGATCACTCAGCCTCCGATCGCCGGCTTTGCCCTGCGCCAGCTCTTCGAGCGCGCCAAGGACCAGTCGGCGGCGCGCGCCCGAGCGCGCGAGCTGCTGCCCATGATCGATCTCTGGCACGAATGGTTCTACGCCAATCGCGATCCGCACGAGGAGGGGCTGGTCTCCATCCTGCACCCATGGGAGGCCGGGCGCGACAACTCCATCGACTGGGACGAGGCCTTCGAACGCGTACCGACGCAAGGTATTGCCCCTTACACTCGCCGCGACACCCAGCACGCCGATCCCGCGCACCGGCCGACCAAGGAGCAGTACGATCGCTATCTCTGGCTCGTCGAGCACTTCCGGAGTCTTGGCTGGGACAACACCCGCCTGCACGAAGCCTCGCCCTTCCAGATCGTCGATCCGGGCTTCAATGCTATCCTCATCCGCGCCTGCGCCGATCTGGCCGTGGTCGCCGAGGCACTGGGCGAAACCGACATCGCCATTGCCAACCGCCGGCGTGTGGAAAAGGGGCTCGCTGCACTCGAGCGCCTGTGGAGCGAGCGCCACGCGCAATATCTCTGCCTCGACCGCACCACCGACCAGCTGGTCGACAGCGCCTCGATCGGCGGCCTGCTGCCGGTCTTCGCGCCAATCCCGCGCGAGCGGTCGCGTGCCATCGCGCGCACCATCGATCGGCTCGGCCGCAAGGCCCGATACCTCGTGCCCAGCCACGACCTCGACGATCCCCGCTTCGACTCCAAGCGCTACTGGCGCGGGCCGATCTGGCTGGTGTGCAACTATCTGATCGTTGACGGCCTCACCCGGGCCGGGGAGGCGGACATTGCCAGAACCATCACCCGTTCCAGCCTGGACCTCATCGAACAGAGCGGCTTTGCCGAATACTACGATCCGATCACCGGCGAACCCTGCGGCGGCGGCCGCTTCACCTGGACCGCCGCCATGGTGCTGGAATTCCTGGACCTGGCCTAAAACTGCCATGAGCCCTCATGGTGAGGTGCCGCGCAGCGGCCTCGAACCACGAGGGCGGGCCCACCACACCAGGCCCCGCACCTCACCGACCCAACGCCACCTCGCGCCCTTCCTCTGACGACTGCCGCACGGCAAGCACGATCCGCAGCGTGTCGCGCCCCTCCGACAGCGGCACTTTCGGCGCGCGGCGATGCTCTATCGCATCCAGCACATTCTCCAGCTGCGCGACGAACACGTCCCGATCCCCGGCAATCTTTGTTGACTGCACGTCGCCGCGCGTTCGCACGATCTCGCCAGTGTTGAAGTCGCTGAACTTGCCCGTCGCGCTTTCGCAGACGATCGTCCAGCCCTTGTCCCAACGCCCGGGAATTGCCGCGTTCGTTGCCGTCAGGACTGCAACCTGCCCGCCGTCATAGCCCAGCATCATGGCGGCAACGTCCTCGCTGTCATAACCCTCGATATTGCGGTGGAAGAGATTGGCCGCGCGGGCATAGACCGTCCTCGGCATGCCGAAATTGTGCCGGGCGAGATCGACGATGTGGATCAACTGCTCCACCGTCTGCCCACCCGAGAGGGCCCGCTGGCGCCACCACGGCGCATGCAGGTCATTGCAATGAAAATAGCCGGTAAAGAGCCCCGGCCGTCCCTTGTCCATCGCGTCCCAAGCGGTGACCGCTTCGCCGAAGCGGTACATGAACCCGCAGGCCGCGACGATCCCCGCCGCCTGCGTCACATGTACCATGCTGTCGGCTCGCTCCATATCGAGAGCGATAGGCTTTTCGACCAGCACATGAATGCCGGCTTCCGCCGCAGCCTCGACCTGCCCTGTATGCGCATAAGGGGGCAGGGCAACGATCAGCAGGTCTAGCGCGGCGTCCTCGCGCATCCGCGCGAAACTGGTATAGGGCGCGGCGTTGTGTTGCGCGGCAAAGGCTGCGGTTCGGTCCGGGTCGCGCCCGCAGCAGGCAACGAGCTCGGCCCGATCGGAAAGCGCCGCGAGCGCCCGCGCATGCCGCGCGCCGATCCCGCCGGCTCCGAGAAGCCCGACGCGCAGCGTTCTCATCGCCCCTCTCCGAACGTGAGCATCGACTGCATGATGTCCGGATCGCCACGGTCCAGCCGGGCAAAGAGCGCCGGCGCCTCATTAAACGGCACGGCATCGGTGATGAGCGGCAACAGGTTGAGCCGCCCCTCGTCCTGCAGCCGCACGGCAGTCTGCCACAGGCGCAACTTGTTCCAGCGATGACTGACCGCCGGCGCAACACCCGAAATCTGGCTGGAGATCAACTCGATGCGGTTGTGGTGGAACTCCTCGCCCAACACCAGCCCACGCGCCTCGCCCTGAAAGAAGCCGAGCGCGACCACGCGCGACGCATAGGCGACTGTGCGCATCGCCTCTGCCAGTGCAGCGGTTGCGCCGGAGACTTCGATGCACACATCGGCGCCGCGCCCCCCGGTTTCACCCTTCACGATGTCCGAAACCGACCCTGTCGTCGGATCGAGCACGCGATCGGCTCCGAGGCGCAACGCCATCTCACGCCGAGAGGAGACCGGATCGACGCCGATGACGGCAGCGCCCGAGGCGCGAGCGGCCTGCAAAACGATCTGGCCCGGCACCCCGAGGCCGAACACCACGACGAGGTCGCCCATGCGAATCTGGGCATCATGGACCCCGTTTAGCGCCACCGCGCCGATATGGGAGAACATGCCGATACGCGCATCGGCCCCGTGCGGCACCACCCGCGCCTGCGCCTCCGCTTGCGCCATAACATGCATGGTACGATGCCCCCAGGTGCCAAAGACGCGCTGCCCCACCGACACGTCGGTAACGGCGCTGCCGACTTCAACGATCTCCCCGACCTCCTCATAGCCGAGATTGCGCACCGGGTAGGTCCAGCTCGGCTCGCCGTCGCGAAACACCCGGTTCACCGCATCCCAGCTGCGGCTCATATATGGATTGGTGCCGCGATACTGCGACAGCTCGGTTCCCGCGCTAACCCCGGAATAGAGCGTGCTTATGCGCACCTCCTCCGCGCCCAGCGGGCCGACGGGCAGGTCTTCGAAGTCGAGCTGGCGAGGCCCCGCCAGCACCAAAGCGCGTTCACTCATTCCAATCGCTCCAGGCCCTCGGCAGGTGCGGCGCAACGTTATCACGCCGGCCCGCAGATGCCAGCGACCGGTGCGCCCGCACGCCGCGTGTTTTCACGATTAGTGGCTTGAATTGTAAATGCCGAACGGCGAACCCTTGATACGCGCTGCGCATCGGAGTTGCCATGGCTTCCCCTCTCGTTCACCTCTTCGTCGGCTCGATCAATCGCAAGGCCGACAGCCTCGTGCCGGGGCAGGGGATCACGGTTCTTACCTTCGATGAAGACACCCTCGCGCTCGAGACGGTTTGCGTTGCCGACGATATCGACAATCCGACCTTTCTCGCCCTCGATCCGGTCAATGAGCAAATCTATGCCGCCTCGGAAGTCGAGACATGGTTCGAGGGCACGGTCAGCGCCTATGCCTTCGACAGGGCGACGGGAACGCTCACCTATCTCAATAAGCAGCCAACGCTCGGGCGCACCACCTGCCACGTGACGGTGACCGGCGATGGTCACGTAGCGATCGCCAATTACAGCCATGGTGAGGGCGGCCCCGATCAGGCCATGGCGCTCTATCGCATCGAACCGGATGGGCGCCTCAGCTCTGCCTTGGCAAGCATTGCCCATAAAGGACCAACCGGTCCGCGCTCCGATCGTCAGGAGCGAAGCCATCCCCATAGCGTTCAGCAGACGCCCGACGGGCGCTTCCTGATCGTTGCTGATCTCGGCACCGACGAAGTCGTCGCATATCGTCATGAAAGCGGACGACTCATGCGTTCGTCCGCGTATTCCGCGACGCCCGGGGCGGGTCCGCGCCATTTCACTTTCCATCCCGGCGGCAAGCTCATTTACGTGATGAACGAGATCATCCCGAGCGTTAGCGTCCTCGCCTTCGACGGCCAGAATTTCGAGCTGCTCCAGGAGCTCTCAACCGTGCCGGACGACTATTCCGGACAGTCCTGGGGCGCCGATATCCACCTCTCGCCAGATGGCAGGCACCTTTACGCCTCGACCCGCGTGCATGACGCCATCGCGCTTTTCGAGGTCGGCTCCGACGGCCTCCTCACCCGACGCGGCATCATCGCCAGCGGCGGAAAATGGCCCCGCAGCTTCACCATCACGCCCTCGGGCCGGCACGTTCTGGTGGCCAACCACAACTCAGACAATATCGTCGTCTTCGCCCGCGACGGCGAGACCGGCACATTGACGCCAACCGGCCGCGAGATCGCCATCGGCACCCCGATGCGGGTTGAAGCCGTCATGTTTGACGCAATCTAGCTCTCGCCTGCTGCTCTGACCCGGTGGACTGAGCATCTGGAGCGGCCTACCCATTACTACGGGCAACGCGTCACAATGCGCCTCGTTTTGCCCCATTCACCTGTTGCGCGGCGTACTTGAATTGCCCTATCCGTCCACTGCCCGGCAATGAGCAGAGCAAGCTCCGGGCGGGAGGTTAACATGCAGGCGATTGTCGGCTTCATCCGCTTGGTGAGCGGGTTGAACTGGATCGTCGGCCAGGTGCTGTCCTGGCTGGCGCTTGGTTGCGTACTGGTGTGCTTCACCGTCGTGGTGCAGCGTTATTTCTTTGGCGTCTCGGTCCTGTGGATGCAGGATCTCTATGTGTGGCTCGCCGGCGCCATGTTTACCGGCGTTGCCGGGTTCGCGCTGTCGCGCGACGATCACGTTCGGGTCGATATCTTCTACCGTCCATGGCCGGTACGGCGCAAAGCGATGGCCGATCTCTTCGGCGTCGTCTTCTTCCTCCTGCCTTTCATTTATGTGGTCTGGAGCTATGGCTGGGTGAATGTCACCCGCTCCTGGGGCCTACGTGAGGGCTCGGGCAATATCGGAGGCATGCCGGGCCTCTTCATCCTCAAGAGCTTCATTCTCGTCTTTGCCGTGCTGGTGGGGCTGCAGGGGCTGGCGATGGCCGCTCGCGCCATTCTGGTTCTGGCGGGCAAGGAAGACCTTTTGCCGCCGAACCTGCGTTATGCGCGCCACGAAACGCACCCTAGCGCGGAGATCGCCTGATGGATCCTGTTTTGCTGGGCGAGATCCTCTCCGCCCTGATGTTCGTCGGCGTGATCGGGGTGTTGCTGATAGGCTTTCCTGTCGCCTTCTCCCTTGCCGGCACAGCGCTGATCTTCGGCCTCGTCGGCTGGTGGCTGGGGGTCTATGACCCCTCCAACTACGGCTTTCTCTTCTCGCGATACACCGGCCTGATGGTCAACGAGGTGCTGGTCGCCGTGCCCTTGTTCATCTTCATGGGCGTTGTGCTGGAGCGCTCCGGCATTGCCGAGCAATTGCTGCTCACCATGGGCAAGCTTTTTGGCAATCTGCGCGGCGGACTCGGCATTTCGGTGGTTATCGTCGGTGCGCTGCTCGCCGCATCGACGGGCGTCGTCGGTGCAACCGTCGTCACCATGGGGCTCATCTCGCTCCCGGCGATGCTGCGCGCCGGCTATGACGGCAAGCTTGCGACCGGCGTCATCGCCGCATCGGGCACGCTCGGCCAGATCATTCCGCCCTCGACCGTTCTGATCTTCATGGGCGACATGCTCTCTGGCATCAACCAGCAGGTGCAGATGAGCCAGGGCAATTTCGCACCCGAACCCGTTTCTGTCGGCGCTCTCTTTGCCGGCGCCATTCTGCCGGGTCTTCTGCTCGTCGCCCTCTATATCGGCTACGTCGTCTTCAAGGCCATCACCGATCCTCAATCCTGCCCGGCAACGCCGGTACCGCAGGCCGAGCGGCAGCACCTGCTGCGCGAAGTGATCGTGGCGCTGATCCCACCGCTCCTGCTCATTATTGCCGTGCTCGGCTCCATCCTCGGCGGCGTCGCGACGCCAACGGAAGCCGCCTCGGTCGGCTCGGTCGGTGCGCTGGTCTTGGCTGCGCTGCGGCGCAAGCTGAGCCTCAATATCCTACGCCAGGTCGTGGTCTCGACGGCGACGATCACCTCGATGGTGTTCGTCATTCTCTTTGGCGCGGCGGTGTTCTCGGTCGTCTTCCGCGTGATGGGCGGTGACGCACTGGTTCACGAATTCCTGGCCTCGATGCCGGGCGGGGCGATCGGTGCGGCGATCATCGTGATGTTCATCATGTTCCTGCTGGGGTTCATTCTCGACACATTCGAGATCATCTTCATCGTGATCCCGATCACTGCCCCCATCCTGCTGACTCTCGGGCTGGACCCGATCTGGCTCGGCGTAATGGTCGGCGTGAACCTGCAGACAAGCTTCCTCACGCCGCCATTCGGCTTTGCGCTCTTCTACCTGCGTGGCGTGGCCCCGCCGACGGTTTCGACCGGCACGATCTATCGCGGTGCTGTGCCCTTCGTGATCCTGCAACTCATCGGGCTGATAGTGCTGATGGCCTTCCCGCAGATCATTACATGGCTGCCGAACCTGCTCTACGGCTAAGCAACAAGGGCCCCGGTCAGCGGGGCCCTTCTTTTTTGCCCTATTCAGCTGCGCCGATCAGGCCATTATCGATGGCGTAGCGGGTCAGGCCCGCCGTGGTGGCGATGCCGAGCTTCTTCTTGATGTTCTTGCGGTGGGTTTCGACCGTGCGCACCGATATGTCGAGATGGGCGGCAACGTCCTTGTTGGATTTGCCGCGCGCAACCAGCAGCAGCACCGACTGCTCGCGCGTCGTCAGGGGCATGGGTGTGCCCTGCTTAGGTCCGTTGCGCAGCAACGCATCGGCAACGCCGGACGAGAAATACGTGCCGTTCGCAGCCACGGTCTCGATCGCTGCGATGATCTCGCTCGTCGACACGTCCTTGAGGATATAGCCCGAAGCGCCGTACATCACTGCGGTCGAGATATATTCGCGGCTGTCATGCATGGAGAGCATCAGCAGGCGCGCCTGCGGGAAGCGCTCGCGGAACAATTCAACGGCATCGAGCCCGCTGAGATCGGGCATGTTGATGTCCATCATCACGACATCGGGTTGATGCGTCTCGGCGAGCGCCAGCGCCGCCCGGGCCGAGTTCACAGCACCCACGACCTCGATGTGGGCATAGGTTTCGAGCACGGCGCAAATGCCTTCGAGCACCAGCGGATGATCGTCGCAGATCAGGACTTTGATGGTTTTGGGCTGGCTCATGCGGGCATGAATTCCGAAGTCTGTGTGACATAGGCCGATTTGGGCAGGCGCGCCTTGAGCAATGTGCCGGACGACGCGGTCTTGACCTCCAGGGTGCCCCCGAAATGCTCCATGCGCTCCTGCATGTTGCGTAGGCCCAGGCCCGCATGGGTACGCCCGAGCGTGCGAGCCGCTTCGGCATTGGCAAAGCCATGGCCGTCATCTTCGATGACCAGCTGCGCTCCGCCGCCCCCGCCGCTGGTGACGACGATGCGCACGTGAGTTGCGTTGGCGTGGCGCTCGATATTGGTCAGCGCCTCCTGGGCAACGCGGTAAAGCGCTGTCTTGGCTTCGGGCAGGAGCATGTTCTTGAAAGCAACAGACTTCAGCTCGACGACGATGCCAGTGCGCTCGGCAAAGCTGTTGGTCAGTGCCTCGAGCGCCGCTGTGAGGCCTAGGTCGTCGAGAATGCCGGGACGCAGATCATGCGAGATGCGCCGGACCTCCCGGATAGCGCCGTTGATGCCTTTGGCGCCGCGTTCGATGGCGGCAGGCGCATCCGGCGCGCCCGAGCGCACCTTGGCTGCAGCAAGGTCTAGCGCATAGCGCGCCGCGACCATCGACTGGGAAATGCCATCATGCAGTTCGCGCGCGATGCGGGCGCGTTCTTCCTCCTGGGTGTCGATGACGCGCTGCGTGAGCTCTTTGAGCTTGGTATCGGCGAGGCGCCGCTCGCGCAGCGTCAGCATGAAGCTGGCGAGAAACACGACAAACACCAGCGGCAGGGTGATGGCGGCAACGGTGATGAAGGTCGTGTTGATGTTGGAGCGCAGGTCCGCATCCGCTGCCTGGGTCTGGGCAAAGACATCGTCGAGATAGACGCCGGTACCCAACATCCACCGCCACTTGTCGAGCCCGACAGCGAAGGAAAGCTTGTCGGCGATTTCGCCCGTCGATGGCTTCTCCCACTTGTACTGATGCAGTCCGCCGCCTTCCTTGGCCCGCTCGATCAGGTTGTAGATGACACGGTTGCCATCCGGGTCCTCCATGTCGATCCAGTTGCGGCCATGCCGGAACGATTGGCGCGGGTGGACGATATTGACCCCGTCATAGTCGTAGACAAAGAAATAGCCGTCCGGTCCATAGTCGAGCGAGGAAAGGATTTCCTGCACCTGGCGCTTGGCGTCTTCGTCGTCCGGACCGGCGGCCTCGTAGATTTCGTTGATGGCCGAAATCGCCATATTGGTGAGGTTGAGGAGTTCGCTCTCCTTGGCCCGCAGCATGTTGCGCTCGAAAGTCGAAATGCTGGCGCGCGCCAGCTGCGTGGACTGGAACGTGACGAGGGCCGTGATTGCCAGAATTGCAAGCACGAGTGGCAGTATGGCGATCGCGAGGATTTGCGTGCGAAGGTTCATGGGCGGTAACGGCTCCTCCCCGTGCTGATCCTGCAGCACGTGCCCCGATATGCGGGTGCGTAGTTGTGGGTAGCTTTGAAGAGTTTTTTTCCGCCATCCGCAAGTGTTCCTCTGGACACACTTGCGGCAGCACTGTTGTGTAGCTTTGCGCGGTCACGCCTTGGGCGAGGGTGGAGCATTCCGGGCCGCGCGCAAATATCCGGGCGCGAACAAACCGCCCTTGTGTGGATTTCTGGGAGGAAATCAATGAAGAGACGCGATTTTTTCAAGTCGGCCGGTGTTTCGGCCGTCGGGGCTGCCGCGGCAACTGCCGGCCTTGCAACGCCTGCTATTGCGCAGGGCAATGTCAACTGGCGCATGGTCACCACCTGGCCCAAGAATTTCCCGGGCCTGGGCGTGGGTGCGCAGAATTTTGCCGACCGTGTCGGCGTGGCCTCGGGCGGACGCCTCAACATTCAGGTCTTCGCGGCGGGCGAGATGGTGCCGGGTCTGCAGGCGCTGGATGCCGTCATCGACGGCTCGGCCGAAATGATGCACGGCACGCCCTATTACTGGCAGAACAAGAGCCAGGGCCTGTCGTTCTTCACCGGCGTGCCCTTCGGCATGACCAGCCGCGAGCTTACCGCCTGGGTGCGGTATCTGGGCGGTCAGGAAATCTGGGACGAGATCTACGACCAGTTCGGCGTGCAGGGCTTCCTGTCGGGCGACACCGGCACCCAGGCGGGCGGCTGGTTCCGCAATGAACTCACCGGCGTTGCCGACCTGCAGGGCCTGCGCTTCCGCACTCCTGGCCTCGGCGGTCAGGTATGGGCAAAGCTCGGCGCCTCGGTCACCAATCTTGCAGCCGGCGAAATTTTCGCGGCGCTGCAGTCGGGCACCCTGGACGCGGCCGAGTTCGTCGGTCCCTATAACGATCTGGCGCTTGGCTTCTATCAGATCGCCAAGAACTACTACTTCCCCAGCTTCGTGGAACCGGGCCTTGCCACCGAGATCGTCGTCGACAAGGCCAAGTACCAGGAGTTGCCGGAAGACCTGCAGATGATCATCCGTCAGTGCGCCCAGGCGGCCTATGACGACACTGCCTCCGATATGTATGCCAACGACCCTCGTGCCCTGCGCGCGCTGGTCTCCGAGCATGGGGTCATGATCCGTCAGTTCCCCGAGGAAATCCTTGAGGCGGGTGCGCAGGCCTCCATGGAGCTGCTCGCTGAAATCCGCGAGGGCGGTGACGAACTGACCAAGAAAGTGGCTGAAAGCTACGTCTCGGCGTTCAACCTGTTGCGCGAGCGCACCGAGGGTACGGACATGCCGTTCCTGCGTGCCCGCCAGCAATACTTCACGATCACCTAGCTCCAGCAGCAGCCAGAACACGCAAAGGCCCGGCATTTCGCCGGGTCTTTCATTGAGCCGGACCCGCAAGGGTTCGGCTTGATTTTATTTAGGCAAGACCGATCGTTGACGAAATTTTCTGAGAAATCACTTGGCCCGTGTCGATTCCGGTCAATCCCGTTCGTCGTCTAGGATGAAGCGGGCAGGGCGCCCGCTGCGCGATCTGGAGAAACCAAATGAAATTCATGTGCCTCGTGAAGTCCCCCGAACCTTCGCCGATGGGCGATCCGCCACCGGAACTCTTCGCTGCCATCAACAAGTTTGGCGAGGAGGCGACGAAGGCAGGCGTGCTGGTCGAGCAGGGCGGCTTGCTGCCGACGGCGGCCGGTGCCCTGATGATGGTGAGCGCTGACGGCGATATCCGCACCATCGACGGACCCTTCGCAGAGGCCAAGGAAGTGTTCGGCGGTTATGCGGTCTATGATGTTGCCAGCAAGGAAGACGCGCTCGAATGGTCGCGCCGCTTTGCCGAGCTGCACACCAGGCATTGGCCCGGCTTTGCCTTCACCATCGAGATCCGCCAGATGTTCTACCAGGCAGTCTCGTGAACTAAGGCGCCAGCAACAGGCGGATCACCAGCCCGACGGCGGTGACCGCCGCCACACCACCGAGCCACAACAGGGCGAACCACAGCAGGCGCTTGCCCAGCGGTCCCTCGGCCATCAATGATAGCCTTCCTCGGGGTCGATCTTGCCGCGGAACACCCAATAGGCATAGCCGGTATAGCCGATGATGATCGGCACCAGGATGGCTGCACCAACCAGCAGGAAGGCTAGCGAGCTTTCGGGCGCCGCTGCCTCCTCGATTGTGAGCGCCGCGGGCACGATATAGGGGTAGAAGCTGATCCCGAGACCCACGAACGAGAGCACGAACAGCCCGAGTGCCGCCAGGAACGGCTGCAAATGCTTGTCTCTCGTCAGGCCATGCCACAGGGCGTAAGCGCAACCCGCGAGGAGCGCCGGGACGAACGCCGAGAAGAAGGCCGTCGGCCACCCGAACCAGCGCTGAAAGTAGACTTCGTTGATGAATGGCGTCCACAGGCTGACGACGCCGATCAGCACCAGCGTGCCGGCACCCGTAGCCATGGCGAGGCGCCGGGCGCGCGCCTGCAGGTCGCCCGAGGTCTTCAGGTTCAGCCAGGTAGCACCCAGCAGCGCATAACCGATAACGACCGCCAGTCCCGTGATGATCGAGAAAGGGGTCAGCCAGTCCCACCAGCCGCCGGCATAGGCACCATCGACGATGCTTATGCCCTGCACGAGTGCACCGAGCGCAATGCCCTGCATGAAAGCGGCGATGGTCGAGCCGAGCCAGAAGCCCACATCCCAGAATCTCGAGCCGGGCGATGTACGCCAACGGAACTCGAAGGCGACGCCGCGGAAGATCAGCCCGAGCAGCATGAGGATGATCGGCATGTAGAGAGCCGGCAGCACCGTGGCGTAGACCACCGGAAACACCGCCATCAGCCCGCCGCCCCCAAGCACCAGCCAGGTTTCGTTGCCGTCCCAGACCGGCGCGATCGAGTTGGTCATGATGTCCCGGTCATGCCGCTCGGGAAACAACGGGAAAAGCACGCCCACGCCGAGATCGAAACCGTCGAGCACCACATAGGCGAGAACGGCGAAGGCGATGAGTCCGGCCCAGATGGTGGGCAGATCAATCGGCATGGCTCGGCCCTCCGAGTGCTTCTTCCTGCGCGGGCCCGGGCATGATGCCAGCGGAGCGGTGCGGTCCCTTGTCGAGTTCGCGGTCCTCGTCGAGCACGGGCCGGCGCTGCATGAGGCGCAGCAGGTAATAGGTCCCGGCTCCAAAGACGAGGAAGTAGACGATGATGAAGGCAATCAGCGAGGCCCCGACCGCCGGCGCATCCACCGGCGAATGACTCTCAGCAGTCCGCAGCATGCCGTAGACGGTATAGGGCTGACGTCCGACCTCGGTGGTGTACCAGCCGGCAAGCACGGCCACGAACCCTGACGGGCCCATGACGATGGCGGCCCGATGCAGCCAGTGATTGCTGTAGAGCGTGCCGCGCCAGCGCGTCCAAAGTGACCAGAGCCCGATGCCGAGCATCAGAAAGCCGAGCCCGACCATGATGCGGAAAGTGAAGAATGGAATGATCGCCGGCGGGCGGTCCTCGCGCGCCCATTCTTTCAGCCCCCGGACTTCGCCATCCAGTTCATGGGTCAGGATCAGCGAGCCGAGCTTTGGAATCTCGACGGCAAAATGCGTGGTTTCCGCCTCGTCGTCGGGAATGCCGAACAATATGAGCGGCGCCCCGTCCTCATGGGTTTCATAATGCCCCTCCATGGCCGCGATCTTGGCGGGCTGGTGCTCGAAGGTGTTGAGGCCGTGCATGTCGCCGACGAAAATCTGGATCGGTGTGACCAGCGCAGCCATCCACATGGCCATGGAGAACATGATGCGCGCCTGCCGGTTCTCGGGCTCGCGCAGCAAGTGCCAGGCGCCAACGGCACCGACGGCAAAGGCTGTCGTCAGGAACGCGGCCAGCACCGTGTGCGTCATCCGGTACGGGAACGACGGATTGAAGATGATCGCCAGCCAGTCCTGCGGGATGAAGTCGCCATTGGCGTCCATCGAATAGCCCGCGGGAGTGTGCATCCAGCTATTGGCCGACGTGATCCATGTTGCCGAAATCAGCGTGCCGAGCGCCACCATGACGACCGCGAACATGTGCAGCCCGTCGCCGACGCGCTTGCGCCCGAAAAGCGCAATGCCGAGGAACCCCGCTTCGAGAAAGAAGGCCGTCAACACCTCATAGCCCATCAGCGGGCCGATCACTGCCCCGGCGCGCTCGGAGAACACCGACCAGTTGGTGCCGAACTGATAGCTCATCACGATGCCGGAGACGACGCCCATGCCGAAGGTGACGGCAAAGATCGTCTTCCAGTATTCAAAGAGCTTGAGATAGGCCGGATCGCGTTTCCATAGCCACAAGCCGTTGAGCACGGCGAGATAGCTGGCGGTGCCGATGGAAAAGGCCGGGAAAAGGAAGTGGAAGGAAACCGTGAAGGCAAATTGAACGCGCGCCAGGATTTCCGCCGTCATGCCGAGGAACATTCAACAGCCCCCTTCGCTCGCGGGTGCGCCGACTCTGACGGCACCCACGCGGATATTAGGCCGCCTGCGGCGACAAGATGATGCGACCAATGCAGCCTGCGACAGCAAGCCTCATGGAGCGCCCGCCATCGTGACAGAGTCGCCCGTTTGCGCAAGCCCGGCCAGGGGCTTCTCAACACAAGGGGCCCGCACGCCTTTCTGCGTGCACGACATTGACGCCCGCGGCGGGCTGGGTCATAGGGCGGTGCAAATCCGGGGTGCAACGCGCAGGTCCAGGGAGACAGCCCGATGAAGATCATGGTCGCCGTCAAGCGGGTCATCGACGCCAATGTACGCGTCAAGGTCAAGGCCGACGGTACAGGCGTTGAAACCGCCAACGTCAAGATGGCGATGAATCCGTTCGACGAGATCGCCGTCGAGGAGGCGGTTCGGCTCAAGGAAAAAGGCATCGCCGAGGACGTGGTCGCCGTTTCCATCGGACCGGCGCAGGCCCAGGACGTGCTGCGTACCGCCCTCGCCATGGGCGCAACGCGCGCCGTTCACGTTGCAACCGATGCGCCCGTCGAGCCGCTTGCGGTCGCAAAGGTCCTCAAGGCGGTTGCCGAACGCGAGCAGCCCAACCTCATTGTCCTCGGCAAGCAGGCGATCGACGACGACAGTAACCAGACCGGCCAGATGCTCGCCGCATTGCTCGACTGGCCCCAGGCGACGTTCGCCTCGCAGGTCGAGATCGCGGGCGAAACGGCCAGGGTAACCCGCGAGGTCGATGGCGGCACCCAGACGCTGGAAATGAGCTTGCCGGCAATCGTGACTACCGATCTGCGTCTCAACGAACCGCGCTACGCCTCGCTCCCCAACGTCATGAAGGCCAGAAAGGCCCCGCTCGACACCCTCACGGTCGAGGAATTGGGTATCGATATCACGCCGCGCCTCAAAGTGCTGAAGGTCGAGACGCCGCCGCCGCGCCCAGCCGGAGTGATGGTCGGCTCCGTCGATGAGCTCATCGCCAGGCTTCGCGACGAAGCCAAGGTCCTCTAGACCGGAGAGAAAACGATGACGACGCTTTTGATCGCCGAACACGACAACCGCACCCTTTCCGGCGAAACCGATAGGGCGCTAACCGCTGCGCTGGCGCTTGGCGAGCCCGTCGACGTGCTGGTGGCAGGCCATGGCGTTGATGAGATCGCCCGCCAGGCGGCAACGCTTTCCGGCGTCGGCAAGGTGCTGGTCGCCGATGATGCGGCGCTGACCCATGGTCTGGCCGAACCCCTGAGCCAATTGATCGTGAGCCTTGCGGACAGCTTTTCGGCACTGGTCGCGCCTGCCACCGCGATCGGCAAGGACGTGATGCCCCGTATTGCCGCGCGCCTCGATGTCATGCAGATCTCCGACATTATCGCAGTCGAAAGCGCCACAGTGTTCCGCCGCCCGATCTATGCCGGCAGCGCGATCGAAACCGTCGAAACGACGGATTCAAAACGCGTCGTAACCGTCCGCACCTCTGCGTTCGATCCGGCCGCTCGCGAAGGCTCCGCCTCGATCGAAACGGTGTCGGTTCCGGCCCTCGAGGTCCCGGCAAGGTTCGTATCGGAGAACAAGAGCCAGTCCGAGCGTCCCGATCTCGGTGCCGCGCGCGTAGTGGTTTCGGGTGGCCGTGCCTTCGGCTCAAAAGAAAAGTTCGAGGAACTGCTGACGCCGCTTGCCGAAAAGCTCGGCGCTGCACTCGGTGCGTCACGCGTTGCCGTCGATAGCGGTTACGCTCCCAACGAAATCCAGGTCGGCCAGACGGGCAGGGTGGTTGCGCCCGAACTCTATATCGCCTGCGGCATCTCCGGTGCCATCCAGCATCTTGCCGGCATGAAGAACGCCAAGGTGATCGTCGCCATCAATCAGGATGCCGAAGCACCGATCTTCAAGATCGCCGATTATGGTCTTGTCGGGGATGTGTTCACCCTGGTGCCGGAACTCACCGAAAAGCTCTGATCATCTTCCGGTCCGGCGCCAGGCCAACTCATCGGCTTTCTCACGGCTGCCCGCTTCCTCGATGATCTCGCGGGCTTCGTCGATCGAGAGGCCGTGCCTTTCGGCGAAGCGCTCGATCTCGTGCCGTTGCTCCGGCGTGACGCGCGCCTGCTCCGGTGCGCCTGTGTCGATCCTGCGGTCGGGCATGGCTGCCTCCTGTCCTCCAGGTGTAATTTCGGGTGCATGCAGGGGGTTCCCGACAAGCGCGCGGGCTGGCATGCCTATAACCCCTAATCGACCTTTCGCTACGTTTGTCGGGGTTACCCGAATCGCGGCGCGACGAGCAAGCTGTGAAAATCGTAGTCCATTTCTGGAGTTAGCGGCTTGATCGTTGAGTTTCGCGAGGTCAATCAGCTCCCCCAGCATGCCAGGATCGTAATCGTCGGCGGCGGTGCGGTCGGCCTTGCGATGGCGGTATATCTGGCGCGCAATGGCCGCAATGTTCTGGTACTCGAGGCCGGAGACGAGAATGCCCTCGCAGCGCCTCAGGACCTTTTCGCCGACATCGAGACCCTGGGGCATCCGTTCAACGGCCTGACGGCAGGACGGCTGCGCGGCCTTGGCGGCACTACCAATCTTTGGGGCGGCCAACTCGTGCGTTTCGATCCCACGGTGTTCGATGAGCGCCCCTGGCTGCCCGTCAGCGGCTGGCCCATCGATTTTGCCGAACTCGACCCCTATTACGAAACGGCCTTCGACCTGCTCGGCATGCAGCGCCGGCTGGACGACGCCGAGGTCTGGCGCAGAACGGGTGTTACGCCGCCAGCCTGCCCCCCGGATTTGCAACTGTTTTTTACGCGCTGGGCACCCCAACCGAACTTCGCCCAGTTCTTTGCCAGCGATCTCAAAACCAACCCGAACCTGACGGTGCTGACGAGAGCACCCGTGACAAGTCTCGAACTCGGGGGCGAGGACGGTCGCGTCATCGGCCTCACCGTCACCGATGGCGAAGGCAGGCGCCACACCGTCACGGGGGACCACATCATTCTTGCCCAGGGCACCATCGAGATCGCGCGGCTCCTGAAACTCGGATCGAGCGAGGACCGACTGGCGCCATGGGCAAACCATCCATGGCTCGGCCGGGGCTTTGTCGATCACGTCGATGCCGATGCGGGCGAGGTCGAGCTTCTCGACAGGCGGCGGTTCTACCGGCTTTTCGATGCCGCCTTGCTCGATGGTCTCAAATATCTGCCCAAACTTAAGCTGGCTGAGCGCGCCCAGCAGCAAGGCAGGCTGCTGGGAATCGCCGGCCACTTCGTTTTCAAAACCCTCAACGGCGAAGAACTGAAGGCCGTCAAGGCGATCGCCCAAGGCGTTCTGCGCGGCAAGCTGGATGCATCCCTCCTCTCTTCGGGCAGGCTGATCAATTTGATGCGGGCAGCCCTGCCCGCCGTCCTGCACTATCTCCTGCGCCGACGTGTCTACAACCCGGGCGACCAGGGCATTACCTTGCGCTTGTCGGGCGAACAGGTGGTGGTGCCGCAAAGCAGCATTCATCTGACCAACCGGCGCGATGCACTTGGTATGCCGGTCGTCGCGCTCGACTGGCATATCGATGGCATCGAAGTCGAGACGATGTCGTATTTCGCCCGGCGCGTCGCTGAATTCCTCGAAAGCGAAGGGCTGGCCAGGATCGCGCTCGATCCGCTCCTTCTCGACAGCGATCCCAGGTTCATCGAGAAGATCGAGGATGGCTATCATCACATGGGCATGGCGCGCATGGGCACGTCAGCGGCCGATGGCGTAGTCGATCGCAACCTTAAGGTCTTCGGCACCGACAATTTGTACGTGGCCGGTGCTGCCGTCTTCCCCGCAACGGGATTCGCCAATCCCACTCTTACGGCAATCGCGCTCGGCCTGCGCCTGTCAGAGCATCTGATCGAAGATCGGTCGTAGCAGTCCCGCCGGCAGTGCAGGGCAGGGTTGCCCGAAATGCGCGACTGAAAACCGTCATGCAAATCAGCCAGTTACCAGAACAGGCTGCGGTTCTGGCCTGTCCGGTTCATGACCGGCACGCCGCTGCCTAATTGCTGGCGCCATTTGCCGCGACGTTTCCCGGCCGGAAAACAACGCGAGACAAACGCCCCATGGCCCATGCAGACCGTTCGAGGAGCTCAAACGTGCTTATCCGCCAATTCGTCCTCGTATTTGCTGCGGTTCTGGCCCTGGTGGGTGCCGTCCAGGCTGCCGACCCCTACAAGCTCGGCGTTTCCGACAAGATCTTCGTGCGCGTCGTCGAATGGAAAGCCGCCGAACTGGTGTTTGAAGAGTGGACGGCGCTTAGCGGCGAATACCGGGTCGGCCCGACCGGCAACACCTCGTTTCCGTTCGTGGGCGAGGTGGAGAGCGCCGGCAAGAGCACGGCCGAACTTGCAGATACGCTGAGCGAAGGCTTGCGCCAGTCCCTAGGGCTCGTTACCGCTCCCGAGGTCAGTGTCGAGATTGCCGAATTCGGTCCGATCTACGTGACTGGCGACGTGCAGACCCCGGGGGAATATCCGTTCTCGCCGGGTCTCAACGTCATCAAGGCACTCAGCCTTGCCGGCGGGGAACGGCGCGCGGCGCCCGATAGTACCACGCGCGCGGCCAGGGAAGTCCTCAACACCAGCGGTGCGCTTGAGGTCCTGCAGGAAGAATATAAGCGCCTCCTCGCCCGGCGCGCCCGGCTCGATGCCGAGCTTGCCAATGGAGCCGAAATCGGTGTGCCCGAGGAACTGGCGGGCGCCGAGGACGCGGCGGGCCTTGTCGAGGCGGAAAACGCGATCCTTCTCGCCAACTCACGCCAGCTCGTGTCGCAGCAGACCGCCCTCGAAGATCAGGTCGCGCTGCTCAACCGTGAGCTCGAGACTTTCCAGCAGAAGCGCGTGACCGTCGAGCAGCAACTGGCAATCGCACAGGAACAGTTGGCTAATGTGCGCAATCTCGCCGATGATGGTCTGGCCATTGCTTCGCGCGTCTCGTCGCTCGAAACCAGCGTTGCCGATCTCGAGACGCGCCTCCTCGATATAGATACCGCCATTCTCCAGGCCCAGCAGGCCATCGGCGATGCCGATCGCGAGCGCGCGCGGCTCACCGATATGCGCGTCTCCGACCTGACGCTCGAGCGCCAGGAAGTCGACGCGAAACTGGCCGATGTCGCGCTTCGGCTGAAAACGCAGCAGGGATTGGTCAACGAAGCCGTGGCCTTCAGCGGCATGGAACTGAGCGGCGAGGACGAGGTCGAAACGTATAGCTACACCATCATCCGCGAGGGCGAGGAACTGCAGGCGGACGCGACAACCCCCGTGGTGGCCGGCGATGTCGTCGTCGCGCGCCTGCAACTTTCCAGTGATCCACTCTGACTTGAAGCGTGACCGCAAGGCAGTAGATCGAGAGGACTTTGAATGAAGCTGGTATTCTACCGCGACAAGGTGCCGAATTTCGGCGACGAGCTGAACGTTTACGTCTGGCCCCACCTGCTGCCCCCCGGCTTTCTCGATGACGATGAATCCGAGCTCTTCGTCGGTATCGGTTCGATCATCGGCACCCAACTTCCCGCAGAAGCGCGCAAGTTCGTGATGGGCTCAGGCTATGCCGGCTACATGGGTCTGCCCGATGTACATGATCCCAGTTGGGACATCCGGTTCGTCCGCGGTCCGCGCACTGCCGAGAAACTCGGCATTGCACCCGATCTGGCGATCTGCGACAGCGCCGTGCTGCTGCGCGCCATGGACAATCTGCCCGCGCCGGCAAGGGACGTCGGCATCGCCTTCATGCCGCATTATGAGAGCCTCGAGCGTGGCATGTGGGCAGAGGCTTGCCGCCTGGCCGGCATGACGCTGATCGATGCCACTGATCCCGTTGAAAAGGTGCTGGCGCAGATCCGCGGTGCCAGGCTTCTCATCACCGAGGCCATGCATGGCGCCATCGTCGCCGATGCCATGCGAACCCCCTGGATCGGCGCGCGGCCGATCTATAGCGGTCATCACATGAAATGGCTCGACTGGGCCGGTGCGCTCGATATCGATCTGCGCATGCATGAACTGCGCCCTTCGAGCGTGCTCGAACTCTATATCGGCCTGACCGGTCGCGGTGGTGGCGAAGGCAAGGCCGGTCGCCTCAACCAGTCTGCGCTGGCGCGCTTGCCCAATGCGCTGCTGACGCAGCGAGCTGCACGGCACCTGCAGTCGATGGCCAATCTGGAGCCGCAAATGAGCACCGACGCCAAGATCGCCGAGGTCACCGAGCGCGCCCGGGAGGCGGTCGAGACCTTCGTGCAGAGCCGCGCTTCGGTGAACTGATCAGCGACCGCGTTTAGCGACTGCCGCTACGACCTGCCCCAGGCGACGACGCGCAAAAACTGCCAGGAAAAGGCAATAGGCGAGGGCGCTCGTTCCGATCGTCAGAGCCAGCCGCAGTAGCGGCTCGCTCTCGCTCATCATGTCCTTCACCTCATAACCGACGCCCACCATGAATGCCGTCGCGATGATGGGTAGGACGAAGCTTGCCAGATAGGCCGCCGGCGAAACGCGCAGAATGCGCACAACCATGTGCACCGAGGGAATCCACATCAGATAGTTGAGGATGACAATGGCGAGCGCCAGCGCATCGACGCCCCAGGAGTGGAAAAGCAGCACGTAAAGGATGGTCGCTATCTGTTTGGCCACGAGATAGTAGAACCACATGTCTGCCTGTCCCTGGCTCTTGACCAGTGAGGATTGCAGAACGCCGATGCTGGTGATGAGGCCAAGGCCACAGAACACCTGCACCGTGGTGATCGCCCCGGTCCAGTTCTGCCCGAAGGCAAAGGGCACGAGGTCGTCCGCGACCAGCGCGAGCCCGACGAACACCGGAAACGAGATCACCGACGAAACGAACGTGGCAAAGAGATAGGCCTCGCGCATCTTGTCGTGCTCATGCTGCATCGAGGAGAGCAGCGAATAGGACACCGACCCCAGGGCGCCGGTGATGAGATCGCTCAGAATCTGGAAGATGCGGCGCGCGAAGCTGTAGATGCCGAGCCCTGCCGGCCCCAGCAATGCACCGATGAGAACCTGATCGACGCTGAGCATGGTGATGAGCCTGTTGCCCGAGGCAAAGATCCCGAACGAACGCAGGTCCCGCAGCGCGTCCATGTCGAAGCTGAACCCCGGTATCCAGCGCGCCGTTATCATCGCGCCAACGCAGAGCACGATCGCGCTCGCCAGCTGCGAAAACGCCAGCGCCCAAAGGCCGAAGCCGAGCCAGAGCAGCAACAGGCAGCTCGCGGCCGCCACCAATGACGCCGCACCCGTGCGTATCGCCAGCTTCTTGAACGACATCGAGCGTATGAGCAGCGAATTGGGTACCGCCGCGGCCATGTCGAAGATCACCCGTGCCCCGATGAACGGAATGAGGGCGAGTAGAACCGGCTGGCCCATCTGCGCCGAAACCGGGAACGCGGCAACGACCAGAACCGCATAAATGACGAGTGCCGTGCCCACACACAGCCAGAAAACCGTGTCGAGGTGCCGGTGGTCAATATTGGCGCGCTGGACGAGAGCCTCACCGAACCCGGCCGGCGCGATCGCGGTGCCGAGCGTGGCGATGCTTGCGGCGAACGCCACAAGGCCGAATTCCGCCGGCGTGAGAACGCGCGAGGTGGCAAGAAACACCAGCATCCCGAAGGCGGCCGGAGCAAAGCTGCTCACGACTGACCAGAACGCACCCCGCACCGCGGCGCCGGCGCGCCCCGTCTTGACGTGTTCCAGGGACTTCTCATCCAGGCTGCCTGCGGCGATGCTCATGCGCGAACCGATCGTGGCGTTTGCCGCGCCTTCCTCAGCGTTGGGCAGAATGGACCTGCAATCGTGACTGGATGAACCTCTCGAAATCCGGCGTCAAGCGGCCAAGCGTGCGGATCGCCAGACCTCTTGCCCGCAGCCGCATGGCTTCGGCAGGCGCCAGTTCGCGCTCGATCCCGCTTCCCACCAGCGCCTTGGCGAGCACTTTGGCGCGTGCAGCCGGCTCGGCTGCAAAACGCGGATCATCAAGGAACCGCTCGCGCCGGTCCTTGGGCGCCCGTTTCCAGACGGTGCGCTGCAGCGCCTGCACCGCCCTTTTCAGGTCCAGTTCGCGCCGCAGATATGAGGACCGCAGGTCGGCATTGCGCGTCGTCTGCTCGGCATTCTCCGCCCAGACGGCAAGCGGCTTCATCGCCACATAAATCGGCTCGCAGATCGAAAAGGTGCGCATGTATTCCTGCAGCGTCGCCGTGCACGAGTACTGGATTTCCAGCTGGCACTTGGTGTCGCGCGACCAGAACAGGCCGCCATTCGAGACACCGATGCCGATCAACAGCGAGAGCTTGAAATCGTCGGCGCCGTAAAGGCCCTCTACGAACAGCCGGTCCAATATGCCGTTCTGGCTCAGATTCGCCCGCTCGGTGCCGCTTTCATGCTCGATGAGCTGGTTGCGCAGTACGACGTGGACGTTCTTTTCCCGGCATATCTGCATATTGTCGGCAAAGAACTCCGGCAGGATGTAATTGTCGTCCTCGACGACACAGAAATAGTCGGCCTCGTGCGGATTGGCCGCCGTGAAGCACTGATCGATATTTTTGGAGGCAAAGAGCTGCGTCGCATTGTGATGATAGCGTATGCGCGCATCGCCCATGTCCTCGCAGGCCGCCTTGCCGGATTGGCCCGGATCGTCGTCATAGACGTCGCAAACCCAGTTTTGCCATGTCTGGGCAATCAGCGAGCCGAGGGCCCGCTTCAGGGCTTGCGGGCGCTTGTAGGTCGGTGTGCGCACATGAACCAGTCCTGCATTCCGTTCGGCCATGATCAGTCTCCTGTTGCCGCGAGCCTGTGCCGAGCCCGCGCTACCTGTCGCTCTTGGGCTCGCGATGTGCGCTTGCCCGCCTGCGCATAGGCGGAAAGCCCCTGGGCAGCGTAAATGAAGGTGGCGACCGCGAGGATCGAGCGGACGCTGAATTCGAAGAACACCTCGACCTCGATGAAGCTGCGCAGAATCATGAGCAGTTGCAGGCCGAGCAGGAATGCGTTCTGCGCGTTGGGGCGCACCAGCGCATAGGCAGCGATCAGCGCTGCGCCGCCATAGATGATCGCGACCTGAAGCAGCATCCCGATCAGTCCGAGCTCCACCGTGTTCGAGATATAGGTGTTGTGGAAATTGAACCCTGCGCCGGACGGTACGTCGAACATCGCCCAAAGCTGCTCGGCCGGCGCGAACCCGCGCACCCAGAAGGCATTGTAGCCCACGCCCAGCAATGGCCGTTCGGCAATGAAGGATAGGCCGATCGCCCACAGATCGGTGCGCCCGGTGAGCGTCGTGTCCTTGCCGGAACTGTCGAGGATCGATGCCATCAACGCTTCGCCATTGGCGACGGCAAAGAGAGCCACCGCTGCCAATATCAGCGTCATGCACGCCGCAAGAAAGACCTTCTGCATGCCCGTCAGCCGATTGGTGAGCATCACCAGCACGACGACAACGGCACATGGTACCACCATCAGGATCGCGCCTGCCGACTGCGCCATCACCAGCAGGGGGCCGGAAATCAGCGCACCGAACAAGGCGCCGAGCCGCAGCAGAAGCGGCGAGGTATTGTCGAGCGTAACCGCCACCGAGGTCAGCGCGAACACTGCCACATGCGCCGCAAAGGCGTTCTTGCTGCCGAAAATGCCGAGCCATGCCGCTCCCGAAGGCCGGTACCCGAACAGCAGGCTCGCAACCACGCCGATAGCATAGACGATGAACAGCGAACGCAGCAGCGTCGGCGTCGATACGCGCCCGGCAATGACGATGGCAATTGCCATCGTCAGGGCAAGCTGGATCGAATAGCGCAGCGTTATCGGCGGAAACAGCGACCAGAGTGTCGAGAGCACGCAATAGGCCGGCAGAAGCAGCAGGAACCACCAGCGAGCGAAGAGCCAGGCGCTATGGTGAATATTGGTGATGATGAGCAGGCCGCCACAGCCGAGAAACGCTAGCGCTGATAGCGAGCCGAACATCGGGTTGAGCACCAGGGCGGCGAGCGCCAGGGATGCCAGCGTGGCCGCGACGTCCACCCGTACGACATTGCCGTGCGCAACTCGCATCGCCTCGCTCATTGCGCAGGCACTCCTGCGCGCGTCTCGAGGTCGAGACGTGCACCGGGAATGAAGCCTGCCGCGTAGCGGGCAGCCTCATCCTCGCGCAAAACCTTGACTCTGCCTCCGCTTGCGAGGTCTGCGATCTCTTTCCAGGTCTGTCGCTGCGACGACCGGGTCCAGTCGATTGCCGTTACCGGAATATAGGGCGGCACCAGATACGCGCTCGAACTGCGCTCGACCGCGCCCGTCAACTGCAACTCGGACGCGGTATTTCGTTCGGTGACCGTTCCAGGCTGCGCCCGTCTACTCCGCCCTTCGCGAAACGATCGCCACAATGGGCCGATCAACGCCGGATTGGTCGCCAGACTCTTGAGAGTTCCACCCAGATCCCGCTGCTTGATTGCCGCAACGAGGTGCTCGAACCGGTAGCTGGCCACCAGGCCTTCCATGCGCTCGTCGAGCGCGGCCTGCACCGAGGCATTGAAGGGCCCCTGGCTCGCAACGAGCCGCTTCTGGTTCTCGATCATCGCCGCCACGTCGCCAACCGAGAGGCGGTACGAGATCGAGCCGCTGTGGCGTCGGTAAAGATACCAGGGCTCCGGAACGACATGAAAACGCGCCCCCTTGAGCAGCACCCGCAGCATGAGGTCGTAGTCCTCGCCGATCCTGACGGCCTCGTCATAGCGCAAGGCACCAAGCGTATTGGCGCGAATCATCGGCTTGAGATAGCCGAGCGGGGCAGTACCGGGCCTGATGCCGGCCACGATCCAGCTCTGCGGCGTAACGGCAAAGGGTGTTCGCTGCTCCTCGCCCAGAAGAAAGCTGACCGGTGCCCCGTCCTCGTGAAAATGCAGCAGGTCATCGGCAACGACGTCGGCTCCGAAATGCTCGGCTGCTGCCAGCAGGCGTTCGAAGCGCTCGTGATGGATGATGTCGTCGGAATCGACGATGGCGATCCATTCACCCTGCGCCATGTCCAGCGCACGGTTGCGCGCGCCGGCCGGTCCGCCATTGCGATCGGCCACGATCAGCTTGATACGGCCGTCCTTGGCCATCGCCTCTCGTACCAGCGCCACGCTATCGTCGCCCGATGCGTCGTCGGATGCGATGACTTCGATATCGGTGACCGTCTGCTCGAGCACCGACTTCAAGGCGTGTGCGATCCTGTGGCCGGCCTGGTAATTGGCCATGATCACCGAGACGAGTGGACGAGCCTGTTGTGTCTGAGGCACGAATACGCCTCCTTGTTCACCGCAGATGAGGGACGCGCCGGTTAGGCCGCCCCACCGCTGGTCGTCGACGCGATGATCTCGTCAACCCTGTGCAGCATTTCGGTCAGCTGCTCGATCTGCTCGCTGATGCGCCTTATGCGCAAATCGGCGGCGGCGGCGCTGGCCTCCGCCTCCTTGATGGCGTCCTCGTCCGCTTCGCTGCGCTCGCTGAATTCGGCACTGTTGTCGAGCAGGCTCGACGCCCGGGCGTGGTAGACATCCACCCTTTGCTGAAGGCCGTCACGCTCGTGCGTTGCGCCCTCGAGTGCGGTAGTGATCGACTGCCGGACCGATGTCAGGCGGTCGAGATCGGTCTGCGCGTCTCTGGCCGGACTGCGGGTGCGAAAGGACCTGCTCGCCAGCGAAAGTATCGAAGCCATTTCGTCTCCTAACCCGTTTCTCAGCGGCTGCCGGTGCGGCAGAGTACGACCTTGACGGTCCGAAGCAGGATCATGATGTCGCCGAAAAACGACCACTCCCTGACATAGCGGCTGTCGAGTTCGACGCGCTCTTCATACTCGACATCGCTGCGCCCGCTGACCTGCCAAAGGCCGGTAATACCGGGCCGGGTGCTCACATAAGCGGTGATCTGGGCAGAATACCGCACGATCTCCGCCTGTACGATCGGACGCGGGCCCACAAGGCTCATGTCGCCACGAATGACGTTGATGAGCTGGGGAAGTTCATCGAGGCTGGTCTCACGCAGGAACCGGCCAAGCGGTGTGATGCGCGGATCGTTGCGCAGCTTCTGGTTTGCTTCCCATTCCAGGCGCGCCTGCGGAAACATCTCCAGATGTCTCGCCAGCGCTTCCTGGGAGTTCGTAACCATCGAACGAAATTTGAGGCACCGGAAAGGTTTGCCGCGATGTCCAATCCGCTCATGGGCAAAAAACACGGGCCCTCTGTCTGTGGAGAACAGGATGACCGCTATGAAAAACATCGCGGGTAAGGCGCATATCAGCAACGCCGTGCCCGCGATGATGTCGAAAACTCGCTTGGCTGCTCCGCCTCTGGGAGAGCGGGCGTCCAACGTGGCCCGCAATACATCCAACTCTGCATTCGCTACGGACATTATTCTTACCCTCTTCGAGAATTCCAGGTTTTGCTCGTCGTGCGCTCCCCAATATCCGCCCCAGCTTTTGGGAGCCGGGTTGCGGTCATTTGAATACACATCAAAGACCGCAAGCAGTGCAGGCAGTAATTCTTGAGTACGACATGCCGAACTCCACTGCTTAGTAACGCAACAATCGACCTGCTACTTGCGAGGCCAATACGCTTCGCAAAGCAAATCGCGTCACATCACTGTGTGGAGGTGAGCATGATCGGGATGCAGGGGCAATACTAACCCTGCATGGCTGTCATGCAGGGCTTTGCCCAAAAAAGGGCGCAAATGGAAGGTTGTGGCAGAACTGGTAAAATTCCGTGGCGGCTAGATTAGCGTCCTTGTAAGCTGACTGTCATCAAGACTTCATCTTGGCTTGCGCTAACTAGCAAAGATTACCCGCCGAGCAGAAACGCGACGCCGTTCCAGAGCAGATAGATGCCGACCCAGCCGGCAACGATCACTGCTACGGCCGTCAGTCCCCAGGGCCAGCGAGACCGCAGGGTTCCGCGGGCATCGGCCACGGGCGCGCCCATGCTGGGAGTGTCGGCGACAACCTTGTCGTCGCGCCCGTCCTGCTGCATCTGCTCCTCCACAATCTCGCCACAGTAATGCTGGGCTTCAAACATTGCAATTGTGTTCGCGGTCCTCGGTTAAACCAATGCCTCTACGTCAGCAAAAGTTCACCAAGTAAGGCTAACCGGCGGTCCCTGTTAACTTTAGTGGCCCCATGTCGTGCCGGTCTCGGCAGCAGGGCACACTCCACATTGCCAGCACTAGAGGGCGCTTCACACACCAGCAAGCGGGCGGCCGGCAACTTTCCGTGACCTCAGCGTGACATCTGCGTATCACCCAGGCGCAACGCTTCCCGCAACTGCCCGCTGGCCGCATTGTAGCCATGCATCAGGCAAGCCAATCGGGCCAGATTTCGCCACGGGTTTGTGGTGCCATCTTCCTGTTCAAACTTTTGAGAGGAGTTGGCGAAATGGTCAAACGCGTCAGGACAGCGGTGTTTCCGGTAGCGGGGCTCGGAACCCGTTTCTTGCCTGCCACGAAAGCCATGCCCAAGGAGATGCTGACGGTCGTCGACCGCCCGTTGATCCAGTATGCGGTCGATGAGGCCCGCGAAGCCGGCATCGAGCACTTCGTCTTCGTCACGGGCCGCAACAAGGGCGTCATCGAGGATCACTTCGATCGCCAATTCGAGTTGGAAACCACCCTCGAATCGCGCGGCAAGGTGAACGCGCTCGCCGAACTCCAGAAAGACCTGCCTTCGGCCGGCCGCAGCAGCTTCACCCGGCAGCAGGAGCCGCTGGGCCTCGGGCATGCGGTCTGGTGCGCGCGTGATCTCGTGGGCGATCAACCCTTTGCCCTGTTGCTGCCCGACATGATCTTCAAGGCCAGGCCCGGCGTCCTCAAGCAGATGATGGAGACCTATGAGGAGATCGGCGGTAACATCGTCGGGGTTGAGGAAGTCGATCCTGCCGAGGTGTCGGCCTATGGCATCGTCGCGCGCGGCGAAGGACCCGATACCGGCTTTGCCATCACCGGCATGGTCGAGAAGCCCAAGCCTTCCGAAGCACCCTCCAACCTCTTCATCTCCGGACGCTACATCCTCCAGCCGGAAATCTTCACTCTGCTCGCCGAGCAGACGAAGGGGGCAGGCGGTGAGATCCAGATCACCGACGCAATGCAAACCCTAATGCGCAGCCAACCCTTCACCGGCGTCAAATATCAGGGTCGGGTGTTCGACTGTGGCTCCAAGGTGGGCTTTCTCACCGCCAATGTCGTGTTCGCCCTCGATCGTGACGACATCCGCGACGAGTTCCTCGAGGCTCTGGGCAAGCTCGACCTCGACAGTGCCATGACCGTATCGCTGCGCTCAGCCGCTGAATGATCCGCCCGCCACTTACAAAAAAGCGCCACCTCGAAGGTGGCGCTTTTTGTTTGTCAGGATTTGACCGGTTCGACCGGTCTCGGAGGCGTTATCGCCGGATAGTACGCCCCGTAACTCCCCACGAACCGCTCGACCCCGTCCGGATCGCCATACCGCGGCAGCTTGGAGAAATCGACCTTGTTGAGCACGACGCCAAGGATCTCGTCGGCCAGGTGATCGTCGCGCTCGACAAGTCCGCTCACCAATCGCCTCGGGGTCCTTCCCCACTCCGTCACCAGAATGAAGCCGTCCGTCCACGGCAGGATCGACATCGCATCGACCATCGGCCCGAGAGGCGGCAGGTCGACGATGACGTATTCGAACTCCTCACGCGCCTCCTCAAGCAGCGTCTGCATGGTGGCAGAGGCGAGGAAATCGCCACGCGTGGCGTCGTCGGCAGCCGATAGCGCCGGCACGAAGGCAAGACCCGTTTCGCTGTCTGTCTCTACGATCTGGCGCCAACTCGTTCCCTTGGCGATATCGGCCAGCCCCAGTTTTGCGCCCGGCGCGAGCAGGCGGCTGGCCGAAGGTTGGCGTAAGTCCGCATCGATGAGCAGCACGCGATTGCCCGATGCGGCCAGCATCTCGGCAAAGGAGACCGAGAAGGTGGTCTTGCCTTCGCCCGGCAGCGCCGAAACGATGCCTACCGTGACGCTCCTGCTGGTGCCCCGGCGCTTGCGCAGGGTCAGCTTTACGGATTTGAGGGTTTCAAGGAACGCGGCGGTCGAGGCATCGGCATGGCGTCCGATCAGTTGCTCACGAATTTGCCGGTGCGCGATCGCTGGGCTTTTGTCCCTGCGGCGGCGGCCCAGCCCCCCGAGTAGCGGGAGATAGCCGAGGAACCGCAGCCCCAACTCGTCATTCACCTGCGCTCCGACACGGAATGAGCGCTCGCGCAGTTCGTTGAGCGCACCGGCGCCCGTGCCGAGGAACAGGCCGAAGATCAGCGAGCCGGCAAGGACCAGAAGCGTACGCGGATTGGAAGACTCCTGCGGCAGCAGCGCTTCGGTAATGATCCGCATGGCCGGAATTGGGAATGACTGGCGCTGGATCGACTCCTCGTAGCGCGTGAGAAATGAGTTATACAAGACGTTGAGCGCGGTCGCGCGCTGCTCGAGCTCATTCAACCGCACTTGCGCCTGATTGGTCCTCGCCGCCTGCTGGCCTTCATTCTCGATATTGGCGCGAATGCCCTGTTCGCGGCGCTCGGCGATGGTCAACTCGTCCTGATATTGCTGGTTGAGGCCCTGCAACTGCACGTAGATCTGATTGGAGAGCGAAGCCCTTTCGGCGTCGAGAATCGCCACTTGCGGATGGTCTTCACCATAGGTGGCGGTGATCTGCTCTATCCGGCGCACAAGCGATGCATAGCGCGCGCGGATATCGGTGATCTCGGTGTTCTCGCCTCCCGGCGTCAGGAGCAGGGCCACATTGGCTGCCGCGTTCTCCGGCCCTGCCGCCACCGCCTGCTCGGTTTGGGCGGCAAGGGAGCGAACGCGCGCTGTTTCACCCTGCGCCGTGACCAGTTCCTGCGTCAGGGCCTCCAGCCTCTGATTGGTCAGGGCCTGGTCCTCGCTGGTGGAAAGGCCGCTTTCGGCGCGGAATTGTTCGACGGCCAGCGCCGCCTCGCGCTGGCTCTCACCCAGTTCCGCCAGCCGCCCCTGCAGCCAGTCCGTCGCCTGCCGGGTCGCATCGAGGTCGGCGTTGAGCTGGTCCTGAACGAATACCTGCGAATAGGCGTGCGCGATCCGTTGGGCGAGTTCGGGCGAGTGCGCCTCGTAGGCAAGGAGGATCACGGAACTGCGCCCGAGCCGCTCGACGATGACATTCTTGCGCAGGGTTCCCACGACCTCCTCGAGGCTCGCCTCGGTTCTCGGCGCTTCGGTCTCCGCCGAGCCGAGGACAGGCGAGAGCAATCCCGTCACCATGCCCCGGACGCGGCTGGTGAACGATGGCGGCGGGTTGAGGAACTCCTCGTCGGTCATCAGATTGGCGGTCTGAGCGACTTCGGTGGCGATACGGGTCGATCGGACCACTTCGATCTGGTTGAGGATTTCGGTCTCGAGGTCGAGAGCGCTCGTTGCAGGCGCTACGTCGTCCACGACCCGTTCCAGGTTCTTGTCGATCAGCACCTGGCTCGCCGACACATAGGTGCGCGGCGCGAGCGCCAGATAGAAGATGCCGAGCGCAAGGCCGAAGAGGGCGCCGAGAATGAGTATCCAGGCCTGCCGCCGCAGGATCGAGAATATCCGGTCGAGGTCGATGAACATGATGTCCGAAGGCCTCGATCCGCCGATTTCCGGGAAATTGCCTTTCTCAAGCATGCGGGCGTTTCCCTTTCTGAGTACGCGATTGATGGATGGTGCAACGGTCACGACGTTTTCGCCTGCCCGTAATGCACCGCTTGCCGCACCCCGAAAATTCCCCCGATCACGCCGATATGGAGCACCGCGCGCAACAGGTTCCTGCGCCAGTGGACTGGCGAAAAAAAGGTCGCGCTGGCCATGCCGACACAATAAAGCACCTTGGCCGCGGCAAGGCCCGCCGCCGGCAGCGTCGAACCCGATGCCGCCTTGATGCGCATGCCGTGCGTTTGCCCGGCGCGCAGTCGTCGGTTGAGCAGCCAGCCCATGCCCGCGCGGTTTTCCGGCACCGGCTCGTAAACCACCGCCGCCTGCGATTGCGCTATGACGCCCCCCAGATCACCCAGCCGGTAGAAGAAATCGGTATCCTCGCCACCAGTCCTGCCCAGCGCGAGATCGAAGCGCAGGCCCGTGAATGGCGGCGTCCAGCGGATCAGCACGTTGCAGGTGTAGCCGGTGCGAATGGCGCCATTAACGACAACTGGCGCGGTGGAGTGAAAGTCGCCATCGACGAGCCATTTCGGGCATTCCGGTCCGTAAACCGCCTTGACCGGTCCAAGCACCGCGTCGGCCCCTGTGCGGCCCGCGGTTTCGACGAGTTGGGCGAGCCATCCCGGCGCCACCACTTCATCGTCATCGACAAAGGCCAGGTAATCCGCCGTCACCGCATCGAGGCACGCATTGCGCGCGATGGAGATGTTGGAGGCGGGGCTGTGGAGATAGACGAGACGAAACGGAAACGCTTTGGCGATCTCTTCAACGAGCTGCTGGGCCGACGGCGTCACGTCATTGTCCGAGACGATGACGCGAATCTTCATGTTGGCGACCTCGAGGGCCGCAACCGACTTCAGCGTTTCGGCCAGATAGGGCCGCCGATAGGTGCAGATGCAGATGTCGACGCTCGGTTTCATGTCTTCTGCGCACCTGTCAGCGAGCGGGCAACGTGCAGCCAGAACCCGGAAGACCAGGCGAAATGCATGATCATCGCCGCAACGCCGACCAGCGGCGCGCGGCTGAAGGGCAGGCCGTATTTGTCGAAATGCTGCCAGGCAGCGACGGCGCCGAGCACGAGGCACGCGGCGCCCCAGGCAATAAGGGGGATCAATGCACCCCAATGCAGGAAGGCGAGAGTCCCCAGCGCCACCGCCGGCAGGATGACGAGCGGCAGCATCTGGCGTAGCTTGGGCACCATTCGGTGCTTGAGGATGTTGCGCGCCCGCCCGCTGCCATAGCCGTAATACTGCTTGAAAAGGCTCGTCGGCGTCGAGCGGGGATAATAGGTCATCACCGTCGCATTGGTCAGCCAGATGCGATAGCCGGCGCGGGTCAGGCGATAGTCGAGTTCCGCATCCTCGTTGTAGCGGAAAGTCTCGTCATAGCCACCGACCGCCTGGTAGGCCGCTATGCTCATCAGCGCATGGTGGCCATGCTCGACAAGGCGCCCGCCCTTGCCGGTGCGATGCGGAGAACCACCGGTGCCCACCATGGAGTTCTGCGCTGTCGCCACAGCGCGCTGGAACGTGTTCTGGCCGATGGTGATCATCGGCACCACCACGCAATCGGCCCCGGTCCGCTCCGCCTCGCGCACCAGCGCCCGGCAATAATCGGCCGGATAGGTGCCGTGCGCATCGATGCGGATGACGTATTTGGCGCCGGCGCCAAACCGTTCGACAGCAAGATTCATCGCTGCGCTTTGTATGCGCTTGGGATTATGGATAAGCGAGACCCGCTCGTGTTGCTCTGCATATCGGGCCGCGATCGCTTGTGTCCCGTCGCTGCTGCCGCCATCGGCAACGACAATCTCCGCATCCATCGCCTCGGCTTCGACCATCAGCATGTCCAATAGCCCGGCGATGTGCCTGGCTTCGTTGAGCGTCGGCACTGCAATGAGGCACCTGGCAAAGTTTTCGCCAACGGGCTGAGGACCCGTTTGGGCCGCAGGTGGGATCGTCTCGCTCATGCGGCCTCCGTGAGAATCGCTCTTGGGGCGCAAAGCTCTCTGAGGCGCTGGACCAATGTGTGGCAGTCGCTTTCACGATGCACGAAATGCGCCGTATCCGTTGCAGCCACGACACGCGCCAGGTCCGTAACCTGCGGCATGGAAAACGCTCCGATCCGGGCGGCAAGCGTCTCTGGCTCGATATCGGGAAGCGTGATGCCGATCTCGTGCCGGCCTATGAACGCGGCGGTCTCGGTGCCTTCCAGCGCGATTGGCACGGCTCCGTGCAGGCAGCCTTCATAGATGCGGTTGGGCAGCAGCCACTGCGAGTTCAGGCCTGCCTCGAAGAAGTCGATGGCCCAGGCAAAGTGAACCTGCGAATAGATACCCGCCAGCTCCTCCGGGTTCCGATATGGTCCCTCGAAACGCATATGGGGCTGGGCATCGACGAACCCGTGAAAATCGTCGAACTCCGTCAGTGCCGGCCTGCCGCGCAGGATGACCTCGAACCGCCCCTGCATCCTGGTCATGAACTGCGCCAGTGCCTCCAGCGAGCGTCTGCAGCGCAGCGCCCCGAACCAGCCGATGCGAATTGGCCCGGTCACATCGCCGGCAAGCGCCGGGTTGATGCCCCGCGCGCCGGCATAGTCCAGCACCTTGTTTTCGATCAGCATCGCCGCTGGCGCGCCGTGAATATCGAAATAGTTGCGCAGGAACGCCGGCGAACTGGTGATCAGCAAGGACGCCTTGCGCGTCCAGTACTGTTCGGCACCACGCATTGCCCGGCCTATGACGTCATTGCGCAGCATCAGCCGGTGAATGTCGAGGCATTCGTAAACGATCGGCGGGCGTGACGGCCAGAAGGCCTGCAGCCGGCTCGCCAGCGCCAGCATCTCCAGATTGCGCGCGATGATCACGTCCGGGACGGGGATGGATCCAACCCGCCTTGTTATTTCTCCGCGCGCCTGCAGCACCGCAAGTACGCGCTGGGCAAACCGGGCATCGAAGGTTTCGGCGAGTTTGATCGAGACATCGACATTGAGATCGGGTGCGGGCGTGTTGGCGCGCTGGAACCCGGCAACGGCCACCTGGGCGCCGCCGGCGCTCATCATGTCGATCCGCCTGCCAACTGCCGGATCGGCGAGGTTGGGCACGAGGTACAGCACCTTGAGCAACGTCTTCTCCCGTCTATGCCCGACCGTCCTTGCGAAACGATCGGCAGCGATTTGCCCACGAGGGTCGTTGAGCAAATTGGCAGCCAAATGGCGGTTTGGACTTTCAGCCGCCACAGTGGCGGCATGAGTCATTCGCCTCTCGGCGACCTGACGAAGCTTCCGATGTGGAGTAGGGCGCGCCGGCGCAGCCCGGTCAATGTGGAGCGAAGCGGAACAGGTTTGCGGTCAGCGCATGACTTCATCAATTCTACACATTCGCGATAACCCGCTGAACTTTCTGGAAGTTCTTCCTCGGCGTCCGGCCGATTCTGATCGGCGCCGATGGTCGTGGCACGACAAGCAGGCCAATATTCCCCAACCAATTGAGGCCGCATTGTGCTGATGCACCTCGCCAGTCCCCCCGAAAGAGGACTGCGCCGTCTGTTTGCCGTTCCAAGCTGGCGAGAGCTCGTCGCGCCTCTTCTGCACAATACCGCAGGTTGTTCTGCACAATACAACAGCTTGACAGCACTAGAAAATCGCCAAACACTACTTCCGTTTCGCGAATAACTTTTCGCCTGGCGAAGGGGCTTGGCGTATTCGTGAATTTCAGCACAAGACTTCAAAACCTGTTGGGAGGAAAAGGGATGAAAGTCTTACCCGTTGTGCTTGCGGCAGCAGGCATCACATTCGGCTGCGCGCAAGCAGCCAGCGCGCTCGATGCAGACTATTGGAGGGGAGGCTGGCGAACCGAGTTGGGTTCAGAGCCTCACATCTATCTATTCTCAATCGACGATAACGATCAGGTTCATGGCATCTATTGCCAGAACTGCTCCGACCTCACGACCATGGGTGTGATCGACGGCACCTGGAGTGAAGAGGGCGGGTTCGACATCACCGTCACCTATCTCGACCCGGACGGCGGCATGGGCGCCTCCGACGAGCAGTACGCGATGATCGAGGGCAACGCCCTGATCGTGAGCGATGTCGATGGCGTTGGCGAGCTGACCCTCATCAAGGACCCGCGCGGAACCGGTTTTGCGTCGGTCTACCTGCTGCCCCCGGGCACGCAGCCCTCGCTCGACCCGGCCGAGTACCAGCCGCCCGAACCACCACCCGAGCCTGCCGAGCCGGCAGAGCCGGATGCCGACGAGGATCTTATCTTCAACGGCTTTCATTTCGCTGATTTCTGGGCGCCCGGCGAGTTCAAGCAGATCACGCCAGAGGACCTGCATGGCACCTGGATCGCCCAATACGATCAGCAGGGAATGCCCAAGCAGTATTTCACCTTCCTCAATGTCGATGGCCAGGTGCGCGGCATCGTCTGTGGGCGTTGCGACAATCCCTGGACGATGGCGCTGCTGGACAATGTCGAGATTGAGGGCGATTTGCTCCACTTCGACATTCACCATGTCGACCATGGTGAGATGCCGCCACCCTTCTTCCGCCCGATCTACGCGCGTCTCGTGCAGAATGAAATGCTCACGGCCATCGGGACGGCCATGCCCGAGCCGCAGGGCATTCCGGATGAAGCGCCCGAGTTCGACGTGGTTTATTCCATGTACGGGCCGATAGCGCCGCAGGCTACTGCCGGCAACTCCACCGAGGGTGTGGACATCTGGGGTCCTGGTACTGGTGCATCTGTTGAGCCGCCTGAAGGGGTCGAGCCCATCGTGCCGGACTTCCCGAGCGAGTAGCGCGCATTTTTAGTGAGGAGGAACCCTGCGCAATCTCTGCGCAGAGTCATCGAGCGGGCGTCCGGTCGGTATCGGCGTCCGCACATCTAAACCAGCATGATTATCGGGAGGGATATCATGAACAAGGTTAGGCAGGCGCTTCTGTTCGGCGCCGCATTGGCCATGGCGAGCGCGCCGATGGCTGCACTTGCACAGCAGGAGCCGGAAAGTGTCGGCAGGGGCTGGCCGGTTCCGGTAATGGAGGCCGAATATGTCGGCTCCGGCGGCGCGCTCGGCAGCGAGGGGACGATCAACACCAGGGATGGCGAAATTCCTGAAGGGATCACGCCCCTGCCGCGGGACATGTTCAACACCGACGATTTCTACGCCGACCGCGAGCTATGGAGCGACCCGCGATATTTCCGCTGCAACAGTCCGCAGGCTCTCGAGGCCATGTGGGGCTCGTTTGCCGCACAATCGCCGGCGCTGACCGGGGACAATCCTCCGGAAACGATCGCCTGGGGCTTTTGCGGGCGCGACTATCCGCGTGAGGCGATCGTCAGCCCCTATCCGTTCAAGACGGCCAAGGAGCACTACGAGGCTTTGCTGGCCGAGACGACCGCCAGGGGCGGGCCGACCCAGCACACGCGCGAGACTCTGCCGGATTGGGACGGGCGCTATGTACCGAACTCCACCGTGCACGCGTTCCAGTTCTTCAACGCCTCCGCCTACCAGTACACCAAGGCCAATTATGAACCGCCGCAATGGCTGAACATGGTGCACAATCAGGTGCCCACGGTTCTCTCGCTGCTCACGCCCGAATATCAGACCCGCGCGGTGCAGATGTACTACCATGAGGGCGCCAACAATGCCCATCAGTGGCCCGCATCCTATTGCTGGCCCGAGGGCTTCCTGCGCTTCTGGTCGCCCTTCGCCTGGCTCACCATGGATGTCACTGTCAACGAGGACAGGGTGCAGTTCCTCGCCAGTACCTCCGACAACTTCGTCCGCCACGTGGCCATCGGTGGCCAGTTCGATGAGTCCGGTTCCGTGCCGTTCCTCAGCGCCGACACACGGCAATGGTATGGAGAAACCATCGGCTTCTGGGACGAGGATACGCTCATCACCTGGACGTCGAACGTTCAGGGTTGGACGGCGCACGGTGTCTTCGAGTTCTCCGACGACATGCAGGCCATCGAGATATGGTCACCGCGCCGGGACGAGGACGGCAATTTCGTCGGCCTCGAGCAGGAGACGATCTTCTACGATCCCACCGCGTTCGTCGAGCCGCTGCGCGCCATCCGCTATCACGGCTTTGAGGGCAAGCTCAGCGAAGTGGGGCCGTTCCAGTTCGTCGATTGCATCCAGACCCTGTTCCCGGTCGACGGTCGTGCCGAACCGGTCACGCCGGGCACGGTGATGGAGTACCGCGTCCCCGATATGTACAACCGCCCCTGGGCGCAAGTCTGGGAAGAGGAATTCGAGCAGGGAATGCAACGGCCTGAAGAGGAACAGCTGTTCGGCTTCTGACGCCTTCGCGCCGCGGCTCGCGAGCTGCGGCGCGACGGCCTTAGGGCCAGGGATAATCCGCCGTCTCTATCCCCATCTCTTCCAGCCGGCCGACGACTTCGCGGCGCTTTGCGACCACGTCGGGAATGTGAATGGCGCGGCGTTCGGTGACTTCCGCCTCGGTAAAGGGCTTGAAAGGCTCTGGCAGGGAGTCGCCGGCCCAGGTCTCCATCACATAGTTCATGACTGCCGCGATGTCGGCGTCGGAAAGGCCCGATCCGGCAACGCCCGGGACGTGCATCAGATAGGTGCGGCCCTCCTGTGTACCGGCGAAGGCGCCCACGAACCCATTGAAATCGAAGATGCCGGCCTCCGGTGCGCCGGTCCCGGTCATGCCGTGGCAGCCGGCACAGCGCAGTACGTAGTTGGCATGCGCGCTGCGTTCCTGGGCCTGGGCAGTGCCGGCAAGCCCGAGAATGGCCCCGGGAATGGCCCCGAGAATGGCAAGGAGCGCAAGGGGAGCGAACCGTTTCATTGCTGACCTTTGCGCAATGCTATGAGATCGGCGTGGCCGGGCGGGTTTTCCCGCAGCGTCGCGACCGCCTCGGGATCGAGCGCATGCCCGGTGTCGTTGAGCCTCGTCAGCACATAGGTGCCGAGCGCGGCTATCGTCTCGTCGGAAAGACGCGCATGCGAGGGCATGACGAGACCGGCATAGGTCTGTCCGCCCGCTTCGATCGTGCCGGCCAGCCCCGAAAGAATGACGCCGGCGACATAGGTCGGGGCATCTTCGGCGAGACCCTCCCACAGCGCGCCATCGGCAAGGGGCGGGGCAAGGCCGGGTATGCCCGACCCGTCGGGCATGTGGCAGGCGCCGCAGGTTGCGGCGAACTGGCCGGCCGCGTCTGGCTCCCCGGCCAGTCCCGGCGCCGCCAGAAGCAGCGCCGGAACGAGGGTCAGCAGGTAGGCGGGCCTCACTCGGCCAGCCCCACGACGGCGGCGACGGTGCAGTGATAGCCCTTGGAGGCGTTGGCCATGCACCAGTTGATGTCGTTGTAGAGCCCCATGCGATAGCCCGGGCGCTCGCCCTCCGACGTGAAGCAGAACGAGCCCTCACAGGAGGCCTTGCCGCAGCAGTCATTGTAGGAGACGAGATAGTCGCGCCCGTCATTGGGGTTGGAGCAGGTGCCGACCCATGAGACCGAGGAGGCCTCCGAACCCGGCGGGCACTGCGTGATAGAGCCGCCGCAGTCGTTGCAGAGGTTCCCGTCGAGCGCGCAATAACGCCAGTAGTCGCACTGGGTCTGGTCGCCGTCGGGCGATGCACCTTCCTGGCCGAAGGCCATACCGAAGTTGCGGTCGAAGGGCAGCATGGGCAGCATGGTGCCGCCGACGACACCGCCGACCACGCTGGCGCCTGCCTTGGCCAGAAAGTTGCGGCGTCCGGTCTGTTGGGCCACGCGCCGGGCAGAGTTTTCGGCCCGCCTGTCCATCCAGGCCAGAAGAGAGTCGATCAAACCATTCATATTCATAGTACTCCCTTGGAGATTCAGTTGGCGGCGGGGATGGGGCTGTCGAGATAGCCCTGGATCGATGGAACGCCCATTTCGGAGGCGTTGAAGAGGCTTTCGAGCTGCTCGCGATTGTTGACCAGGCCCTTGGCCTTGATGGTGCCCTTCTCATCGAGGAGCACGGCGAAGGGCAGGCGAGAGACGCGATAGGCAAGGCCCAGTTCTGTCGAGACGACGTAGGGGAAGCTCGAAAGATTGGCGTTGGTGATGAACCGCTTGTGCTTGTCCTCCTCGCCATCGCTGGCGAGCACCACGTCGAGCCAGGCCGCCTCGTCGGTTTTGACCGAGCGCAGTATCGGCAGGAGCTTCTTGCACACCGGGCAGGTCGGCGAGAGGAAGAAGACCAGCGTCGAACGCGATGGTTTCGGGCCGATCGAGACCACGCCCCCGTTGAGATTGGGCAGCGTATAGACCGGGGTGGTGTCCCCGATTTTGGGGCCGGAATCATTGACCAGCGCTCCCATGGGTGAGACGCGCTCGAACAGCACGCCGATCTGGCGGGCAAGGGCGAAAACGACGACGATCAGGGCGAGAACCACCACCCAGAGCACGCCGACGGCAAAAATCAGTGCATTCATGTCATCCATCCAAATTTGTCGTAGCCGCCCGCTCAGCGCTTCAATGAAAAGCGCGCGGCGTTGGCCATCAGCTGTTCGACGGCAACGAAACCGAGCCAGAGAGTGAAACCCGCCCCGATCGCGGCAATTGCACCTTCGACGTCGAGCGCGATGGGGCTGAAAAGCGGGATCGCGGCAAAGGCGGCGAGCACGCCGTTGCGGGCAATGAGCGACCAGTTCAGGGGCTGGGCAGCGCCGCCGCAGCCGCATTCGATCCGGTCGCGGCCGCGCTGCAGGTTGACCGCCATCGCCCCGGCATAGCCAAGCAGAAGGCCTGTCGCGATCAGGGCTGCGAGAGGCGCTCCGCCGGGAATGAGAAACCCGGCGACGATAGCCAGCTCCAGCGCCACGATCGCCGCCGACACCGGGCGAACGAGGGTTTCGGGAACCAGTTGGTAGTCTGCAACGAAGCCGGTGAACTCGGTGAAGTCACTCAGCTTGTGCCAGGCCGCACGGGCAAAGAGCAGCGCAATGAACGCGCCCGCCATACCCGAAAGAAGTGAGGTGAGCTCGCCCATCATTGCGGCACCGCAATCAGTGTCGCCCAGCCCCGCGAGTCCACACTTGCCTCATGCTTGAGAACGAACTTGGCGTCGGGGTCGCTCGAGAACAACTCGAGCGTCGATTCATGCTCGTTGACCGCATAGACCATGGGTGCTTCTGCATCGCTGGCAGTCATTGAGATGACGCCCTCGACATGGGTGCGGTAGAGCAGTTCGCTGTCCGAAACATCATAGGCCCATATTTCCTCGGACGCGTTCTTGTGGCTGCCGTCATAGGGTTCCGAGTGCATGGCGACGAACAGCACGTCCGCAGTGGGGCTGTAGGTGAAGAGGTCGTAGCCGCCCGGAGCCCACTCATCCTCGACGCCTTCGGTCAATGAGACCGTCTCGATCAGCTTCACGGCTTCCCCGGTGTCGTCGAGGGTCATCAGGTCGCCTTTGTGGGTCAGAAACGCCAGCGCCTCGCCGATGCGCTTGCCCGGTATGAAAATCGGGTTCTCGTCGGGATCGAAGATCTCCTCGGAGACGGAGCGAGTAGCCTCGGCGCCGTCTTCGCCAAGATCGAAACTCGCGAAAGTGCCGTCGCCGCAGGCGGTCGAAAACCCGTAGCCTTCCAGGGTCGGGTAGATGCCGAAACAGCCTGGTGTCGGCACTTCCTGGACCACTTCGCCCGCTTCCACGTCGACCACGGTAACCGAGGTGGCGGGGGTGGCATTTTGCACGTAGACCAGGCTGCCGTCGGCGCTGATGGCGAGATAGGGCGCATAGGCGGCGACCATGGCTGCCTTCGGCGGCAGGATGATTTCCTTTTCGATCGACAATGTCTCGACGTCGTAGACCTCGAGAACCTGCTCGATGTCCCCATGGGTGTAGCGGGCCATGTAGGTCGATTGCCCATAGGCCTTGGTGCCGTCCGGCGAGATGACCATCTGGCCTATGGCGCCGGCGGTCATGTTGCCCTTGTAGGTCAAGTCATCGGCCGACCAGACCTGGATCGAGCTGGCGCCACCCCATTCCTGGGCGTTCGAGAAGATGTTGGGACCGGGATCGATGGCTTCCTTGACCGTCACCGTTTCGGGCGCAACCGCGTCGGCCTCGGGTGTGTCTGCGGTGTCCTGGGCTAAAGCGGGTAGCGTCAAGGCGGTGCCCAGTGCCAGCGCCAAAAGATAGGGTTGCCTCACCATGCGGTTCTCCATCGCGTTCAATGGTGCAGAGCTTAGGCAGCCGCCGAACGGCAGCGCTATCCAGTTTGGCATTTCATTGTGCTCACTATTTGTGCAGAAAACCCTGTTGACTAAATTCTGCGCCGATGGCTAGCGTTGGACGGATCAATAGCGGCCCCATTTTTCAATGATCACCTTCCATCACGCCGATTACGCTGATGCCTTCGAGCAGGAGACCGGGCTGGTAGGCTGGGAGCAGCGCTATGCCCAACTTGGACCCGGCGCCTATCGCGGGCGGATCGAGGCGCTTGCCATGCCGGGCATCACCATCTACCGCGAGCGAATTGGCTTGCCGATTTTGCAGGAGGTGATGGCGCCGAAAGACCAGGTCGTGTTCGGGGTTAGCCTGGGCGTCAATGGCAGCTGGCGTTTCAACGCCGGTCAGATGGCCACCGGCGAGATGACCATTGCGCCGGGCGGTCGTGACCTGGTGGCGTCGGGTAGCGCGCCTTCCGACCTGCTGATCGTCTGCGTGGATCGAAATCTGCTCGAAAGCGAACTGGGTCGCCCCATCGGTGATGAACCGGTGCCGGTGCGCCCCGGTCGGCACGTCAGTGATATCAGCGATTGGATGTTGTCACTGCTGGCGTCCTCCGAGCCGCAACGGCTTGCCTATGGTAACGGGACCGTGCTGGCGGGACTGGTGCTCGATCGGCTGGCTGGCCTGGCTGATGAGTCGGTGTCGACCCGTCCGGTTCCGGCTCAACCCGCCTTCACCATTTATCGCCGCATCCGCGATTACGTCGACGATCAATCCGGTGAGCCGCTTTCGGTGCGCGACATCGCCGACGGCGTTGGGATTGCGCCGAACCTCGTGCGCTCGGCTTTTGCCCAGGCCGTTGGACTGACGCCGGCCGAGTGGATCCGCAAGCGCCGGCTCAATGCCGTGCGCCGCGAGCTGGTCAATGCCGCTGAAGCGGAGCGCACGGTCTCGGAAATCGCCATGAGCTGGGGCTTCTGGCACCTGGGACGTTTCGCGCAATATTATGCGGCCCAGTTCGGGGAAGCCCCTTCGGAAACCATATATCGCAGCCGCCTGGCATAGCGGACGCGGCCAAGTGGGCCCAAGTGGGCGAAGTGCCGCTGCGTCTACGAGAACCCTTCGACGCGCTTTTCACCCGCCTCGATCCTGATCGGCAGCACGTTTTCAGGCGGAGGCAGCGGGCACACTGCGTGTTCCGTAAAGGCGCAAGGCGGGTTTATGGCCTTGTTGAAGTCAAGGACTATGGTCTTTTCCGTGACGTTCTCACCATAGACGAACCGGGACGCGGGATAGGTCGTGTCGCGTGAGGTCAGGTCGCGAATGACGAATTGCGGCGCTTCGGCGGTGCCATGCGTGGCGATGAGTTCGAAGTGTTGTCCGTCATGTGTGAAGACGGCCTTGTGCGTCACCTCGACCTGCGTCGGGATCGCCTTGGTGGTGTCGACAGTAACGCCCTGCGGTCCTTCGAACGGCACCCAGTCGGCAACCACCCGCCAGTTCGGATCGAGCGGAAAATAGTCGATATGCGTCAGCCGATCCGGCGCCGTCGAGGCTCTGTCGCGCACGCGTAGCGCGTTCTCGCCGTTGAGCGTCGTGACCTCGAGCAGCAGCGTGCCCGCGCTAAAGCGAGGCGGGTTCTTCTTGTCCAGTCTCAGGGGCTGGGGCGTGGCGCCATCAGCGGGCGTATAGGTCACCGCGCCAGTCTCGTCCTGCGTCAGCGAGCCCACATGCGCTGGGCCAGCCGAAAGCACGATGTCGTTTTCGGGCGCGCTGCCGATGCTCACTGTCCCTGCCTCGAGCCAGTAGCGCCCGATGATGTTGAGCCAGCCTTCGGGCCCTTTGAGCGCGGCAAGGCGCCTAGCCTTCCAGTTTTCGATCTCTTGTGCGTAGTCGGTCATGGAAATCACCTGATGTCGAGCCGCGGCACGCTGGCGAGCAGCCGCTGCGAATAGGGGTGCTGTGGGTCGGCAAGCACCGATCTGGTCTCGCCGGCCTCTACGATGCGGCCTTTTTCGAGAATGATAATGCGTTTGCACAGGGAAGCGACGACGCCGATATCATGGGAGACGAATAGCAGCGTCATTTGTGTACTCAGCCGCCGCAGCAGTTCGACGATGCGCACGCGCGTCGTCAGGTCCAACGCGCTCACGGCTTCATCGGCCAGCAGCAGGCGCGGCCCCGGAGCAATGGCGCGGGCAATGGCGATGCGCTGGCGCTGCCCTCCCGAGAATTGATGCGGGTAGCGCTCGAGCACGTCACGCCCGAGCCCGACCGCTTCAAGCGCATCACCGCTCATCTGGCGGTGGTTGCCCTCTATGCGCAGCGACCGCAGCGGCTCGGAGACGATGCCGAACACGGTTTGGCGCGGGTCGAGGGAAGAGTAGGGGTCTTGGTACACAACCTGCACCTGGCGCCGGAATTCGCGCATGAACGCGGCATTGCCCGGATCGAGCGGGGAGCCGTTGAGCCTGATGCTGCCGCTTTGCGGCCGCTGCAGTCCGAGCAGCAGGCGCAGCAGCGTGGTCTTGCCGGATCCGGATTCCCCGACGAGTCCGATCGTGTCGCCGGCCTCGACCGAAAGGGAAACATCATCGAGGATACGCCGCTCGCGGCTATAGCCGAAGCAGAGGTTCTCGGCAGCAAGCAGGGTCATGCCCGTCCCTCCAGCGCTGCATCGAAGGCTCGCGCGGCTGCGAGGAGGCTCTTGGTGTACTCGTGCCCTGGTTCGGCAAAGACCGTTTGCGTCGGGCCCTGCTCGACGGCGACACCCCGCTGCAGGACCACCACGCGCTCGACCGTGTTGGCCACCACCGGCAAGTCATGGCTGATGAAGAGCAGTGCCATGTCCCGCTCACGCACCAGCCGGTCCAGGAGGCGCAGGATTTCGGCCTGGGTGGTGACGTCTAGGGCGGTCGTTGGCTCGTCTGCAATGAGCAGGTCCGGCCGGCACGCCAGGGCCATGGCGATGGCGACACGCTGGCGCTGACCGCCGGAAAGCTCGTGCGGGTAAGCGCGTGCAGTACGCTCGGGAGTGGGCAGGGCCACTTCATCGATCAGCGAAAGCACCGCCTGTCTCAGCCGGCCGCGCGAAAGCGTCTCTCCATCGCGCCGGGCACGCCGCGCCAGTGGCTCGGCAATCTGCCTGCCAACGCGCATCAGCGGATCGAGCGCCGTCAGCGGTTCCTGAAAAACGATGGCGGCCGCCGTGCCACGCACGCCATTGAGTTGCCGGTCCGGAGCACCGATAACCTGCTGCCCCGAGAGCAACACGGAACCCTCGGCCGTAAGGCCCGCCGGCAGCAGTCCGGTGGCGGCGAGCGCCGTCAGCGATTTGCCCGAGCCCGACTCGCCAATCAGCCCGACCCGTTCGCCGCGCTCGATACGAAGCGAAAGCTTCGAGACAAGCGTTGCCTCGCCCGCGCGAACGGTGAGATTTTCGATGTCGAGCAGCGGCTCGCTCATCGCCGCCTCGTCGGGTCGATTGTATCGCGCAACCCATCCGCAGTCAGGTTGACGCCGATCACCAGCGAAAGCAGCGCCAATCCCGGTGCGAGAGCGCCAATTGGTGCGGTATAAACCGTGCCCTGCGCCTCCTGCAGCAGCCGCCCCCAGGAGGCATTAGGCGGCGGCGCCCCCAGCCCCAGATAGGAGAGCGAAGCCTCCGCAATCACCGCCAACCCGAACTGCAAAGCGAAATTGACCGACAGCGTCGGCCAGATATTAGGCAGCACATGCAGGACGACGATCCCCCACCAGGACGTACCGGAAGTGCGCGCCGCTGTTATATAATCCATGACCAGCACGCGCTTGGCGAGTATCCGCGTCAGCCGCGCAACGATCGCCGAAAGCGCTACGCCAAGCGCGATGATGGCGCTGCCAAGGCTTGCCGTATCGCTCGCCGCAACGACCAGCATTGCAATGAGCAAGGTCGGAAAAGCGATCAGGATGTCGAGGGTAGCGGCCAGCGCGTCGTCCAGCCATTTGCTGGCAAACGCGGCAAGCAATCCCAGCGTAACACCGATCACCGCACCGATCGCAACGGCCCCCGTGCCGACAAGCAGCGCAATGCGGCTGCCGATCATGAGCTGAGTGAAGAGGTCGCGCCCCAACCGATCCGTGCCGACCCAATGCAACCATGAGGGCGCCTCTAACCGTCCTCCAGCCATGGCGGCCGGATCATAAGGCAGCCAGAAAAGCGTCAGGATCGCGATGCCGACATGCAATCCCACGAGCACCAGCCCCGCAGCGAGAGCGAGTGAGTGGCGACCTTTCGAAGGAGCGAGTGCAATCTCGGGTGTGGTGGTCACGGCGCAACGCTCCCACGGCTACGCAGGCGCGGATCGATGAAGCGCTGCAGCAGATCGGCGACAAAGCCAATGACCAGCACCAGCAATGTCGAGACGAACAGCACGCCCTGCACATTGGGATAATCGCGCTGCTGGATGGCGAGCAGCAGCATGGAGCCGAGCCCCGGCAGGCTGAACACCCGTTCGATCACCACGGCTCCGAGAAACGTACTGGCGAGCTCGATACCGAGTATCGAAACCACCGGAACGGCGCCATTGCGCACCCCGTGCCGCAGCAGCGCCTCGGGAAAGCTCGATCCAAGCGCACGAGCGGTGCGCAGAAAATCATTGCCCAGCACATCGAGCGTCGCGGCGCGCACATAGCGCAGCAACGAGGCACCCATGACGACGCCGATGGTCACCGCCGGAAGCACCATTCCGATCGCCGCCTCGCGCCAGTCGCTCCAGCCGCGCAGCGGAAACCCGCCGGATGGCAGCCAACGCAAACTGATGGCAAAGACCCAGACCAGCAGTATTCCCACCCAGAAAACCGGAATGGCGATACCTAACTGGGAGACCACTGAAATCGCGGCTCCATACCAGCGCTCGGAGCGCACCGCCGCAATGATCCCGAGCGGCACGGCAATAATGAGCGCCAGGAGAAAACCAAACAGCGTCAGCGGCAGCGTAACCGACATGCGGTTGCCGATCTCGGCCAGCACCGGCGCGCGGCTCACAAACGAGGTCCCGAGATCGAGCCGCGCAATGTTGCCGAGGAAGGTAACGAACTGCACCTGTAACGGCTGGTCGGACCCAACCTGAGCTCGCGCCGCCGCGATCTGCTCCTGCGTGGCGCCGACGCCCACGAGAGCATTGGCAGGATCGCCCGGCAGCAGCCGCAGCAGCACGAACAGCACCGTTGCTGCGATCAGCAGCGAAACGATGAGGATGGCGGTGCGGCGGATGGTATAGGCGAGAATGGTACGCGTGCCTCTGCTGTGATCCCGGTCATGATAGCGCCGGCATCTAAACGAAACCACCGATCCTTGGCGGACCGGTGGTTTCTGCTTTCGCGATTATCGTCAGTTCGATTTCTGGATGTCGTAGGCAAAGAACTGTGAGTTGAGGCCGTTGACCGGGTAGCCGGTAACGTTGGCGGCTGACACCACGATCTGCGGGTAGAGATAGAGCCAGTTGCTGGCGGCCTCCTCGGCGATGATCCGGTTGGCCTGGCGCAGTTTTTCCACCTGCTCCTCCTCGCTCGAGGCTGCTTCCGATTCGTCGATGAGCTGAATCACTTCCGGGTTGTCGTAGCCCCAATAGAAATCCGGATTGCCATAGAAGACGATATCGCGGTGATTGACGTGCTCCTGCAGCGTCGCCTCGAAATTGTGTTCCTGGTAGATCTTCGTATACCACTCGTTGGCGGTGATGATGTTGATGTTGACCGTCACACCGACCTCCGCGAACGCGGTTTGCAGGAACTGTGCAACGAGCGGGTGCGGATCGTAATCGGGCGTATCGAGGGTGAACGTGAACCCGTCAGGATAGCCGGCCTCGGCCAGAAGCTCGCGAGCGCTTTCCGGGTCATAGGGATCGACCCCTGTCAGGTCCTCATACCAAGGGTCGGTCGGCGGCACGAACGAGCCGATGAGCGTGCCATACTCGCCCCAGATGGAATTCAGCAGCCGCTCCTTGTCGACTGCGCGGGCCAGGGCCTTGCGCACTTGTACATTGTCGAAAGGCGCGACCCGGTCGTTATAGGCCAGCAGTTCCTTGGTGGTGGAGGCGCCTTCGGTGACAGTGAAGGCGGGATTGTTGGCGAACTGGGCCAGCGTATCCGGGCTCTGCACCGAAGTAATGACATCGACTGCGTTCGTCAGCAGGGCGTTGTTGAGGGCTGTGGCGTCGGTGAAGTACTGGAAGATCACTTCGCCATTCGTCGGGGCCTCGCCCCAGTAATCGTCGAAACGAGCGAGGGCCAGTGCGGAGCCGCGCCGCCATTCCTCGAGCGTATAGGGTCCCGTGCCATCCTCGCTTGCGGTGATGTCGCTCGCCGCATCGTTCACGATCCACACATAGGAGAGATTATAGGGCAGCGAGATCGAGCGTTCCGAGAGCGTGACGACCACCGTTCGTTCGTCGGGCGCCTCGACGCCGGTGATCGTCGAAAGGCTGCTCTTGCGCGAACTTTGCGAGTCTTCGGCCATAACGCGCTCTATGGAGTATTTCACGTCCTCAGCCGTCAACGGATCGCCTGAATGGAAGGTGACGCCTTCGCGCAGTGTGAAGGTGTAGGTGAGGCCGTCCTCACTGACGGTGTAGTCCTCAACCAGCACCGGTTCGACCGAACCTTCATCGGTGAGCAGGAAAAGGCCCTCATAGACATTGCCGTTGAAGGCTTCGTTGATGCCCTGACCGGCACCGGCCGTGTTATCGAGGTTCTGAGGTTCGTAAAGCGATCCGATGCGGATCGTCGCATCGGGGTTGTAGTCCTGCGCCAGGCTGATCGGCGCTAGCGCTACCCCCGCCAGCAACGCCGCGGTGAAAGCAAGGCTCTTTGGTTGCATCGAAGGTCTCCCGTTGTTGCGTTGCGCTAGCTAGTGAACCGACCGCGCCGAATCTGTCAATCATGGCTGTGGCTGCGTCTGCCGCGAGTTCTGCAGCGGACGCTGGCGTAGGCAGCATAGCTAGCAATTTAATCAATTGCTTACCATCGCGAACAGAACTGCGATCGCACGCGGAACGGCAGCGGCGCGCGCACATTGATGGTCCGTTACGTCATGCGGGAGAAAGCCCATGTATGACACGTACCAAGACCCCCTTATCCTGGTCGTTGATGACGAGCCGCTGATACGCATGCTGGCAGTCGACCTCGCCAGGGATGCGCATTGCGCGGCATTGGAGGCCAGCAATGCGGCGGAAGCCCTGAGCCTGCTCGAGACCCGCTCGGACATCCGCCTGGTGCTGACCGATATCGACATGCCAGGCGGCATGGATGGGGTAGAGCTTGCCAGGACAATAATGGAGCGCTGGCCACAGGTGCGGGTGGTCATCGCCTCTGGTTCCGGTCGTCTGGCTCGGCGGCAAAGCCTGCCGGACACCATTCGCGTGTTCCCGAAACCCTACGCGTGCAACGAGATGGTGTCACACCTTCAGTCGATGGTCTCCTGAGTCTCAGGAGGCGGCACCAATTACGACTGGCGCGCCGCCCTGGCATAAAGCCTCACCATCGAGAGCGGGCCATCGCCGGTCCGCGAGTAGACCCGGGCGCGCAGGTCGGGAGACTTGCCGCCGCGCATCAGCGGTTCGTCGAACACAAGGAGCGCTGCGGCTTCAGGACTGGCTGCCTTGACCAGAATGCCCTCGTCGTCTGCACCCGCCCGGCAGTCCACGACACGGTATTCTCTAATCATCTAGTCCTCACTTCCATGGACTGTCTTAACACGCTCCATTGGCAGGACCCAAACGCCCATACCTAGTCGGCGGTCTTTGCTTGTCTCTGACTGGCACGAAGTTCCGCCACCCGGGTAAGCATCCATGCCAGGGCGAGCAGCAGGAGCAGGCCGGTACCGAGGCAGAGGCCATCGAATAGTGGGTCCGGCATACGCGGCGTCTTGACGGCCTGCAGAAAGAGGCTCAGCACCGTTCCCACCGAAAACACCGCCAGGCCCTGTCGCCCGAGAAGGCGGAGGGGAGCGGCCGCGCGAGTGCCGGCCAGCACGCGTACCGAAGCCATTGAGGAGACAACGTAAAACAGCGCAAGCGCATGCAGGAGCCGGGGCAGGGCGAGATAGCTCTTGTTGAACCCGGTAATGTAACTTGGCAAACCGGCATCATGGAGCAGCGAGAGCATGGAGCGGCCGGCCTCTGCAAGCGTCGGTATGCGCATCCACAGCAGGACGAAGACGACGAATGCGGCCGCAAGGCCGAAGAGTAGGGGACTGAACGGCACGAACTGTTCTTGCTTCTTCATGGCCATGCCGCTCAGCAAGCCGACTACGAAAAGAACTTGCCAGGACAGCGGATTGAGGAACCAGCCGCCGCTAGTCGGATAGTTCGGGAAGTTCAACCGGTACTGGCCGGCCAACGCCCAAAGCAGGATCGACAAGGCCAAAACCACATAGGGACGGCGCAATCCAGCGATGATTATCAGCGGCGTGGCAAGAAGCAGGACGATGTAGAGCGGCAGGATATTGAGATATCCGAACTGATGCAGCATCAGCGGGATGCCGATAATCGTGCCCAACGGTTGCTGAAAAAGCGACGGAATATTGTTCCTGGTCAGGACTTCAGGCAGGCCGAACCAGTAGGCGGCGGCCGCGAAGATCGCCAGGGACAGCATCGTCATCGTCAGATGCGCGAAATAAAGTTGACGCGCCCGCGCCCAGATCTTGGCAATCGCCGCCAGAACCGAGCCGGAGCGGAACCCGCTTGAATAGGCAAGGCCTGCCGCCAACCCCGACATGAAAACAAACGCCTCGGCGGCGTCTGAAAATCCGAAATTCCGATTGGTGAAATGCTCGTAGATGGTGCCTGGCACGTGGTTAATGAAGATCATCACCAGGGCCAGCCCGCGAAACATATCGAGCCGCGCGTCACGTCCCGTCGGCGCGGGCAGAGGGCCGGCAATACGCTGACGATCGAAAACACGTCGCCACCCATCGATGGCGCCCCGCCGATAAACTGTTACGGTATCAAGCAAGGACACGTGCCGGCACCCCCGCGTCCAATGGAGTCGAAAGGCCGGTCTTTGGGTGCCAGTCCGCTGCTATGGCGCGTTGTGACAGAACGATGGGGCTTGGAGCAGCCTCGGCTTCGCTCAGAAACAGCCAGGCGTGGGAAAAGCCGCGCGAACTCCAGGAAATCAGCGCCGGCGCGGCGATTGCCGGCAGCATTGCTGGCAGCACCCAGACCAATGTCGCCGGTGCCCATACGAGCGTGATGGTCAAAACGATGATGCCGATACAGGTGATCCACCATGTGCCGGCAAATGCGTCCTTCATGCTGACCTGGTCATTGTCACGTCTGGTGGCCGGCCAGCCCCCGTCAAGCCCAAGGAGCACCTGCACTACCGCCCAACTCTGAAGCAGGAGCATTACTGGCGCGAGGCAGGTGGAGAAAACGATCTCCGCCAACAGCGATGTACCAGCGCGAAGCGTACCGCCGAACCGCTTGTTGCGCCCGGTTACCGCGCCGGCCAGCAGGATGAGGATCTTGGGTAGGACGAGCACGGTCACGACAGCGAGGCTCAAAGCCCAGATTCCCTGGTCCGTCGCGCCGACAAAGGAGAGGACCGGTGGCATATTGGGAAAGCTCGCCGCGATGATACTGGCTGCAAGCAACACCAGCCACAGGGGCGAGGCGAGATAGGCCATGATGCCCTGGAGGAACGTCAAACGGCTCCAGAACTTCAGCCTGGGCGCAGCAAGCAGCCGACTGTGCTGCAGGTTTCCCTGGCACCACCGCCGGTCACGCTTGGCGTATTCGATCAGGTTTTCGGGGCCTTCCTCATAGGTGCCGGTGATGGAGAGATCGACCTGGACTTTCCAGCCACTGCGGGACAACAGGGCAGCCTCGACATAATCGTGGCTCAATATGTGTCCGCCAAACGGAGGACGTCCCGAGAGCTTGGGCAATCCGCAACTGCCGGCAAAGGCCGAGAGGCGCACAATGGCGTTGTGCCCCCAATAGGGTCCTTCATTGCCCTGCAGCTTGGCGGCGCCGGCTGCATAGATCGGGGAAAGGTAGCCCGCGGCAAACTGCATGACGCGGCCAAACACCGTTCGGGCGCCGATGATCCTGGGAACCGTCTGCAGCAACCCGAGCTGGGTATCCTCGTCGAGCCGGGTAGCCAGCCGCACCATGGCTTCGCCTTCCATCAGGCTGTCTGCATCGAGCACCAGCGCGTAATCATAGGCCGCGCCCGACTGTGCGATGAAATCTTCGATGTTACCGGCTTTGCGCCCAATATTCTTGCTCCGGCGACGATAGAAGATGCGCCCGGTGCTACGCGGCTCGCGCATCAGGCGTGCGAACCAGAGCGCCTCTCTGCTCGCTATTTCGAGGTTCTGCGTGTCGGAGAGGACGACGAAGTGGAAGCGCTCCTCCATTCCCAAATCGATGAGACTGAGATTCATCGCCGCGATACGTGAAAATGTGGCGATCGGGTCCTCATTATATATGGGCACCAGCACCACCGTCTTGCCGCGTGGCCGGCGGATAGGTTGATCACCGGTGCGTTCGGACCTGTCCAGCAGCCCGAGTTGCACCGGATAGGCGCCCCAGACCAGCCAGAAGCCGGTGATGACGACGAGGCCGGTTCGCAAGAGGTCGATAAGGGTAAGTCCCCCCAGTCCGGTAAAGCGCAGGAATAACCATCCGCCCACCAGGCTTGCCCCCGCCGTGGTGGCAAGCGCGGCGGTCCTCGTTGCTGTCAGGCGCCCGTTCATGGGTTCGTCAGAACCACGCGAGGCTGCGCAGTGCGTCGATGACGACAGCTAGCAACGGGCGGCGCTCCAGAACCTGCTTGGGCATGGCCAATGGTGCGTTCGGCAGCGGGTAGAGGCTTGTCAGGTCGCTCTCGTGTTTCACGTTAGTGCCCTCCACTGATAGACCCATGTTTCAGTGAGTTGCCGGCCTGCGCCGACCAGATAAGCCTTGAGTTCGACGGGATCGCGTATCGAGGAATCAAGCTCCACATCGAGAACCAGGCGCCAGACGCCATTGGCCGGAATGCGCGAGAGGGCCGAGTGAAGGACCGTGCCGGCGGAAATGTTGGCGAGCACATCCGGCGGCGTTCCCTCGTCGAATTGGTCGAGATCGCCGCCCTTGAAATCGACGACGAACTTTCTCAGCGTTTCCGGATTCTCGACGCCGGAAACGCCGCCGCGTCCGCCCCGAGTTTCAGCCACATAGGCCAGTGATGCCGATGAAGGGCCGTCGAGATCGCCCCAGACGAGGCGGTAGCGATACTCACGTTCCTGTCCGGCCTCGACTGGCTCGGAAGGAACCCAGAACGCCACGATATTGTCGTCCGCCTCGAGCTTGGCGGGAACTTCGATCAGGCGGACATTGCCTTGTCCCCAATCGCCGATCGGCTCGATTCGTACCGAAGGTCGCCGTTCGTAGAGGGCCCCTGCATCCTGGTAGGACTCGAAATCGCGCCCGCGTTGATAGAGACCGAAGGCCCGCGGGTTGTTCTCCCAGAAATAGGAGTTGCCGAGCGTTTCGGCATTGTTGAGCGCTCGCCAGATGACCTCTCCGGTCGCACGCTCAATCAACAAGCCGTTGCTGTCGTGAACCTGGGGGCGGTAGTCGTCGAAGCCCGACCGATTGGCCTCGGCATATAGGAACATGGAGGTGAGCGGTGCCACGCCCAGTTCCTCTACGGACGAGCGGAAGAACAGGCGCGCCGTCACCTCGACCATGGTTTCCTGCGCGTTTTCGGACGCAGGCAGAATCTCGAATTGATAGGCGCCCGTGACGCTCTCTCCTTCGAGCGCCGCATAGATCGTCAGCGGCTCGTCATCCGTTTGCGGCCGCACGAGATAGAATTCCGAGAACCTCGGGAATTCCTCAGGCCCGTTGAGCCAGCAATTGAGCGCCAGCCCGCGTGCGCTCACGCCATAGACATTGTCGCGGCCCAGAGCGCGAAAATAGCTGGCCCCCAGGAATGAGATCAGTTCGTCGTAGGCTTCCGGTCGGTTGAGCGGATAATTGATACGAAAGCCCGCGACTCCAGGCAGCTCGCCGGTGGAAAAGGATTGCTCGATAGTGGCGCTGTGATAGCGGAAATCCTCGGTCGAGAAGTGGAGGGGACGAGCCTGCCCGTCTACGACCTCATAGAGCGCCACGAGGTCGTCATAGAGCCAGCCCGGTGCATAGGCGTGTACCTGATAGCCGATATCGTCCTCTGCCCAGCGCGCCCGCTCTGGGCGAAACTGAACTGCCCGATAGCCGTCATAGTCGAGTTCTGGACCGCGAGGAGACGGCTTGGCAGGTACATAGGGAGCCTGGGCAAGTCGCTTCATGCGCTCGGTCAGGGACGCGAAATCGAAGGGCTCGGATGGGGAGGCCGGCTGTGCTTCGCCAGCCTGCAACGCGCCCGTCGCCAACAAGGTAGCAGCACTGCCGGCCAACATAAGAAGCCGACGCCGGGTAATGGTTAGCTGATCTCTGTTTTCCAACGTGCAACCGGTAGGAACGACGCTTAACATCAGATAACAACGCAGGTGGTAGCAGAGAGTTGTTGCAAGGCAGCCATGCACCTGAAGCAACGCTCGCCGGGTGCAATAAAGTTCAACTAGGCAAGCAACTTAGGCAGGGTTGTGGCGGTTACTCGCCGCCAAACCGCGACGGGGCGTGCATCTATGGTCGATGGGCATCACACCCTGCGCGTGATGCCAAGACAGAGACACCGAGGAACTGCGTCGAGGCGTGAGATCGCTGCTTCTGTTGCGACACGTCACGGCAAAATTGTCGAATCCTTGGCTCTCCATTCGTCGCATGAGTATCGCCGGTACGGCGTTCCCGACACTCAGCGAGAGAGACATCACCATGATCGAGAAACTCAGCGGATACGCGCCCATGGCACTTGCCGCGTTGCGCATTGTTTCAGGATTGCTGTTCTTCGAGAGCGGCATGCAAAAATTGTTTGGCTTTCCGGCGCCGCCCTTCGAGGTTCCGATGGACGGGCTGATATTCACCGCAGGCATATTGGAGTTCGTCGGTGGCGCGCTGCTGCTCGTTGGTTTTCTGACACGGCCCGCCGCGTTTATTCTTTCGGGGATGATGGCCGTCGGCTATTGGATGGCGCATGCGCCGCAAAGCTTCTTTCCAGCCAGCAATATGGGTACGGGCGCGGTGCTGTTCTGCTTCGTATTCCTCTATATCTTCTTTGCTGGGCCCGGCGCCTGGAGCCTCGACACTCGTTTGCCGGTGCCGTGGCGGGAGAGAAATCCGGCCGGCAGTGTGCGCCAGCAGGCCTGAAGAGGCGCCAGTTCTTAGGGGCAATCCAATCTCAATGTCGGGCAGCGAATTTGCCCGGCATTGATGTCTTTCTGCAGCGGCGGTGGCACTGTCTCAACAGTGTCATCTGCTATCGTTAATGGCGCCCGCAATGACCACTATTTCTCTGCAGGGTCTCGGGAAGACCTTCGGCGATACTGCCGCCGTCCACGACGTTACCCTAAACCTCCCTGCCGGCTCCTTTACCGCGCTTCTTGGCCCCTCCGGGTGCGGAAAGACCACCTTGCTCCGTCTGATCGCCGGCTTCGAGCAGCCGAGCTCCGGCGCGGTATTGTTCGACGGCGAGACCATCGCGGATTTCTCCAGCATGGTTCCGCCCGAGCGGCGTAATCTGGGCATAGTCTTTCAGTCCTACGCGCTGTGGCCGCACATGGACGTGGCCGCCAACGTCTCCTATCCGCTCAAGGGGCGAGGTCTCAGCCGCAGCGAGATCGATAGGCGTGTGAGGGAGGCGCTCGACATGGTATCGCTTGGCAGTTTTGCCTCGCGAACTGTCGACGAGCTCTCTGGAGGTCAACGTCAGCGCGTCGCCTTGGCGCGCTGCCTCGTTACCGGAACCAAGACCATCCTGCTCGATGAGCCGTTGGCTAACCTGGACGTGCATTTGCGCGCCGCCATGCTGGACGTCTTTGCCGACATTCACCAGAGAACCAGCGCAACGATCGTCTTCATAACCCATGACCAATCCGAGGCGCTTGCCTTAGCCGACACCATCGTCGTGCTCGATCGCGGACGTGTGCAGCAGATCGGCACCCCGCAACAGATCTACGCCGAGCCGGCAAACACAATGGTCGCGGGCTTTGTTGGGCGCGGCACGTTGGTCAATGCCACGATAAAAGACAATGTCGCGCAAATCGCTGGCTATGCGATACCCGCCCGCGGACACGTGACGGGCGCCACCAATCTCCTCATCCGTCCACAGGCGCTGCGTGTTGCCAGCGAGGGACTTCCAGCGACTGTGAAACGCACCCGCTACACCGGCGCCAATTATGAAACCACGCTCGCCATCGCGTCCGGCGAGACGGTCATCGCCGACCTGCCGACCCGGCTCGATATCGGTGCTTCGGTGCATGTTTCTATCGATGACAGCTGGATCGTCCCGGTCTAACGCCAAGGCAACACGCCCGCCGGCAGAAGTGATGCCAGGCGGTCCAGCACCAGCAACAACACGACGACCACGCCGACCGTAACCACCGCGATTGCTGATGCCTGTGCCGAAAGTCCCGCCTCCTCGAGCGAGAAGAGGATCACGCCCAGGGTCTCGTTGCGGTTGGACCACAACAGCGCCGACACCGTCAGCTCGTTAAACGCGCTCATGAACACCAGCAATGCCCCAGCCACGGCAGCCGGTGCTGCCAGGGGCAGGGTGATCGTGACGAGCCGGCGCCACGCATTGGCCCCTGCCGCAGCCGCGGCTTCGCTCATTTGCGGCGGGATCTGCCCCAGCGACGCATCCACCGGCTTTGCGGCCAGCGCCGCAAAGCGCATCAGATAGGCCACCAGGATGATCCAGGGCGTATTATAGAGGCTACCGATCAGCGGCAACGGACGCAGGAAGAGGAGGATGCAGGCAACGGCAAGCACGATCCCCGGCAGCGCGTAAGGCAGGTCGAGCAGTCCATGCAGCGCCTGGCGTGGCCGCATCGGCAAGCCCCGCAACCCCACCGCCAACGGCACGGCGCACAACGCCAGGATCAGCGCGGCGAGGCTCGAGAGATAAAATGAATTGAAGAACGCCCGTATCGTCGATGCCTGCCGCAGCAGCACCTCGGCATAGTTGTCCAGCGTCAGTGTCGAGAGGCTGAGTCTGACCCCATAGGCTGGCACCAGCGAAGTGGTGACGAGGGCCGCCAATGGCAGCACCAACATAACGCCGATCAACGCCGAGCCGATCGCTGCTACCGGCCACCGCCAGGCGCCCAGCTCGAACCTTGCCGGTAGTCCGCGTGACACCGCAAAGCCCGGCTTTCGCAGGCCTACTGCCTGGATGGCCAGCCCTGCCGTGGCAATGGCGGCTATGATGACCGACAGCATTGCCAGTTGCGGCAACACGCTGGGCCCGTTGCTGGCCAACTGCCGATAGATCAACGTCGCCAGCGTAAGGTAATTTGCCGGTATGCCGAGCAGGGCCGGAATTCCGAAATTGCCGACGCCCGATACGAACGCCAGGGCCAGCGCCGCGATGAAATACGGCCAGATCAACGGCACCACGACTGTGGACAGAACCCGCCAGGGCTTCGCTCCGGCAGCGCGCGCCGCCTCGACATAGTCGCGGGGCAGGGCAGCCAGGCCGGCCCGCAGCGTGATGAAAACCATCGGTGCATGCTGGATGCCATAAAGCAGGATGATCCCCCCGCGTCCGAGCAGGGGATTGGGCGTACCCGGCGGAGGCGCGAGGCCGACCGTGCCGAGCAGTGCGCTCGATGGTCCCAGCAACTGCATATACGCCAGCGCGGTGACCTGCGGCGCAATCATCAGCGGCAAAAGCAGCATGAAGCCTTGCAGCCGCCGAAATGGTACGTCGGTCATTGCCACCAGAAAGGCAAACGGCGCACCGATGGCCATCGCCAGGATCGCGCCGACCAGTGCGGTATCGAGTGTGTTGAAGATCGCGCGCTGCGTAGCGCTACGCATGATTCGCGAAATCAGCGGTCCCAGATCGAGCCCGTTCTCGCCGATTACTGCCGTTATCAGCAATCGTCCCAGCGGCAGTGCCGCGAGCACTCCGATTGCCAAAACGGCAAGGACGGCGGGCACCATCCGGCCCGCCGAACGTGACAGCCGCCCGGCCGGCTCCGGCCGGGCAGCCCCATATGTCTGCGAAATGCTCAAGCGGTTTACTGGCCGAAAATCTCGGCGAAACGTTCTTTGTTGGCGGTTTCGTTAGCCAGCGCAGCCGCAGCGTCGTAGCTGAGCACCTTGATTTCCGAGCGATCCGGATAGCCTTCAGGCAATGCAACCCCTTCGCGTGCCGGGATGTAACCCTGGCTGGCGGCGAGCTGTTGGCCCTCTTCGGAAAGCAGGAAATCGACGAACAGCTTGGCGTTGTCCGGGTTTTTCGCCGACTGCAGAATCGCGACGGGCTCGGTAACAGCCGAAACACCCTCGGTGGGGAACACGAACGCGACCGGCGCACCCTTGGCGGCTTCGCGGATCGGCATATAGTCGACGATCATGCCATAAAGTTTTTCGCCACCCGATACGGCGGTGAGGATACCACCATTGCCGCCGGACGCTTGGGCGCCGTTTTCCGCAAGCGCCGTGTAGTAGTCCCAGCCTTCCGGCAGGTTTTCCGTCAGCGTCACGGTATGGATCAGCGCGGCACCCGAGGTGAGCGGGCTGGGCATGGCCACCTGGCCCTCGGCTTCGGGCGTGGTCAGATCCTTCCAGCTGGTCGGGATCATGGTGGCAGCCGTATTGTAGACGATGCCGGTGGTGATCAGCTTGGTCGAGAAGTAGGCGCCGTCCTCATCATAGAGGTCTTCCGGATAACCGGTCGTGTCTGCTTCCGGATAGTTGAGCAGCAGGCCTTCGGCCTTGAGACCTTCCATGGTCACCACATCGGCGATGAGCAGCACGTCGGCCTGTGGCGCGCCGGCTTCCAGTTCGGCGCGGAACTTGGCCATGACCTGAGGCGTGCCGTCGCGCACCCACTCCACGGTGATGCCCGGATATTTCGCCATGAATGCGTCAGCCGTCTGCTGTGCATCGGTTTGCGGCTGGCTGGTGTAGAGAACCAGATTGCCTTCCTGTGCCATTGCGGGGGTGAGGAGGGTAGCCAGCATCAGGCTAGCGGTGAGTAAAGTGCGCATTCTTAGTCTCCTATTGAGCCGCAGCGTCCGCGCGCGGCGGTTGCTGGCGCCCGTGTAGCGATCCTCCCTGACGTTGGAATGACAGTTCGGTCCGGATGCGCGGCTGCCGTGTTTGCACCGGCGGCCGGGAACAATTCTGCGTCCCAATCATTTGTCTGGGTCTCTGACCAGCTATCCGCGCGCCGCATTCGGCCATTCGAAGCAAATCACCCGGCACCCCGTTGAGGTTACGCCATGGAAACGTCGGCTTTGCCGGGACCGCCACCAGCTTCCCCACGCCCTACGGCTTTCGAGAGTGTCGCGACATTCGCGATCATAGCTGCGCTGCTCTATCTCGGCGCGGGCATCCTCGTGCCGCTCGTCTTGGCCACGTTGCTGGCATTTGCGCTTGCGCCGCTGGTGAATTGGTTCAATCGGCGGTTGCGTTTACCCGACGCAGCTGCCGTAATTCTCGCCGTAGCAATTGCCTTTGCCATCCTCGCCGGGTTCTTTTTCGTCGCCGGTATTCAGATCGCCAGGCTCGCCCAGGAACTGCCTGCCTATCAGCAGACGATATCAACCAAGCTCGAAGGCCTTCAGGGGCAGCTTGGCGGCGGATTGATCGAAAGGCTCAACGATACGATCGGAGAGGTGACGAACCAATTGTCGCCCGATGAGGCCGGGACGCGCGAACCCGATGCCCCGGTTCCGGTGACTATCTCCAACGAAATCGGGCCAATGGGACTTCTGACATCCGTGTTCGGGTCGATCATCGGCCCGGTGGCGACTGTCGCCATCACGGTGGTCTTTCTCATCTTCCTGCTGATGGACCGTGCCGACATGCAGGATCGTTTCATTCGCCTGGTTGGCGGTGGCGGCTACTCGAAGACGAACATCGCAATCGCTGACGCGAGCACACGCGTTGGCCGTTATCTGCTCATTCAGTTGAGTGTGAACGTCGTATATGGACTGCTCTTCGGCGTTGGCCTGTGGCTGATTGGTGTGCCGAGCGCGGTCCTTTGGGGCCTGCTGATCATTCTTTTTCGCTACATACCTTTTGTCGGCGCCCTCATTATCGCGGTCGTCCCCTTCCTTCTAGCGTTCGCGGTGGACCCGGGCTGGAACATGCTGCTGATGTCGGTGGGCCTGTTCCTGGTACTGGACCTGACCACGGCGAATGCAATCGAGCCGCGTCTCTATGGATCGAGCACGGGCGTGTCGCCACTGGCAATCCTGTTGTCGGCAATGTTCTGGGCAACGCTCTGGGGTCCGATCGGCTTGATCCTGGCAACGCCCATGACGGTGTGTCTCGTCGTCATAGGCAGGCACTTGCCGCAATTTCAGTTTCTCGAGACTCTCCTTGGCAGTGAACCGGTGTTGTCTCCTCCCGAGCGCCTCTACCAGCGAATGCTGAGGGGCGATGCCGAAGATGCCATCGACATGACTGAAGACTATGTCGAGGAGTATGGTGCCGAGCAGTATCTGCAAGATGTCATGTTGCCTGCACTGCATCTGGCCACAAGAGATCTCTCCGACCGCCCCGAAGCCCTTTATCAGCGGCGCCAATTCGTCCAGTCCTTCGAGGCGGTGATCGAAGAAATCAATGAAGAGCCCCCGCCCGAGCACAGCAATGTGCTGCTCATAGGCGGGCGGACCGAAATCGATGAGTGCGCGGCACGATTGTTGTCGCTGGGCTTCAAGGACAATGGCATGGTGAGCAGCGTCTTGCCTCCCATGGCAATCCGGCAGGAGGCAATCGGCCGGCTCGACCTCGAAGGGGTCGATGCGGTCGTGCTTGTCTATCTCGGACCCGTACACAGGGCTCAGACGCGTTATGTTGCCCGCCGCATCCGTCGCATGGCGCCTGCCGTAAGGGTGATAGTGTGCGCCTTGAATGAGGAGGATCAGGGTGAAAGGGCCGAAGCCTTCCACGTTGACGCCAGCTACTTCTCGTTGGAGAGCACAGTGGAAGCGCTCGGCGTGAACTTGCGTCAGCTTGAGGAAAGCTCCAGCCGGTCCGAGGCGCGGCCATTTGCCGGTGCCGGGCGTGGCGACGACGCTCTTGGACAGGCAATCCAAAAGATCGCGGATGATTTTGATGTGCCGATTGCCGCCATCAACCTGCTCGATGACGAACGTCACCTCGAGGACGAAGACGCCTGGCGCCTGACCCGACTGGTCGCAGACAGCGGCGAGCCGGTGATCATCCACGAGGACGAAGAAAACCCTCTCGTGGGCGAAAACGCCTATGTGCAGACCAACGGCATCGGCATGTATGCCGGCGTGCCCCTGACCCTGAAAGACGGCACAATCGTCGGGGCCCTGGTTCTGCTCGACTACAAGCCACACCCGTTCTCGGAGGACGACGCCAAAGCTCTCATGTCTGCCGCTGCGGATCTCGTTGCCCGGTTTGCTTAAGGGCCAGCATTCGCGTTGATGCCGGCATCTTGGCGATAGAAAAAGGGGCCACCGAAGTGGCCCCTTGATGTTCACACGTAAACTCGAGTTTTACGGCACGACATCGCCGGCAGGAGCGTCCGGCACAGCAGGAACCGCCGGAACCGCAGGCGTTGCCGGTGCTGGCGCGGCAGCCGGATCGGCTGGCGGCGTTGTGGCAACGGCAAATTCGTCAGCAGAAAGCTCGCCATTGCCGTCGCTGTCTACTGCTGCAAATTGGTCAGCCGTTACGCCAACGAAGACAGCCTGAATCTCTTCCATGCTTAAACCACCACTGGCGTCGGCATCGACGCTGGCGAAATCCGGAGCGGCTACGGCGCCCGCCGGTGGCGCAGCTTCCTGGGCGAAGGCTGCAGTTGAAAGGCCGAGGACAACGAGCGTAGAAAAAACCACGGTTTTCATTCAATTCGGCTCCACATTTGGAGATTTGCATCGGCGCCAAGTCAACCCGGCTCCGACGGGCCAATGTGCCCGTGAGCGCGACCGTGAACGCGCATTATGACCCGCCATGGTTGAAAAAGGGGCTGTGATTGGGAAATTTAGAGACGCATGAGAACCTTGCCTGCGGCGGCCTTGGCAATCAATATATTGGAGCGGCCATGAACTGCATCGAACGCCTCGCGGAACTCGACTCGGGGCTTATCAGCGACGTGCTCGACGAGGCCGGCTGGCCCATGCACGCGCTCGATGTGTCTCTGCGTCCCGTCTCGCCTGGCGCACGTCTTGTCGGCCGTGCTGCCTGTATTCGGGGCGAGCCTATCGTTGCCGGGCGCCATGCACCGGCGGCGCTGCCTGGCGATGCAATCGAGAGCGTTGCGGCAAAGGATGCGGTCATCGTGCTCTCGACCGGTGGTTATCGCGATGCAGCACCCGTCGGCGGACTCGTTTCAATGAGCCTGATGTCGCGGGGCGCAACCGGGCTTGTGACCGACGGCGCCGTGCGCGACAGTCAGGAACTTGCCGATATGGGTTTCCCGGTATTTTCCGCCGCGTTGTCGCCGATCAATGCTACGCGGCGCTGGCGTTTTGTCGAAGTCAACGTGCCCGTCCCCATGCCGGGGGCAGGGGGAGCAACGGTCACCGTTCTGCCTGGCGACCTGATTCTTGGCGATGCCGATGGCATAGTGGTTATTCCGCAGGCTTTTGCCGAACAGGTTATCGAGGATGCGGAGGAATTGAAAAGCATCGAGGCGCGGATCGCCGCTGCCATGCGAGACGGCATGACGCGGATAGCTGCCTTTGCGGCGCATCCACGCTTTGCTCACGTTCGGCCGCTCGTTTAAGCGCGACCGCCGTCGACGGAGAGGATCTGGCCCGAAATCCAGCCTGCATAGTCCGAGGCGAGGAACATTACCGCATGAGCGATATCTTCGGGCTTGCCGAGCCGGCGCATGTGGATGTCCGCGACAAGCTGCTTCTGGCCCTCTGCTCCATAGCTTTCCCATTGCCGCTGGGTATCGGGGTTGGACAGCACGAAGCCCGGCGCCACGCTGTTGACGGCGATCCCGTAGGGCCCGAGTTCGAGAGCCAATTGCTTGGTCAGCCCCACCAGCGCATGTTTGGCCGCGCTATAGGCCTGGATACCGGTGAGGCTTGGCCGCAGGCCTGCGCCCGAGGAAATGGTGATGATGCGTCCATTTCCGCGAGCCTTCATATAGGGGGCTACTGCCTGCGCGCACCAGAAGGTGCCGTCGACATTGGCCTCGAACAACTGGTGCCAGGCGGCATCGTCGATGGTCTCGAGCTTCTGCCCCACTTGGCCACGCACGCCGCCGGCAGCGGTCACCAGTATGTCGATGCCCTCGAAGAGGTTGGCGATCTCGTCGACCGTCCGAAGCACATCGTCCCGTCGCGCCAGGTCGAGAGCGAAGACGGCTTCGGCCCCGGCGGCCTTGGCGGTCTCCAGCCCTTCGGCATCGAGATCGAGCGCCGCAACGCGGGCGCCGGTCGCCGCCATCATGGCGACGATGGAGCGGCCAATACCCTGCGCCGCTCCGGTGACGATGACCGACTTGCCGGTGAAATCTAATTGCATGCTGCCAACAGATCGTCGAGGACGTCCCAGGATTGGGGCCTGCCGTCTTCCACTTCATGGATCAGTTCGACCAACCGGCGCGTCAGGCGCGGCTCGATGCCGACTTCGCCGGCGAGATCGGCGATGACGCCGATCTGCGCGTCCACCTCGGTCTTGCGCTTGCGCACGGCGATGTCGCGCCACACGCCCGAATGCGTCTTGGCGGTATGGCGGTTGTGCTCTTCCATGGCACGGATCGAACGCCTGGCATCGTCCGAACTGGCCTCCGGCATGAAAGCTTTGGGGTCGAATCCGTTGAAACCGAGCGGCGAAACCATGCGGGCGCGGGCAATGGCCATCACCTCACGCCCCAACCCTTCGAATACCGGCGCATGCTTGGCGCTGGCGAAATTGTCCGACATCGAGGCAGGGGTGAGGGCGGTGGCGAACAGCATGGCGCCGTAACCCATCTTACCCCACAGATAACCCCAGATATTGTCGGTGAGCTCGGCGTCCGGCTCATAGATGGAGAGCAGCCGATGCACTTGCGCAACGCGTTCGGTGCGCGTGCCGTCGAGTTCACCGACCGCCACCTTGCCGCGGTTGCCCAGAAGGATCTGGCCCGGACCCAACCAGTCGGCCCCGAAATTGACGAAACAGCCGATGGTCCGGTCCATGCCGATTATCCGGCCAATGGTCAGCTCGTTGAGCCCGTTCTGCGCCGAAACGACGTAGCCGTCCTCGGCAAGATGCGGCAGCAATGCTTCGACCGCCGCGGCCGTGTGCTGCGCCTTGACGGCGAGGAATACTGTCTTGAACGTACCCTCGACGTCCTGGGGCTGGGCGGCTTTGACCTTCTGGCGGAATGTTTCGACCGGACCTTCGATCAACAGGCCATCGGCATTCATCGCCGCCACGTGTTCTGGCACGATATCGACCAGCAGCACGTCTTCGCCGGCGCGTGCCAGATAGGCGCCAAGGGTGCCGCCGATGGCGCCGGCACCCCAGATAAGAATTGGCAGGCTCATGCCCAACCATCCTCGATCAGTGCGCGGGTCTCGGCCACGCCGACATCCCAGATGGCCTGCATCTCATCGTCGGCGCGCTGGTAGCGACCGCCGAAATTGCCGTCGCCGAGATACTCCTTCACGGCCGCGGCGCCCATGGTCTTGAGCTTGTCGAGATCGACCATAGGCTTCTGCACGTCGGGCATGCCGATATTAGACAGGCGCGTCCAGGGGAAGTTCTCCATCCACGAGGCGTGCGAGGCGACCGGGTCGATCTCGTGCACCTTGGCCAGAGTCTTGGGGGCATTCCACCAATTGTGCCAGCGAACGCGGCAGTCGGAATGATCGTTCATCCATTCGAGCGCGGCAGTCTGGCCCGGATTGTTACCACCATGGCCGTTGACGAACAGGATGCGCCGGAAGCCGGAACTCGCGAGGCTGTCGAGCACATCGGTGATGATACGCGCGTAGGTTTCCATGCGCAGGGAAACGCTGCCGGGATAGGTCGCGAAATAGGGAGTGATGCCGTAGGCCAGCGCCGGAAAAACTGCAACACCAGTTGGCTGTGCAGCTTCACGCGCCATCTTTTCCGCCAGGATGGAATCCACCGCATTGCTGAGATAGGCATGCTGCTCGGTCGAGCCGAGCGGCACCACGGCGCGATCGTCCGATTTCAGATAGGTTTCGACCTGAAACCAGTTCATGTCCGCAATGTTCATTGGGTCTCCTGTAGGGGCTGCTGCCTCAGCTCTTCGAGAAGCGGCAGGACGTGATTTTGGACGAAGTTGGTATCCGGCGCGTGCCGGTATTCGAAAACCTGGCGGTCGGCTCCGTACTTGTCGGCGATCCAGTCGAGGCCGGTCGCGTAGACGATGACGTCCACCTTGGCGATGAAATCCTCGAGGTCCGGGGCATCCACCATGGTCACGGCGGTGCTGGCCACATGCGGGCTGAAGCGCATGACGCCGGGCTTCATCAGCGCCATGAATTCGGGGAAGATCGAAATGATACCGACCCGCGCGCTCGGATCGAGCCCGGCCAGCCGCGATCGCGTCTGTTCGGAAGGAATGAAGCTGAGGCCCACCACCGGGATATCCTGCTCGATCAGCCCTTCGACTTCGGCGCGGCGGTTGGCCATGGTCAGGACGATGTCGGCATCCGGTAGCGCCGCTCCGTTCCGCAGCGCGTCGATGGTGGTCCAGCTCAGCGTATCGGTTTCCGGCAGTTGCGGCCTTATGTGATCGGCATAGGCAGTGGTCGCCTCCGGGAAGAGACCCACCAGCACCAGCCGCAGCGGCCTTGCCTGCTTGAAACGATTATGCGTGGCACGCGCGTTGATGAGCGCCGTGATCTGCGTTGCATCGATGCCCAGGCTCTGGCCGAGCTGCAACAGGCCGTCGATGGCCGGATTGAGTTGCTCGAAGAGCGCCGAAGCGGGCAGGGTCTCGGTCTGCGCCACGAAGGTGCCGGCGCTGCCGCGCGTTTCGATCAGCTTTTCCTGCTTGAGTTCGTTATAAACGCCCACCACCGTCATCGGCGCGACGCCCGCCCGATCCGCCAATTCGCGCACCGATGGGAGACGCATGCCCGCCGGCAGGTCGCCGAGCGCGATGCCGTATTGTATGAGCCCGCGCAATTGCACACCGAGCTGAACCGGTAATTCCCGATCTAACCCCGAAGCCAGCATGCTCAAGATTTGGTCGCCCTGCATATGTTCTGCACTACTAGAACGTTTTTGACGTTTTAGTGGCGGTCTCTTTGTGTTGGCACTTGACATTGCCGGCTTCTTTGGCTCCGTTGAGAGCAAGACGTTCTAGTTCGCCAGAACAAGATCGACCAAGCTTGCGGTGTAATCAAGAGGGAAACCGATGCTTTCGAAGAAAAATGCCATTCTCGCCATCACCTTGGCAGTGATGGGCGCAACCACGCTTTCTGCCCAGGTTCTGGCGGAAGACTTGACCATCGGCGTGCGCGCCGGTCCGGATTCCATTGATCCGCACTGGTCGACGCTCGGCAGTCAGGCCGAGTCGCTGCGCCACATCTTCGATACCCTCGTCGGTGTCGACAAGGACCTGCAGCTGCAGCCGGCGTTGGCTACCTCGTGGACTCCGATCGACGACAGCACCTGGGAATTCAAGATCCGTGAAGGCGTGAAATTTCACGATGGTTCGGACCTGACTGCCGAGGACGTCAAGTTCTCGATCGACCGCATTCCGCAGGTCACCGGCCCGATGAGCATGACCATCTACACCAAGTCCGTGGCCTCGGTGGAAGTGATCGACGATTACACCATCCACGTCCACACCAACGGCCCGGCGGCGACGCTGCCGAACGATTTCATTCGCCTGTTCGTCGTCTCCTCTGAAATTGGCGAAGGCGTCGGCAACGAGCAGTTCAATTCGGGCGAAGCTGCCATCGGCACCGGCCCCTACAAGTTCGTCTCCTGGGAGCCAAAGGGCGACCTGGTTCTCACCCGGAACGATGACTACTGGGGGGAAAAGCCCTATTGGGAAAACGTGGTGCGCAAGGAAATCCCGAATGACGCCTCGCGCGTCGCGGCGCTCCAGTCGGGCGAAGTCGACCTCATCAACTACGTGCCGGCCACCGACTATGCCGCCATGCAGAACGACAACCGTCTCGATACCTTCATCGCCGACAGCGTCTACATCCTCAACATCACGCCGAACGTTAAGGATACCCTGCCGGTCAAGGCCAAGGTCAACGGCGTCGAGATTGAAGCCAATCCGTTCCAGGACCTGCGCGTCCGCGAAGCCTTCGATCTCGCCATCAATCGCGACATCCTGGCCGACGTCGTGCTCGAAGGCCTCGGCAAGCCGGCCAACCAGCTGATGCCCGAAACCTTCTTCGGCGGCTCGACTGATCTGCCCATGCCGGAATACGATCTGGAGCGCGCCAAGTCCCTCCTCGCCGAAGCCGGGTATCCGGACGGCTTCGAGATCGACTTCGCCTGCACCAACAATCGTCTGCCTGGTGACGCCGCCGTCTGTGAGGCGCTCTCGCAGATGTGGGCTCGCGCGGGTCTGAAGGTCAACGCCAGCGCCCTCAACGGCACCGTGTTCTTCCCGGCCCAGCAGGCCGGCGACTTCAGCCTCTGGCTGTCGGGCTGGGGTACGCTGACCGGTGAGGCCTCGTACACCTACGGCTCGCTCATTCACACGGCAGATCCGGAAAAAGGCCTTGGTGCGTTCAACAAGTCCGGCTATTCCAATGCCGAGATCGATGCTCTCCTCGAAGAGGGTGCCCGCACTCTTGACGACGATGCCCGCCGTGCGCTCTACGAGCAGGTCACCGAGCTGTCGATGACCGACCGCGCCATGATCCCGACTGTCATCATTCAGACTGTCTGGGCGGCCGAAGCCGGCAAGCTCACCTTCGAGCCGCGCGTCGATCAGGAAACCCTGGCGTACCTGATCCAGCCCGCCGCGCAATAATATTGGGCCCGGCTGTCCTTCTGGATGGCCGGGCCGTTTCTCACGGCTTCTGGCCTCAATCGAATATCAGGTCCGCCATGTTGGGCTTTTTTATCCAACGCATCTTCCAGGCCGTGGTCGTCGTCATTGTTATGTCGGTGCTCGTGTTCGTTGGCGTCTATGCCATCGGCAACCCCATCGACGTCATGATCGATCCCGCCGCGACCCAGGAAATCCGCGAAAATCTCATCGCCCAGTATGGGTTCGACCGGCCGCTCTACGAGCAGTATTTTATCTTTATCGGCAACGTGCTCAGCGGCGATTTCGGCGAGTCCTTCGTCTACCGTATTCCGGTGCTCGGTCTCATCTTCTCGCGCCTCCCCGCGACATTCGAACTGGCCACCACCGCGGTGCTGATCGCCGCCATTATCGGCGTTCCGCTCGGCATCTGGGCCGGCTACAAGCCAGGCGCCTTTTCCTCCAAGCTCATCATGGCGCTATCGATTCTGGGCTTTTCCCTGCCCACTTTCTGGGTCGGCCTCATCCTGGTTATGACCTTCGCGGTGAACCTGCACTGGTTGCCCTCGGGCGGGCGCGGAGAAACCAGCGATCTCCTCGGCATCCCGCTGTCCCTGATTACCCCTGATGGCTGGAGCTACATCATTCTGCCAGCCTTCAATCTGGCGCTGTTCAATCTCGGCCTCCTCATCCGCCTCGCCCGTGCCGGCACGCTCGAAGCCATGAGCTCCGACTATGTACGCTTCGCCCGCGCCCAGGGGCTGAAAGAGTCGACGGTGGTGGGCCTCCATGTCCTCAAGAACATCTCCATCCCTATCGTGACAGTCTTCGGTCTCGAATTCGGCTCCACCCTTGCCTTCGCCGTGGTCACTGAAACCATCTTCAACTGGCCGGGCGTCGGCAAGCTGATCATCGATTCCATCATGGTGCTCGACCGCCCGGTAATGGTGGCTTATCTCGTGCTCGTCGTGTTGCTCTTCGTCATCATCAATCTTGTGGTCGATCTGCTTTATGGCGTGCTCGATCCCCGCATTCGGGCGAGGAGATCGTCATGAGCCTGACCCAGGACGTCGAGGCCGAGACCTGGCGCAGCCGTCTCGGCGATTTCTGGCGCGAATTCGCCGCCAACAAGGTGGCCGTGCTGGCGCTGGTGATCATCCTCGCCATCATCTTGATTGCCGTTTTCGCCCCCTGGGTTTCTCCCCAGGACCCGTACGATCTGACCAAGCTCGATCTCTTCGACTCCCGCCTGCCACCGGGCAGCGTCGGTTCGGGTGGCTATGTCCATATCCTTGGTACCGATGCGGCCGGCCGCGATCTGCTCTCGGCCATTTTTTATGGGCTCAGGATTTCGCTGTTCATCGGCCTCATGGCCGGTGCCTTCGCGCTGGTCGTCGGCATGACCGTGGGGCTCATTGCCGCCTATTACGGCGGGCGCATCGAGGCGCTCATCATGCGCATCGTCGATCTGCAACTGTCGCTGCCTGCCATCCTCTTGGCATTGGTGTTGACTGCGATGCTGGGGCAGGGGCTTTGGCAATTGGTCGCCGCGCTAGTCGTGGCCCAATATGCCTATTTCGCCCGCACCATTCATGGCGCCGCCAGCTCCGAGCGTGACCGCGACTACATCGAAGCCGCCCGAGCCACTCCGATGCCCGGGCATATCATCCTTATCCGCCATCTCCTGCCCAATTCATTGCCGCCCCTGATCGTGGTGGCGACGGTGCAGGTGGCGAGCGCCATCGCGCTCGAAGCCACGTTGTCCTTTCTCGGCCTCGGCCTGCCCCTGACCGAGCCCTCGCTGGGCGCGTTGATCTCCAACGGTTTCCAATATCTGCTGTCCGGCCGGTTCTGGATTTCCGTCTATCCCGGTGTGGCCCTGGTCATCACCATCGTCTCTATCAATCTTGTCGGCGATCAGGTTCGGCATGTGCTCAATCCAAGGCGCGGCCAATGAGTGAACCCATCCTTGAGGTCGAGGAACTCCAGACCCATTTCTTCACCCGTAACGGCGTGCTCAAGGCCGTCGACGGCGTCAGCTTCTCTGTCGGCAAGGGCCGCATTCTCGGCCTCGTCGGTGAAAGCGGCTCCGGCAAATCGGTCACCGGCTATTCCATACTCCGGCTGGTCGACGCCCCTGGCAAGATCGTCGGCGGCCGCATCCTGCTCAAGGGCCAGGACCTTGCCGGGCTGGACAATGAATCCATGCGCAAGACCCGTGGCGCAGTCATCTCGATGATCTTCCAGGATCCGATGATGACACTGAACCCGGTGCTCAAGATCAGTACGCAGATGGTTGCCGCCCTCAAGGCCCACATTCGCATCTCGACCGCCGATGCCCGCAAGCGCGCCCGCGATGCTCTGGCGCTGGTTGGCATTCCCGCGCCCGACGAGCGACTCGACGCCTATCCGCATCACCTCTCTGGTGGCATGCGCCAGCGCGTGGCCATCGCCATTGCGCTGTTGCATAAGCCGGCTGTCATCATTGCCGACGAGCCGACCACCGCGCTCGACGTCTCCATCCAGAGCCAGATACTGGCCGAGGTGCGTCGCCTCGCGGACGAGACCGGTACCGCCTTCGTCTGGGTCACCCACGATCTGTCGGTGGTCTCGAGCCTCGCCGATGATATCGCCGTCATGTATGCCGGCCGCATC
>Ga0180220_1000194_pt1 | contig 95820 bp, 88 predicted proteins | sample eDN5th37CBELigBY_FD_151335 | JGI IMG/M metagenome (GOLD analysis project Ga0180220, IMG submission 151335) | Enriched backyard soil microbial communities from Emeryville, California, USA - eDNA 5th pass 37_C BE-Lig BY (version 2) (version 2) | ecosystem: Environmental > Terrestrial > Soil >...
GGCCACCGCGCTCTCCTCGCCGACCGGCAGGGCGAGGAGCAGCAGCCCGAAGCGGTTGCCGAGGTCGCGGGGGAGGGGCTCGTCGAGCGGGCGCAGGTTGAACGGCACCATCGCGTGGATCTCGTCCGCCGGGGTGCCGGCGGCGCGCAGGTGGTCGCCGATCGCGCCGGTGACGGCGGCGAGCAGCACGTCGTTGATCGTCGCCCCGAACGCGTGCGCGATCGCGCGCACCTCCTCCAGCGACAGCGCCGGCGACCAGGCGACGCGCTGGCCGGGGCCGAGCTCGTCGCGCAGCGCGTGGCGCGGGTCGGGCGGGCTGGCCAGGAACTTGGCGACGATGCCGGCGTCCTCGGCCGCGGTCCGCGCGATCGTCTTGATGTGGCCGGGGTCCACGAGCGTGGCGATCGCCTCGTGCGCGACGGCGCCGGCGATCCGGCCCACCACCGGGAGCACGGGCACTCCGCTCCGGTCGTCGTCGCCGCCGGACGCCGCGGGCGCCACGGCGGTCTCGTCGGGCGCGTCGGTGAGCGTCATCATCACGCGGGCGAGCGCGATGCCGTCGGCGATCGCGTGGTGCATCTGCACGTGCAGCGCGCTGCCGTCCCCGGGCCCGTCGACGAGGTTCGTGGCCCACAGCGGCCGGGCGTGGTCGAGCGGGACGCTGACGAGGTCGCTCACGAGGTCGCGCAGCGCGACCTCGTCGCCGGGATCCGGCAGCGCGAGGTGGCGCAGGTGCAGATCGAGGTCGAACGCCGGGTCGTCCTCCCAGCGCGGCCCGCGGATCGGGTCGCCGGCCGGGCGCTGGCGGAAGCGCGGGAAGCGGGCCACGAGGCGCTCGGCCAGCAGGTCGCGGACGGCCGCCGGGGCGAGGCGCCGCTCGAAGCGCAGCAGGGCGTTGATGACCATCGGGTTGGTGGGACGGTCCATCCGCAGCCAGGCCGCGTCGGCGCTGGACATCGTGGTCATGCCCGCACGCTACGCCCGGTGGCGCGCCCGATCGTCCGTGCTTGTCCGCACGCAGCCGTGGTGGAGCCGCGGATCGCCTGCTAGGGTTCTTCGGCGAATGCGGTCCCTCACGGCCCTTTCCCTGCTTCTTCTCCTCCCCCGCTAGGGGGAGCGATGCGTGGCGCCCGCGGAAGGCGCGAACTCAACCGGAAGCAGACGAAGGCCGAACACTGAGGAGGACACGATGGACCGCGTACAGATCTTCGACACCACCCTTCGCGATGGCGAGCAGGCGCCCGGCATCTCGCTGAACGCCGCCGAGAAGCTCGAGATCGCCCAGCAGCTCGCCCGCCTGGGCGTCGACGTCATCGAGGCCGGCTTCCCGATCGCCAGCCCCGGCGACTTCGAGGCCGTCCAGACGATCGCCCGCCAGGTCGAGGGGCCCGTGATCGCCGGGCTCGCCCGCGCTCAAGCGGCCGACATCGAAGCCGCGTTCGGCGCGGTACGGGACGCGGGACGACCTCGCATCCACACGTTCATCTCCACCTCGGACATCCACATCCGCTACCAGATGCAGAACTCCCGCGAGGACGTGAAGGCGGCCGCGCGGGCGGCGGTGGCGCATGCGAAGTCGTTCGTCGAGGACGTGGAGTTCTCCCCGATGGACGCCACGCGCGCCGACCTCGACTTCACCGCCGAGGTGTGCGCGATCGCCATCGAGGAGGGCGCGACCGTCATCAACATCCCCGACACGGTCGGCTACACGACGCCCGACGAGTACGCGGCGTTCCTGCGCGGGCTCTACGAGCGGATCCCGGCGCTGAAGGACGTCACGCTGTCGACCCACTGCCACGACGACCTGGGGCTGGCCGTCGCCAACTCCTACGCGGGCGTGCAGGCGGGCGCGCGGCAGGTCGAGTGCGCGATCAACGGCCTCGGCGAGCGCGCCGGCAACGCGTCGCTGGAGGAGTTCGTGATGCTCCTGCACACGCGCGGCGACGTCGCGGGCGTGGAGACCGCCATCAACACGCGCGAGATCGCGCGGACGTCGCGGATGGTGTCGCGCCTGACCGGCTACGTCATCCAGCCCAACAAGGCGGTGGTCGGCCGCAACGCGTTCGCCCACGAGTCCGGCATCCACCAGGACGGCGTGCTGAAGGAGCGCACGACGTTCGAGATCATGGACGCCACGACCGTCGGCCTGGAGGGCAACGACATCGTCCTCGGCAAGCACTCGGGCCGCCACGCCCTGCGCCAGGCGCTCGAGGAGCTGGGCTTCACGGTCGACGGCGCCGCGCTGAACACGGCGTTCAAGCGCTTCAAGGAGATCGCGGACAAGAAGAAGCACGTCACCGCGATGGACCTCGAGGCGCTCGTCACCGACGAGCTGCGCGAGGAGATGACCGGCTACGAGCTGCAGTGGTTCGACGTCGAGGCCAGCTCCCGCCGCCCGCCGCACGCGCGCGTGGCGGTGACGACCCCCGACGGCGAGACCGCGGAGGGCGCGTTCACCGGCGACGGCCCGGTCGACGCGATCTTCCACGCGATCAACTCCGCCACCGGGATCGACGCGCGGCTGCGCGAGTTCCGCGTCGACGCGGTCACCGGCGGCCAGGACGCGCTCGGCGAGGTGTCCGTCGTGCTCGAGCTCGACGGCCAGTCGTCGTCGGGGCAGGGCGTGGCGACCGACATCCTCGAGGCCGCCGCGCGGGCGTACGTGCGCGCGCTGTCGATGGCCGTCACCAAGGTGCGCATGGCGCAGGCGGCCGAGGACCCGCGCGTCGCCGAGACGGAGCTGACCCCGGGGCCGTAGGGCTCAGCCCGCGAGCGCGAGGCCCTGCGCGTGGCCCGCCGCCAGCGCGGCGGGCACGCGCCCGCGGTCCATCAGCCGCCCGCCGATCGCGGCGGCGCTGCGCGCGTCCGGGCCCACCACCCGCAGACGCGCGCCGCGGCGGCGCACGACGCGCGCCTCGACGGCCTCGATCGCACGGGCGCCGGCGCGGATCGCGGCCAGCGGGGCCGGCAGCGCCGGCGGCAGCGCGCCGAACACCGACAGGCACAGGATCTCCGTGCCGCGCCCGGCGGCGACCACGTCGAGGTTCGTCGGCGACCAGACGGCGCCGTCGACGTACTCCCGCCCGCCGATCCGCACGGGCCGGAACAGCCCGGGCACCGCGCACGAGGCGGCGACCGCCTCGCCGACCGCCGCGTGCGGCGCCCCGGGCGCGCCGAACACGACGCGCCGGCCGGTGGCGCGGTCCACGGCGACGACGCGCAGGCGCCCGTCGAAGCGCGCGTCGCGCAGCGCGCGGGCGTCGCGCAGGTCGTCGAGCGACGCGCGCCCCGCCGGCAGGCGGGCGAGGACGAGCGCGCGGGCGAGCGCGCCGGCGGGCGCGCCGGCCGCCAGCAGCGGCGCGGCGGCCGGGCCGGCGACGGCCAGGGTGGCCGAGGCGACGGCGTGGACGGTGCGCCCGGCCACGGCCCCGAGCAGGGAGACGGGCGCGGCGGGCTCGTCGCCGTCCGCGTCGTCCGGCGGCGGCGACGACGGCGGCCGGCGCGGCGCGCGCCCGGCCGCGAGCGTGGCGGCGACGATCGCGCCCGCGGACGTCCCGACGAGCTGCTCGGTGCGGCGGAAGTCGATCCCGGTCGCGTCCTCGATCCCGGCGAGCACGCCGGCCATCCACGCCTCGCCGGCGACCCCGCCCGCGGCGAGCACGAGCGCGTCGGGAGCGATCAGCGGACGTGCGCGCGACCCGGACGGCATCGCCACCGACGATAGACCCGGTGTGGCGGCTGCGCGGGCCGCGTGCGAGCGGCCGCGGCGGGGACCGAGCGGCGCGAGCGGAAATTGTCGGGTTCTCCATACCCCCGGGGCCGCTGAGCGGTGGCATGATCACCCCGTGCCGCGCACGCTCGCACACGACCCGGCCGGGCCGCCGCGTGTCGTCACGCTGCTCGCGGAGGGGGTCGCCCCGGAGAAGCTGCTCGACTCCTTCACCGCCGAGGTCGGCATGCAGCTCGACGCGGACTGCGCGGCGATCATCGGCTACGAGGCCGCGGACCGGTGCGTGCGGCTCACCGAGTGGGCCGCCGACGGCGACTTCCCCGACGCGCCCGACCGCTGCACGGTGTCGCCCGGCGACCCGCTTGACCGCGTGGCGAGGACGCTGCAGCCCGTGCGGCTCGACGGCGAGGAGGTCGATGCCGCCGCCGGCTCCGGGCTGCTGCACCACATGCGCCCGGAGACCGCGATCGCCGTCCCGATCGTCGTCGAGGGCGAGATCTGGGGCATGATCGCGCTGTTCGGCGCCGTGCGCCGGCTCGCGCCCGACGTCGAGGCGGCGGCCAGCACGTTCGCGCAGGTGCTGGCGATCGCGCTGTCGGGCGCCCGCGCCCAGGCCGAGGTCCGGCGGCTGGCCGACGAGCAGTCCGCGCTGCGGCGGGTCGCCACCCGCGTCGCCCAGGGCGCCTCCTCCGAGGAGGTCTTCGCCCTGATCGTCGAGGAGGTGAGCGGCCTGATGCGCGCGGCCGACACGCGGATCGTGCGCCACGACGGCGGCGACCGGCTCACCGTCGTCGCCGGACGCGGCGTGTTCGAGGACGCGATCCCCGTCGGAGGCTCCTTCGAGCTCGTCCCCGGCAGCGTCGGCGAGAAGGTGCTGCGCAGCGGCCGGGCGGCGCACGTCGACGACGTGTCGCGCATCGGCGGTCCGATGGGCGAGCTGCTGCGCCGCCACCGCGTCGGGGCGGCGGCCGGCGCTCCGCTCGTCGTCGACGGACGGGTGTGGGGCGTGATCGTCATCGCCGTCCCCGCGGAGTGGATGCGCCCGGACATCGAGCACCGGCTGGAGGCGTTCTGCGAGCTCGCCACCACCGCGATCGCCAGCAGCGAGGCCCGCCGGGCGCTGCGACGGCTCGCGGACGAGCAGGCCGCCCTGCGCCGGGTCGCGGTGCTCGTCGCCCAGCAGGCGGACCCGGCCGACGTGTTCGCCAAGGTCGCCGAGGAGCTGGCCGCGCTGGTCGGCGTCGACCGCACGGTCGTCATGCGCTACGACGACGGCGGCACCGCGACCGCGCTCGCCGACTGGGGCGGGCCCGCCGACGCGCCGCCGTCCGTCAAGCGCATCGAGCTGACCGGCGACAACGTCACCGGCGAGATCCGGCGCACCGGCCGCGCCACCCGCATCGACGACTACCGCGACGCCTCCGGCCCCATCGCCGAGCGCGCCCGCGAGCAGGGCATCGTGCGCGGGGTGGGCGCGCCCATCAACGTCGGCGGCCGGCTGTGGGGCGCGATGCTCGCGGGGTCGAGCTCGCCCGAGCCGCTGGAGCCCGACATCGAGCGGCGCATCGAGCAGTTCGCCGAGCTCGTCGCCACCGCGATCGCCAACGCCGAGGCCCGCGCCGAGGTCACGCGCCTGGCGGCGGAGCAGGCGGCGCTGCGGCGCGTGGCCACGCTCGTCGCCGAGGGGTCGCCGCCCGCCGACGTGTTCGACGCGGCCATCGCCGAGGTGGCTGATCTGCTGCACGCCAGCCACGTCGTGCTCGTCCGCTTCGAGCCCGGGCCGGAGGTCACCGTACTCGCGCGCCTCGGGCTGCGCGCCTCGCTGGTGCCGGCCGGCGCGCGCCTGCCGGTCGACCCGACGAGCGCGAACGCCGCCGTCCTGCGCACCGGACGCCCCGCGCGCCTCGACGACCCCGCCCACGCGGCCGAGGGGCGGCTCAGCGACATCAAGCGCGAGATCGGCGTGGCGACCACGGCCGCGACGCCGATCTTCGTCGAGGGGCGCCTGTGGGGCTCGATCACGGCGGGATGGGTTCCCGACCCGCCGGCCCCGGCCGACGCCGAGCAGCGCCTGACCGAGTTCGCCGAGCTGCTCGGGGTCGCGATCTCCAACGCCGACAGCCGCGCCAAGCTCACCGCGTCGCGGGCGCGCATCATCGCCGCCCAGGACGATGCGCGCCGGCGCGTCGTGCGCGACCTGCACGACGGCGCCCAGCAGCGGCTGATCCACACGATCGTGACCCTGCGGCTCGCCGAGCAGGCCTCCGGCCACGACCCGGAGCGCACGCGCGAGCTGGTGGCCGAGGCGCTCGAGCACGCGAGCCTCAGCAACGCCGAGCTGCGCGACCTGGCCCAGGGGCTCCTGCCGCCGGTCCTCACCCGCGGCGGCCTGCGCGCCGGCGTCGAGTCGCTCGTGTCGCGCCTGGGGATGCCGGTGACGCTCGACCTGCCCGAGGAGCGCTTCTCGGCCGGCCTGGAGGCCAGCGCCTACTTCGTGATCGCCGAGGCGCTCACGAACGTCCTCAAGCACGCCGCGGCGAGCCGCGCCGAGGTCCGCGCCGTCGTCGACGGCGCCTCGCTCGTCGTCTCCGTCCGCGACGACGGGGTCGGCGGCGCCGACCCGGAGGGCACCGGCCTGGTCGGCATCGGCGACCGCGTCGCCGCGCTCGGCGGCCGGCTGACGATCGACAGCCCGGTCGGCGGCGGGACGCTCGTCGAGGCCCGGCTGCCCGTCGACGGCTCATAGCCGGCCGGCGGCGGTGGGGCGAGCCCGTCCGCGATCGGGATAGGCTGCCGCGGGACCATGGAGCGACAGCGGGGCATGTCGCGTGTCGCGGCACTCGACGGTCTCAGGGCGCTGGCGGTCATCGCCGTCATGCTCGAGCACAGCCATCTGCAGTTCGGACACGGCGGGCTGTTCGGCGTGGACGTGTTCTTCGTGCTGAGCGGCTTCCTCATCACGGGCGTCCTGCTGGGCGAGCGCGAGCGTCACGGCCGCATCTCCTTCCGCCGGTTCTACGCGCGCCGCGTGCTGCGCCTGTACCCGGCGCTCGTCGTCGTCCTGATCGTCTGCACGCCGGTCGGCTGGACGCTCGTGCCCGGCCACACGTGGGGCGACTGGTTCGCCGCGGTGGCGGCGGCCGCCACGTACACGTCGAATTTCGTGATCCTCGTCAACGGGCAGCTCACGCTCGGCGTGCTGGACCCCACCTGGTCGCTGGCGATCGAGGAGCAGTTCTACCTGCTGTGGCCGGTGGCGCTCATGGGCCTGCTCGCGCTGGGCGTCTCGGCGCGGGCGCGCATCGGCATCGTCCTGGCCGTGGCCGCGGGCGGCCTGTCGCTGTTCTGGATCACCTACCACCCGCTCACGGGGCCCGCCGTCCCGCTGGACATGAGCGGCCTGTCGGCCTACGTGCGCCCGGACGCCCGGTTCGGCGAGCTGCTCATCGGCTGCGCGCTGGCGATGGCGCTCGCCGGCCGCCGCGGCCGGCCGCTCCCCGTCTGGGGCGAGCGCGCCATGGCCGGCGCGGTGCTCGTCGCGATCGCCGGCCTGTGGCTGTCGCGCGAGCTGTTCGTGCAGACCCTGCAGCCCGGCGGCGGCAACCCGATGGCGATGATCCCGGTGGTCGCCGTGTGCGCCGGCATCCTCGTCGCGCGGATCGCGACCGGCCCGCGGTCCTGGACCGCGCGGGTGCTGAGCCTCACGCCGCTCCCGCAGATCGGGCTGATCTCCTACGGCCTGTACCTGTGGCACGCGCCGGTGTTCGCCGTCATCAAGGAGGACCCGTTCGGCCTCACCGGGGCCGAGCAGCTCGTGCAGTGGGCGCTGACGTTCGCCCTGGCGATCGCGTCCTACCTCGTCGTCGAGCAGCCGTTCCTGCGCCTCAAGGACCGCCTGCGCGACACGCCGGTGGCCGGGCTGCAGCCGGCGCCGGCCGTCGTGGGGGCGGCGGCGCCCGCCGGCGTGCTCGGCGCGGCGCCCGCCGCCGGCGGCGCCGAGGCCCGCGCCGCCGGAGGGCGGCCGGAGCCGGTGGCCGTCGCGCGCGCCGACGAGTGATCTCGCGCCGGCGCCCTGTATGCGATAACGTACAGGCGTATGGCGACGGCTGCCGAAGCCACCGTGAACGTCGGTCCCCGCGTGCGCGCCCTGCGCGAGGGGATGGACCTGAGCCTGCGCGACCTGGCCGAGCGCAGCGGCGTCAGCGCGCCGATGCTCAGCCAGGTCGAGCGCGGCGAGACGAGCCCGACGCTCGCCGTCGCCGCCCGCATCGCCTCGGGGCTGGACCTGACGCTGAGCCAGCTCCTGCGCCTCGACGAGGGCGGCAGCGTGTCCGTCGTGCGCGCCGGCGAGGTCCGGCGCGGCGGCGGCGCCCACGGCCACACGATCGAGGTGCTCACCCCGCCGCTGCCCGGGCAGCGCGCGGAGCTGAGCCGCCACGTCCTCGCGCCCGGCGCGGCGACCGGCGGCGCCGGCGACCCGCCGATGCACGAGCCGGGCAGCCGCGAGATCGCCCACGTGCAGGCGGGCCGCCTGGAGCTCGTCATCGACGGCGATCGCCACGTCCTGGACGCCGGCGACACCGTCACCTTCGACGCCGACCTACCCCACCACTTCGAGAACCCCGGCCCGGACGAGGCGACCTTCATCGCCGTCGTGTCGGCCGGCCTGCGGAGGAGCTAGCCCATGCCCACGACCCTGTTCGACAAGATCTGGGCGGCCCACGAGGTCGCGCCCGGGCTGATCTACATCGACCTGCACCTCGTCCACGAGGTCACCAGCCCGCAGGCGTTCGACGGCCTGCGCCTCGCCGGGCGCACGGTCCGCCGCCCCGACCGCACCGTCGCGACCGCCGACCACAACGTGCCCACCGACGGCACGCCCGTCGCGCGCCTCATCAAGGACGAGCTCAGCCGCGTCCAGGTCGAGACGCTCGAGCGCAACGCCGCCGAGTTCGGCATCCCGCTCTACAGCATCGGCTCCGACCACCAGGGCATCGTCCACGTCATCGGGCCCGAGCTGGGGCTCACCCGCCCGGGCATGACGATCGTCTGCGGCGACAGCCACACCGCCACCCACGGCGCGTTCGGCGCGCTCGCCTTCGGCATCGGCACGTCCGAGGTCGAGCACGTCCTGGCGACGCAGTGCCTCGTGCAGCGCAAGCCCAAGGCGATGCGCATCCGCTACGAGGGCATGCCCGGCTTCGGCGTCACCGCCAAGGACCTGATCCTCGGCACGATCGGCCAGATGGGCGTCGACGGCGCCGTCGGCCACGTCGTCGAGTACGCCGGCCCCGCGATCGAGGCGCTCTCGATGGAGGGCCGCATGACGATCTGCAACATGACGATCGAGGGCGGCGGGCGCGCCGGCATGGTCGCGCCCGACGACACGACGTTCGCGTGGGTCGAGGAGCGCGCCGGGATCGCGATCCCCGACGAGTGGCGCGCGCTGCGCACCGACGACGGCGCCACGTTCGACAAGGAGATCGTCGTCGACGCGGCCGCGCTCAGCCCGCAGGTGACCTGGGGGACGACGCCCGACCGCGTCGTGCCCGTCACCGCGGCGGTGCCCGAGCCCAAGGACGAGGGCGACGAGCGCGCGCTGACCTACATGGGCCTGGAGCCGGGGACGCCGATCACCGAGATCCAGCTCGACCGCGTGTTCATCGGCTCGTGCACGAACAGCCGCATCGGCGACCTGCGCGCCGCCGCCGAGGTCGTCCAGGGCCGCAAGGTCGCCTCGCACGTCAACGCGATGGTCGTGCCGGGCAGCGCCCAGGTGAAGGAGCAGGCCGAGGCCGAGGGCCTGGACCGCGTCTTCCGCGAGGCCGGCTTCGACTGGCGCAGCGCCGGCTGCTCGATGTGCCTGGGCATGAACCCCGACATCGCCGCGCCGGGCGAGCGGGTCGCCTCGACCAGCAACCGCAACTTCGAGGGGCGCCAGGGCCGCGGCGCCCGCAGCCACCTCGTCTCGCCGCAGATGGCCGCGGCGGCGGCGATCGAGGGCCGTTTCGTCGACATCCGCGACTGGAGCTAGGAGAGCCGGACCATGGAGAGCATCACCACGATCCGGGGTCGCGTCTCGGTCCTCGACCGCGACGACGTCGACACCGATCAGATCATGCCCAAGCAGTTCCTCAAGCGGGTGGAGCGGACCGGCTTCGGCGAGTTCCTGTTCTACGACTGGGCCAAGGAGCCAGACTGGAACCTGCCCAAGAACCCGATCCTCGTCACCGGCGAGAACTTCGGCTGCGGCTCCAGCCGCGAGCACGCGCCGTGGGGCCTGGAGGACTACGGCTTCCGGGCGATCATCGCGCCGAGCTTCGCCGACATCTTCTACTCCAACTGCACCAAGATCGGGCTGCTGCCGGTCGCGCTGCCGCGCGACGTCGTGAAGGCGATCATGGGCGTCGGCGAGTGCGAGATCGACCTGCCGGCGAAGGTCGTGCGCTTCGACGGCGAGGAGGTCCCGTTCGAGATCGACGACGAGATCCACCACCGGCTCGTCAACGGCCTGGACGACATCGCGCTGACGCTCCAGCAGGAGGACGCGATCGCCGCCTACGAGGCCGCCCACGAGGGCCAGGGTCCCAACACGCTCGAAGTGGCGGCCCGCGCATGAGCCACCGCATCGTCCTGCTGCCCGGCGACGGGATCGGCCCCGAGGTCGTCGCCGCCACCACGAAGGTGCTCGACGCGGTCGGCGACTTCGCCTACGAGGAGCACCTGATCGGCGGCGCCGCGATCGACGCGACCGGCACCGCGCTGCCCGACGAGACGCTCGCCGCCTGCCGCGCGTCCGACGCGGTGCTCCTCGGCGCGGTCGGCGGCCCCAAGTGGGACTCGACCGACCCCGGCCGGCCGCGGCCCGAGCAGGGCCTGCTCGGCATCCGCAAGGGCCTGGAGCTGTTCGCCAACCTGCGCCCGGTCCGCCCGCTCACCGCGCTGCTGGACGCCAGCCCGCTGAAGCGCGACCGCATCGAGGGCACCGACCTGCTCGTCGTGCGCGAGCTGACCGGCGGCATGTACTTCGGGCGCAAGGAGCGCACCGCCGACGCCGCGTCCGACGAGAACGCCTACACGCGCCCGGAGGTCGAGCGGATCGCCCGCGTCGCCTTCCGCGCCGCGCGCCGCAAGGTCACCAACGTGGACAAGATGAACGTCCTCGAGGTGTCGCGCTTCTGGCGCGAGGTCGTGCTGGAGGTCCACGCCGCCGAGTTCCCGGGCGTGACGATCGACCACATGCTCGTCGACAACGCCGCGATGCAGCTCATCAACGCGCCGTCGGAGTTCGACGTGATCCTCACCGACAACATGTTCGGCGACATCCTCAGCGACGAGGCCGCGATGATCACCGGCTCGATCGGGATGCTGCCGAGCGCGTCGCTGGGCGAGGAGGGCCGGCCCGGGCTGTTCGAGCCCGTCCACGGCTCGGCGCCAGACATCGCCGGGCGCGGGATCGCCAACCCGCTGGCGACGATCCTGTCGGCGGCGCTGCTGCTGCGCCACGGGATCGGGTTGCCGGCCGAGGCCGACGCCCTAGAATCCGCGGTGGACCGTGCCCTGGAGGGCGGTCTGCGCACCCCCGACCTGGGCGGTGACGCCACCACCGACCAGGCCACCCAGGCCGTCTTGGAGCAGCTGTGAAGCCAACGGAGCTCATCTGGCTCAACGGGGAGTTCGTCAAGTGGGAGGACGCGACCGTCCACGTCCTCACGCACGGACTGCACTACGGGACCGGGGTCTTCGAGGGCGTACGCTGCTACGACACCGAGATCGGGCCGGCGATCTTCCGCCACACCGAGCACCTCGACCGCCTGGAGAAGTCGGCGGCGCTCTACCACATGCCGATCCCGTACTCGAACGAGGAGTTGCGGTCGGTCACCAAGGACCTGATCGCGCGCAACGGGCTGCGCTCCTGCTACATCCGGCCGCTCGTCTTCCGCGGCTACGGGACGATGGGGCTGTTCCCGCTCGACGCGCCCGTCGACGTGTGCATCGCGGTCTGGGAGTGGGGCGCCTACCTCGGCGAGGAGGGCAAGCGCCGCGGGGTGCGGGCGAAGGTCTCCAGCTGGCGGCGCATCAGCCCCGACGCGCTGATCCCGCACGCGAAGGCCTCCGGCCAGTACCTCAACTCGATCCTGGCCAAGATCGAGACGCACAAGGCCGGCTACGAGGAGGCGATCCTCCTCGACGACCACGGCCACGTCTGCGAGGGCTCGGGCGAGAACATCTTCGTCGTGCGCGACGGCGTCATCCACACGCCGCCGCAGACCGCCTCGATCCTGGACGGCATCAACCGCCGCTCGGCGATCCAGATCGCGCGCGACCTCGGCTTCGAGGTCGTCGAGCGCGACATCGCGCGCGCGGAGCTGTACCTGGCCGACGAGGTCTACCTGACCGGCACGGCCGCCGAGCTCGTCCCCGTGCGCGAGATCGACGACCGCCAGGTCGGCGACGGCACGCCGGGCGAGATCACGCGGGCGGTGCAGGCCGCGTTCGACGACGCCCTGCACGGGCGCGCCGAGCGCTACCGCGAGTGGCTGGACCCGGTCGAGGTCCCGGCCCGAATTCCCTAGGCGCCCGGCGGGGGATCGCTGGGCGCCTCGTCACGTCCAGCCGACCACCTCGACCAGGAGCACCTGAACCGCAATGACCACCATCGAGCTCTACGACGCCACGCTTCGCGACGGCATGCAGGGCGAGGGCATGTCCCTCACCGCCGACGAGAAGCTGCGCGTGGTCCACAAGCTCGACGAGCTCGGCGTCGACCTCGTCGAGGCCGGGTTCCCGTCGTCGAACCCCAAGGAGATCGAGCTCTTCGAGCTCCTGTCGCGCGAGCGCTTCGCGCACTGCGAGATCGCCGCGTTCGGGATGACCCGCCGCCGGGGCGTGACCGCCGACGCCGACGAGGGCCTGGCCGTGCTGGCCGCCTCGTTCGCGCCCGTATGCACGATCGTCGGCAAGACCTGGAAGCTGCACCTGGAGAAGGTCGTGCGCGTCTCGCCCGAGGAGAACCTGGCGATGATCGCCGAGTCGATCGCGTTCCTGCGCGCCCAGGGCAAGCGGGTCGTCTACGACTCCGAGCACTTCTTCGACGCGTTCCGCGCCGATCCCGACTACGCGCTGCGCTGCGTGGCCACCGCCGCCGAGGCGGGCGCCGAGACCGTCGTGCTGTGCGACACCAACGGGTCGTCGCTGCCGTCGCAGATCGCCGAGGCGGCCGCGCGCGTCGCGGAGGTCGTCGACCGGTTCGGGATCCACTGCCACAACGACCTCGAGTGCGGCGTCGCCAACACGATCGCCGCCGTCGAGGCCGGGGCCGTGCACGTGCAGGGCACGATGAACGGCATCGGCGAGCGCACCGGCAACGCGAACCTCGTCTCGATCATCGGCAACCTGCAGACGAAGATGGGCCACGAGCTGCTGAGCGCCGAGCAGCTCGGCCGGCTCACGCAGACCGCGCACTTCGTCGACGAGCTGCTGAACCGCACGCCGAACCCGCAGCAGCCGTACGTGGGCAAGAACGCGTTCGCGCACAAGGGCGGCATGCACGTCGCCGGGGTGCGCGCCGACGCGTCGACGTTCGAGCACATGGAGCCCGAGGTGGTCGGCAACGAGCGGGCGCTGCTGGTCTCCGAGCTGGCCGGCCGCGCCACCGTCGCCGAGAAGGCCGAGGCGCTCGGCCTCGACGTCGATGCCGAGCGCGTCATCGACCGCGTGAAGGCGCTCGAGCACGCCGGGTACCAGTTCGAGGCCGCCGACGGCTCGTTCGAGCTGCTGCTGCGCAAGGAGTCGGGCGCCTACGAGCCGCTGTTCCGCCTGGAGTCGTGGCGGTGCATCGTCGAGCAGCGCGCCGACGGGAAGGTCGAGACCGAGGCGACGATCAAGATCTTCGTCGACGGCGAGCGCTACGTGCGCACCGCCGAGGGCAACGGCCCGGTCAATGCGCTGGACCGCGCGCTGCGCGACGCGCTCACCGAGATCCACCCGCACCTGGCCGACCTCCAGCTCGTGAACTTCAAGGTGCGCATCCTCGACGAGACGAAGGGCACCGGCGCGGTCACGCGCGTCCTGCTGGACACCTCCGACGGCCAGGACGTGTGGGGCTCGATCGGGGTCAACGAGAACGTCATCGCGGCGTCCTGGCAGGCGCTGGTCGACTCGCTCGAGCGCGCGATGCAGCCGGCGCGCGTGCGCACGTGACGATCCCGCTCGCGCAGCCGGTCATCGGGCCGGAGGAGGAGGCCGCGGTCCTGGAGGTGCTGCGCTCCGGGCAGCTCTCGCTCGGCCCGTGCCTGGCCGAGTTCGAGCGGCGCTTCGCCGCGCGCCTGGGCGTCGCGCACGCCAGCGCGGTCTCGTCGGGCACGACCGGGCTGCACCTGGCGCTGCGCGCCGTCGGGGTGCGCGACGGAGACGAGGTCGTCACGTCGCCGTTCTCGTTCGTCGCCAGCGCCAACGTGATGGCCTACGAGCGGGCGCGCCCGGTGTTCGCCGACATCGACCCGCGGACGCTGAACCTCGATCCCGACGCCGCGGCGGCCGCGATCACCGACCGCACCGCGGCGATCCTGCCCGTCCACATCTTCGGCTACCCGGCCGACCTGCCCGCGTTCGAGCGGCTGGGGCTGCCGATCGTCGAGGACGCCTGCGAGGCGCTGGGCGCCGTCCACGCCGACGGGACGCCGGTGGGCGGGCGCGGGCACCCGGCCGTGTTCGGCTTCTACGCCAACAAGCAGCTCACGACCGGCGAGGGCGGGATGCTCACCACCGGCGACGCGTCCGTGAAGGAGCGCGTCGACTCCGAGCGCAACCAGGGCCGCGCGCCGAACATGGACTGGCTCGACCACGACCGCCTCGGCTTCAACTACCGCCTGTCCGACGTCGCCTGCGCGATCGGCCTCGCCCAGCTCGACCGCCTCGACGACATGCTCGCCGCCCGCGCGCGCGTGGCCGGCTGGTACCGCGAGGCGCTCGCCGGGATCGAGGGCCTCGACCTGCCGTGCGAGGACGCCGGCGGCGACCGCCGCGGCTGGTTCGTGTTCGTCGTGCAGCTTCCGCGCGGGCGCGACCGCGACGGCGTGATCGAGGGGCTGCGGGCGCGCGGCGTGCAGTCCAAGCCGTACCTGCCGGCGATCCACCTGATGAGCTACTACCGCGAGACCTACGGCCACCGCGAGGGCGAGTTCCCGGTCTGCGAGGACGTCGCGGCGCGCTCGGTCGCGCTCCCGTTCTTCCCCCGGATGACCGAGTCGCAGGTCGAGCAGGTCTCGGACGCCCTGCGCGCGGTGCTTGAATCCCGACCGTGAACGAACGTGGGACCCCCTCCGGCGGCCAGCGGCCACCGTCCGATGTCCACAATCCCCGTGGGGCCGCCTCCGGACCCACGGGCCGTTTCGCCGAGCCCCAGCATCCCGCCTTCCGGGCGATGAACACGTCGCTGCACTACGACCGGCGGCTGTGGCCGCACGACCTGGCCGGCTCGCGAGCGCACACGCGCATGCTCGCCTCCGCGGGCGTGATCGGGACCGACGAGCGCGACGAGCTGCTGCGCGGGCTGGACCTCGTGGAGGCCGAGCTGGCCGAGGGCACGTTCCCGTTCCAGCCCGACGACGAGGACATCCACATGGCCGTCGAACGGCGGCTGACCGAGCTGATCGGGCCGGTCGGCGGCAAGCTGCACACGGCCCGCTCGCGCAACGACCAGGTCGCCACCGACGTGTCGCTGTTCGTGCGTGCCGAGGCGCAGGCCGCGATCGAGCGGATCGAGGGGCTCGCGGGCGCGCTGATCGCCGTCGCCGAGCGCAACGTCGACGCCCACCTGCCCGGCTACACGCACCTGCAGCGGGCGCAGCCGGTGTACCTCGCCCACCACCTGCTCGCCTACGTGTGGATGCTGCTGCGCGACCGCGAGCGCTTCCACTTCGTCGCGACCCGCTCGGTCGCCCAGCTCCCGCTCGGGGCCGGGGCACTGGCCGGCGTCAACTTCCCGACCGACCGCGCCATGGTCGCCGCCGAGCTCGGGTTCGAGCGCGTGGCGCCCAACTCGATCGACGCGGTCTCCAACCGCGACTTCGTGCTGGACTACCTCGGCGCCGCCGCGACGTGCCTGACGCACCTGTCGCGGCTGGGGGCCGAGCTCGTGCTGTGGTCCAGCTCGGAGTTCGGCTTCGTGCGGCTGCCCGACGCGTGGTCCAGCGGCTCGTCGATCATGCCCCAGAAGAAGAACCCCGACGCCGCCGAGCTCCTGCGCGCGAAGGCGCCGCGGGTCGTCGGCTCGCTCGCCGGGTTCTACGGCGTGCTGCACGCGCTCCCGCTGACCTACAACAAGGACATGCAGGAGGACAAGGAGCCGCTGTTCGACGCCGTCGACACGCTCGAGATCGCGCTCGCCGCCGCGCGCGGGATGATCGAGGGCGCGCAGTTCGACCGCGAGCGGATGGCGCAGGCCGCCGCCGACGACCTCATCGCCGCCACCGACATCGCCGACCTGTACGTGCGGCGGGGGATGCCGTTCCGCGAGGCGCACGGGATCGTCGGCGGCCTGGTGCGCGAGGCGGTCGAGGCCGGCATCCCGCTGCGCGAGCTCGACTCCGAGCACCTCGACGAGGAGGCGCGCGAGCTGCTGGAGCAGTCCTCCTGGCTGGAGTCCAAGGCCTCCGAGGGCGGCACCGCGTCGGGGCGCGTGCGCGAGCAGCTCGACGCGGCGCGGGCCGCGCTGGCGGCCCCGCCGTCTTGAACCGTCTGGGCCGCGCCTTCTACGAGCGGCCGGTGCTCGAGGTCGCGCCGGACCTGCTGGGCTGCGTGCTGCGCCACGGCGACAGCGCCGGCGTGATCGTCGAGACCGAGGCCTACCACGAGTCCGAGCCGGCCTGCCACGCCTTCGTCGGGCTGACCGAGCGCACGCGGGTGCTGTTCGGCCCGCCGGCGCGCGCCTACGTGTACCGCTCCTACGGCATCCACGCGCTCGTCAACGCCGTGTGCGGGCCCGAGGGCGAGGGCGCGGCGGTCCTGATCCGCGCGCTGGAGCCGCTGGAGGGCGTCGAGGCGATGCGCTCGCGCCGCGGCGTGCCGCGGGACGTCGACCTGTGCTCGGGGCCGGGCAAGCTCACCCAGGCGCTCGGCATCGGGCTGGAGCACAACGAGATCGACCTGCTCGACGGGCCGCTGCGCATCGAGCCGCGACCCGACGACTGGCGCGACGTGCGCTGGGTCACGGGGCCGCGGATCGGGATCACGAAGGCCGCCGACCTGCCGTGGCGGTTCGCCGCGGTGGGCGCGCCGAGCGTGTCGCGCCCGTGGCCGCCCGGGCTGGCGGCGCGGGCCGCGCGCGCCTGAGGGTCAGCCCGCCGGGGGCGCCGCCGCGCCGCCCGCGGGCGCGCCGCCGGCGTTGGGATCGGTGGCCGGGGTGGGCGCCTCGGCCGGCGGCGCCGGGGTGTCCCCGCCGCCTCCGCCGCCGCCGCCGCCACCGCCGCCTCCGCCGCCGGCGTCGGGCGCGTTGCCGCCGCCGCCACCGCGGCCTCCGCCGTCACCGCCGCCGTCCTCGTCGCCGGCCGCGGCCCCGCCGTCCTCGGACGGGACGGTGGCGCCGCCGTCGGGGGTGGGCGCGACGGGCTGGGGCGACTCGGGCGTCGTCGGCACGGTCTCCAGCAGCTCCGGCGGGATCTCCTTGCCCTCGCGCTGCAGCTTGGCGATCTCGCGCTCGCGGCGGGCGTTCTCGCGCTCGGCGTCGATCGCGTAGATCGCGCTCATCACGTCGTGCCAGATGTCGGTCGGGTACGTGCCGCCCGCGACCGGCTCGCCCGCGTACTCGGTCTCCATCGGCTTCAGCCGGTCCGGGTAGCCGACCCACACCGCGGTCGTGTAGCGGGGCGTGTAGCCGACGAACCACGCGTCGCCGTAGTTCTCGGTGGTGCCGGTCTTGCCGGCGATCCACTCGGCGTCCGCGAACTGCGCGCGCGTGCCGGTGCCGGTCGTCACGACCGTCTGCAGGATCGAGGTGACCTGCTCGGCCACCGACTGCGGCACGACCCGCGTCTCCTTGACGTCGTTGCGGTCGAGCGTCTTGTCGCCGCGCTTGACCTCGCGGATGCCGACCGGGCCCTTCTCGCCGGCGCCCAGCGAGCCGGTGATGAGGCGCCCGCCGCGGGCGAACGTCTGGTAGGCGTGCGCCATGTCCAGCGGCGTCACGCCGTGCTTGAGGCCGCCCAGCGTGATCGCGTAGTTGTGCGACACGGGCGTGCGGATGCCCATCTTGCGGGCCAGCCGCGCGATCTTGCGGGTCCCCACCTGGATGCCGACCGCCGCGAACACGGCGTTGTCGGAGAACGTGGTCGCCCGCGCGAGCGACTGCACGCCCGCGTAGTTGCCCTCGTAGTTGTTGACGACGAAGACCTCGCGGCCCTTCGTGCCCGGCACCTTGAACTCGCGCTTCTGCGACGGCCACGTCGAGTTGGGGGAGATGCCCTCCTGCAGCGCCTTGGCCAGGACGAACGGCTTGAAGCTCGAGCCGGGCTGGCGCTGGCCCTGCGTGGCGAGGTTGAACGGCACCTCGTTGTAGTCGCGCCCGCCGACCATCGCGCGCACCTCGCCGTTGCGGTTGTCGATCACGACGACGGACGCGGTCGGGCCGTTGGGGTCGCTGAAGCGCTGCATGACCGCCGCCTCGGCCGCCTCCTGCATGTCGAGGTCGAGCGTCGTGCGGATCGTCAGGCCGCCCTGGAAGGCGCGGACGGGCCCGTAGCGGTCGACGACCTGCTGGCGCACCCAGGTCGTGAAGTACGGCGTCGCCGGCGTCGGCGACTTCTGCGCGGGCGGGCGGATCTGGTCCTCGCCGGGGATCGCCTGCTGGCGGAACTCGCGGAACTCGCTCTCGGTGATCTTGCCCTGCTCGAGCATCTTCGCCAGGACGACGTCGCGGCGCTGGCGCGCGGCCTGCGGGTGGGCGATCGGGTCGAAGCCGCTGGGGTTCTGGACGATGCCGGCCAGCAGCGCCGACTCCCACGGGTGCAGCTCCTTCGCGCACGGCCGCTCGGGCTCCTCGCCGCAACCCGGGTGGTCGGCGGCGAAGTACGTGCGGGCGGCGGCCTCGATGCCGGTCGCGCCGTTGCCGTAGTAGGCCGAGTTCAGGTACTCGGTGAGGATCTTCTCCTTCGACCACTTGCGGGTCAGGTGGTAGGCGAGCGCCGCCTCGCGCAGCTTCTCGAAGATCGTGCGCTCGTGCTCGCGCTCGAGCGCGCGCTTGACGAACTGCTGGGTGATCGTCGAGCCGCCCTGGCGCGGCTTGCCCTGGATCACGTCGGCCACGAACGCGCGCGCGATGCCGCGCAGGTCGACGCCGGGGTTCGTGTAGAAGCGCTCGTCCTCGATCGCGATGATCGCGTTGACCATCGACGGGTTGATCTGCTCGAAGTCGACCAGCACCCGGCCCTCGTTGGAGGTCAGGATCCCCAGCCGGCGGCCGCGGATGTCGGTGATGATCGAGTTCTCCGAGTGCTTGTACTCGGCGCGGTTCTCGAGGTCGGGCAGGTCGGAGGCGACCGCCATCATCATCCCGAACACCGTCGACACGAGCGCAAGGGCGCTCAGCGGCAGCAGGATCGCCAGCAACCGGAGCTTCTTCAGGCGCGGCTTTCGACGCGTCGGGAAGGGGATCGGATCGCTCATGCGTCAGGGTGCCACGGCGGGTGCTACGGGGCCGTGGAAGGGACATCGCGCATCGCCGGCGGCAGGGCGGCGCAGCGGTCACCAGACTACCATCGCCCCGGATGGCAACCGACCTGCTCCGCAACGCGGTCGACGTCCTCCCGGAGGGCGAGCTGGAGCGCAAGCTGGCGCTCGGACGGCCGCTCCGGGTCAAGCTCGGCGTCGATCCGACCTCCGCCGACCTGCATCTCGGCCACACCGTCGTCCTCGACAAGCTGCGCGCCTTCCAGGACGCCGGGCACAAGGTGGTCCTGATCATCGGCGACTACACCGCCCGCGTGGGCGACCCCAGCGGCCGCTCCAAGACGCGGCCGGTCGTCTCCGGCGAGGAGATCGACGCCAACGCCCGCACCTACCAGGAGCAGGCGTTCAAGGTGCTGCGCGACGACCCCGAGGTGCTCGAGGTCCGCTTCAACTCCGAGTGGCTGGACATGCCGATGGAGGACCTGTTCCGGCTCGTGCGCACGGCCACCGTGGCGCAGATCCTGGAGCGCGACGACTTCGCCAAGCGCTGGGCGGCGCGCGAGCCGATCTCGGTGCTCGAGCTGCTGTACCCGCTGCTGCAGGGCTACGACTCGGTCGCGGTGCGCGCCGACGTCGAGCTCGGCGGCACCGACCAGAAGTTCAACCTGCTGCTGGGCCGCGACGTCCAGCGCGCCTACGGGCTGCCCGAGCAGGCGATCATGACGATGCCGATCCTCGTCGGCACCGACGGGCGCGAGAAGATGTCCAAGTCGCTGGGCAACTACGTCGGCGTCGCCGAGCCGCCCGAGGAGCAGTACGGCAAGACGCTGTCGCTGCCCGACGAGGCGATGGGGGAGTGGTACCGGCTGCTGCTGGGCCGCGACCTCGACCCGTCGGTGCCACCGCGCGACGCCAAGCGGGCGCTCGCGCGCGAGATCGTCGCCAAGTACCACGGGCCACAGGCGGCGCAGGCGGCCGAGGCGCACTTCGACCGGCTGTTCGTGCAGCGCGCGGCGCCCGACGAGATGCCCGACGCGGCGTTCTCGGCGAACGGGGAGGGCCTGGTCCACCTGCCCGCCGTGCTCGCCGACGCGTTCGGCGTCTCGCGCTCGGAGGCGCGGCGGCTGATCGCCCAGGGCGGGGTGCGGCTCGACGACGAGGTCGTGGCCGACCCCGACGTGCCCGCCGGCGACCTCGACGGCCGCGTGCTGCGGGCCGGCAAGCGCCGGTTCGCGCGGCTGCGGCGGGCGGGCTGAGCGGTGGCGGCGCACGGCGGGCTGCTGCGCGTCTCCACGCGCGGTGACGGGGAGATCGTCGACCTCACCGAGGGGGTGGCGTCGGTCGTGCGTGCGTCGGGCGTGTCCGCGGGCGTTGCGGTCGTCTTCGGCGTGGGCTCGACGGTCGCGGTGACGACGATGGAGTACGAGCCGGGCGGCGTGCAGGACCTCGGCGAGCTGCTGGAGCGGCTGGTCCCGCGCGAGCGTGCGGGCGGGGGCGAGTACGCCCACAACGTGCGCAACGCCGACACAAACGCGCACGCGCACCTGCGCGCGGCGGTGATCGGGCCGTCGGTGTCGATCCCGATCGTCGACGGCCGGCTGGGGCTGGGCACGTGGCAGCAGGTGGTGCTCGTGGACTTCGACGACCGCCCGCGCCAGCGGTCGGTCTCGGTCACGGTCCTGTCCTGACCCGAGCGCTGCTACAGTGCCGCGCCGGGTTGTGCGGCGCGACGCCGCGGGGTCCACTCGGAAGTCGCCGGAGAGGCTGCTACAGTCTCCTCCGCGCAGTTCCTTCGCGGTGCTGCAGGCTCCCTTCCGAGCCCTCGTGCATCGCGCTATACTGCCCGGTCCGACCCGATGTCCTCGTGGCAACGGATCGTGTCCCCCGGAGGGCGACCCCCTCCGCGAGAGGCACGGCGGTCTTTGAAAACTCAACAGCATGCGCTTCTGGACCCCTCGGGGTCCGAAGTACAGGCTCGATCCATTCGGTCGCCAGCGGCCGGATGGACTGAATTAGACCCGTCATGATCGACGTGGCCGTTGTGTATCGGCCGCGTCATCACGTAGTCATGACAACCTCTGTGATGGCCGGCTTCCGCCAGGGAGCCAGCCGTATGTAGTTCTTCACGGAGAGTTTGATCCTGGCTCAGGACGAACGCTGGCGGCGTGCTTAACACATGCAAGTGGAGCGACGAACCAGGGCTTGCCCTGGGGCAGAGCCGCGAACGGGTGAGTAACACGTGGGTCACCTGCCTCGATGACCGGGACAACCCGAGGAAACTCGGGCTAATACCGGATGTGCTCTTCGGAGGAAAGGTAGCTTCGGCTTCCGCATCGAGATGGGCCCGCGGCGCATTAGCTTGTTGGTGAGGTAACGGCTCACCAAGGCGACGATGCGTAGCTGGTCTGAGAGGACGATCAGCCACACTGGGACTGAGACACGGCCCAGACTCCTACGGGAGGCAGCAGTGGGGAATCTTGCGCAATGCGCGAAAGCGTGACGCAGCAACGCCGCGTGGGGGAAGAAGGCCTTCGGGTTGTAAACCTCTTTCAGTTGGGACGAAGCTTCTGCGGTGAACAGCCGTATGGAGTGACGGTACCTTCACAAGAAGCCCCGGCTAACTACGTGCCAGCAGCCGCGGTAATACGTAGGGGGCAAGCGTTGTCCGGAATCATTGGGCGTAAAGCGCGTGTAGGCGGCTCGGTAAGTCCGCTCTGAAAGTCCAGGGCTCAACCCTGGGATGCGGGTGGATACTGCCGAGCTCGAGTCCGGAAGAGGCGAGTGGAATTCCTGGTGTAGCGGTGAAATGCGCAGATATCAGGAGGAACACCGATGGCGAAGGCAGCTCGCTGGGACGTGACTGACGCTGAGACGCGAAAGCGTGGGGAGCAAACAGGATTAGATACCCTGGTAGTCCACGCCGTAAACGATGAACACTAGGTGTAGGGGGTGTCGACTCCCCCTGTGCCGAAGCTAACGCATTAAGTGTTCCGCCTGGGGAGTACGGCCGCAAGGCTAAAACTCAAAGGAATTGACGGGGGCCCGCACAAGCAGCGGAGCATGTGGTTTAATTGGACGCAACGCCAAGAACCTTACCCGGGCTTGACATGTTCCTGACCGGCCTGGAAACAGGTCTTCCCTTCGGGGCAGGATCACAGGTGGTGCATGGCTGTCGTCAGCTCGTGTCGTGAGATGTTGGGTTAAGTCCCGCAACGAGCGCAACCCCCGTCGCATGTTGCCAGCATTAAGTTGGGGACTCATGCGAGACTGCCGGTGACAAACCGGAGGAAGGTGGGGATGACGTCAAGTCATCATGCCCCTTATGTCCGGGGCTACACACGTGCTACATTGGCGCGTACAGAGGGCTGCGATACCGCGAGGTGGAGCGAATCCCTTAAAGCGCGTCTCGGTTCGGATTGCAGGCTGAAACTCGCCTGCATGAAGGCGGAGTTGCTAGTAATCGCGGATCAGCATTGCCGCGGTGAATACGTTCCCGGGCCTTGTACACACCGCCCGTCACACCACGGGAGTGAGCAACACCCGAAGCCGGTGGCCTAACCCCTTTGGGGAGGGAGCCGTCGAAGGTGGGGCTCGTGACTGGGGTGAAGTCGTAACAAGGTAGCCGTACCGGAAGGTGCGGCTGGATCACCTCCTTTCTAGGGAGCCCCAAGACTGGGGCCGGCACGGCCACGGGCCGCGCCGCTAGGAATGTCGACCGGGCCTGCCCGTGCGAGCACCTGCATACCGCAGGGCTTTAGCGCGGGAGCATGCTGTTGAGTTTTGAGAGACCGCATAGGTGAGTCCCACCCGTGCTCCTCTCGGCGGTCCTTGAAAACTGCACAGTAGCCACATCACCGTCGCGGATCGATAAGCCCGCGACGGTTTCTCGCGTGCGGTCTCCAACCCGCGCGCGAGTTGGGTATCACCGGATCGAGCTCGTACTGCACGACTCGATCCAGATCACCGTCAAGATAGTAAGGGCACACGGTGGATGCCTAGGCACCAAGAGTCGATGAAGGGCGTGGACGACTGCGATAAGCCCCGGTTAGGCGTTGAACAGCCATTGACCCGGGGATTCCCGAATGGGTAAACCCGGCGCCTCCATAAAGGGCGTCGCTCCCGGCTGAACACATAGGCCGGTGAGGGACAAGCGGGGGAAGTGAAACATCTCAGTACCCCGAGGAAAGGAAATCAACAGAGACTCCCTGAGTAGTGGCGAGCGAAAAGGGATCAGCCCAAACCTCGTGCGTGTAAGCGGCCACGCGTTGCGCATGGGGTGTTGTAGGGCGTTCGTTCTGGGCTGTGGCTGGCCCAGCAGGAGTTACAAAGTTGTGTGGTAGTCGAATCGCGTGGAACCGCGAACCATAGAGGGCAACCGTCCCGTAGACGAAACTGCACAGCCTCCTGTCGGACGTTCCTGAGTAGGACCGCACCCGTGAAACGCGGTCCGAATCTGGGGGGACCACCCTCCAAGGCTAAGTACTCCTTGGTGACCGATAGCGGACTAGTACCGTGAGGGAAAGGTGAAAAGTACCCCGGAAGGGGAGTGAAATAGTACCTGAAACCGCGTGCCTACAAGCGGTGGGAGCAGGCTTGTCCTGTGACCGCGTGCTTTTTGCATAACGAGCCGGCGAGTTACTCGTCTGCGGCAAGGTTAAGCGATGAGCGGAGCCGTAGCGAAAGCGAGTCCGAATAGGGCGTTCTGAGTCGTAGGCGGTAGACCCGAAACTGAGCGAGCTACCCATGGGCAGGTTGAAGCGGGGGTAAGACCTCGTGGAGGACCGAACCGACCTAGGTTGAAAACTGGGCGGATGACCTGTGGGTCGGAGTGAAAGGCTAATCAAGCTCAGTGATATCTGGTTCTCTCCGAAATATATTTAGGTATAGCCTCAGGTGAATTGCGTTTTGGCCGTAGAGCTACTGTTTGGACGCGGGGCCCTACCAGGTTACCAACTTCAGGCAAACTCCGAAGACCATTACGTTTACCCTGGGAGTCAGTTGCTGGGGGATAAACTTCAGCGTCGAAAGGGAAACAGCCCAGACCGCCAGCTAAGGTCCCTAAGTGCTAGCTAAGTGGGAAACGATGTCCGGGTGCACAGACAACCAGGAGGTTGGCTTAGAGGCAGCCATCCTTGAAAGAGTGCGTAACAGCTCACTGGTCAAGTGTCCGGGCGCGGATAATGTAACGGGGCTCAAGCTAGTCACCGAAGCTGCGGGTGCGATCTTCTGATCGCGCGGTAGGAGAGCGTTCCGTCTCCCGTGAAGCAGCGGCGTAAGCCAGCTGTGGAGGATTCGGAAGTGAGAATGCCGGCATGAGTAACGAAAGGCGGGTGAGAATCCCGCCCACCGATTGCCCAAGGGTTCCTGAGTAAAGTTCGTCTTCTCAGGGTTAGTCGGGTCCTAAGGCGAGGCCGAAAGGCGTAGTCGATGGCCAACAGGTTGATATTCCTGTACCGCGTCGTAGTCGTTTGACCGATGGGGGGACGAGGAAGGCTAGGGTTAGCGGGCGATGGTCGCCCCGCAACAAGCGTGTAGGGGTGGTCCTAGGCAAATCCGGGACCGCAATACCTGAGGCGCTATGTCAGCTGGCTTTTGAGCCGGTGAGTTCCCGACGCCATGCCTCCTAGAAAAGCCTCTAGGGAGACTTCACGCGCCCGTACCAAAACCGACACAGGTGGGCAAGTAGAGAATACTAAGGTGATCGAGATAACCCTCGTTAAGGAACTCGGCAAAATTGCTCCGTAACTTCGGGATAAGGAGCGCCCCGGTAGGGTGATGGACCTCGCGTCCGGAGCCCGAGGGGGCCGCAGTGAATAGGTCCAAGCGACTGTTTACCAAAAACACAGGTCTCTGCTAAGTCGAAAGACGACGTATAGGGGCTGACGCCTGCCCGGTGCCGGAAGGTTACGTGGAGGTGTTAGGGGTTCGCCCCGAAGCACCGAAGCTAAGCCCCGGTAAACGGCGGCCGTAACTATAACGGTCCTAAGGTAGCGAAATTCCTTGTCGGGTAAGTTCCGACCTGCACGAATGGCGTAACGACTTGGACGCTGTCTCAACGAGGGGCTCGGTGAAATTGCAGTCTCGGTGAAGATGCCGAGTACCCGCGGCTAGACGGAAAGACCCCGTGAACCTTTACTACAACTTGGTATTGGGGTTCGATGCATTTCGCTCAGGATAGGTGGGAGGCTTTGAAGCACTGGCTGCGGCTGGTGTGGAGCCAACCTTGAGATACCACCCTTGATGTATTGGACTTCTAACACCGCGCCCTTATCGGGGCGGTGAACAGTGCCAGGCGGGTAGTTTGACTGGGGCGGTCGCCTCCCAAAATGTAACGGAGGCGCGCAAAGGTTCCCTCAGTACGGTTGGAAATCGTGCGTAGAGTGTAAAGGCAGCAAGGGAGCTTGACTGCGAGACTGACAGGTCGAGCAGGTGCGAAAGCAGGCCTTAGTGATCCGGCGGTAGCAAGTGGAAGTGCCGTCGCTCAACGGATAAAAGGTACTCCGGGGATAACAGGCTTATCGGGCCCAAGAGTCCACATCGACGGCCCGGTTTGGCACCTCGATGTCGGCTCGTCGCATCCTGGGGCTGAAGTAGGTCCCAAGGGTTGGGCTGTTCGCCCATTAAAGCGGTACGCGAGCTGGGTTCAGAACGTCGTGAGACAGTTCGGTCCCTATCTGCCGTGGGCGTTGGAGAATTGAGAGGATTCGTCCCTAGTACGAGAGGACCGGGATGAACGCACCTCTGGTGTATCTGTTGTCCTGCCAAGGGCACTGCAGGTTAGCTACGTGCGGATCGGATAACCGCTGAAGGCATCTAAGCGGGAAGCCGACCTCGAGATGAATTCTCCCACCTCTTCGAGAGGGTAAGTCCCCTGGTAGACCACCAGGTTGATAGGCCGGATCTGGAAGTGCGGTGACGCACGAAGGAGACCGGTACTAATGGGACGAGGGCTTGACGGATATTTTTTCCCGCGCCTCGTGCGCGGCGTGGTACCCGATGTGGTGATCTGTGCAGTTTTGAGGGACCGCCGGAGGCTCTCGCGAGTTTCCGGTGGCTATGGCGAGGGGGAAACACCTCTTCCCATTCCGAACAGAGAAGTTAAGCCCCTCAGCGCCGATGGTACTTGGCCCGCAAGGGCCCGGGAGAGTAGGACGCCGCCGGTTTAATCGAGAAGAGCCGCCCCTCGGGGCGGCTCTTCGTCGTTCTGCGCGCCGCCGTGCGCCGCGCGGTGGGCCGCGCCACGCGTGAGTGGCGAGTTGTGTCCGGTGAGCGGACATGGATCGCCGTTCGTGGCGCCGGCGCGCGCGCAACGGCCTGTGTGCCGTCGATGATGTCGTTCGCCCGCGCCCCGGCGCGCCCCGGGCGCGGCCGGAGCGGCGACGCAGCGCCGACCCGGTAGGTTCGGCGGATGAGACGACGACAGGGGAATCTGGTCGAGGCGCGTGCCGCGCGGGCGGTCGGGCCGCAGGCGCTCGGGCCGACCGCGGTCGCGACCGCCGCCGTGGGCTCGCTCGCGATCGGCGCCGTGGCGATCGGAGCGCTGGCGATCGGGCGCCTGGCCGTGAAGCGGGCGCAGATCAAGCGCCTGCAGGTCGACGCGCTCGAGATCCGGCGGCTGGCCGTCGACGAGCTGATCGTCGGCGGGCGGCCCTGGGTGCCCGGCGACGGCGACGGCGACGGCGACCGCGCAGGCGCCGCCTCGGCGCCCGCGCGCGGCGAGGACGCCGAGGGCGCGGACGTTCCGAGCGCCGAGGAGCCGGGCGGGGTCGACGAACCGCCGGCGGTGGGCGGCGGCTGAGCTCAGCGCGGCTGCCAGCCCGGCACGCGCGCGGGGCGCCGCGCGACCGGCGTGAGGCAGGGCTGAGGGCGCGGCGCGGCCGCACCGGGCCGGCGCGACCGGAGAACCGGACGCAGCGGCTGGCGGTGCGGGTGCGCCGACGGCTCGACGCGCGCGTGCGGAGCGCCGGCGGCCCGGGCCGCGAGGTCCGGATCGTCCAGCGTCAGGAAGGCACGGGCGAGGCCGAGCGCGCGGCCGGCGGCGCCGCGCCACCCGGGCGCGGCCGCCGGCGTGCTCGCACGGGCGGCGTCGCCGGGCACCGGGGGCCGATCCGAAGCCTCCCAGCTGTCGGCCTGGCGCCACAGCGACTCCGCGACGTGCGAGTTGTCCGTTGAGGGGAACATCTGTTCGGGAACCGTAGGTGGACGGTCGGACGGAACAGGTGTTCTGCACGAGATCTTGCAGCGACCCCGCCAAGCAGGCGCCGGGGAGGACCGTGCGGCGCGCCGGGGAGCGCCGCCGACTACCGCGTGGCGCCCAGCGACGCCCAGACCTCGAGCTTGGTGCGGATGCGCTCGACGACCTCGCCCGTGAACTCGGTCGTCGTCGAGTGGCCGCCCAGGTCGGGCGTGCGGCACCCGGAGCCGACGGTCTCCAGCACCGCCTCGTAGATCGCGCGCGAGGCCGCGTCGGCGCCCTCGTAGCCGGCCCGGCCCGCGTAGGAGAGCACGGCGCCGCACGCCAGGATCATCGCCATCGGGTTGGCGATGTCCTTGCCCATCAGCGCCGGCGCGGTCCCGTGCGGCGCCTCGGCCATCGCCACCTTCGTCTGCAGGTCGGCGTCGAACGACAGCAGCACCGACTCGGAGCCCGCGATCGACCCGAACATCGGCATCACGAGGTCCGACAGGCAGTCGCCGTCGCGGTTCAGCGCCGGCACGACGAGCGGCTGGTCGCCGGCGCCGGTGATCAGGCCCGCGTACGTCGCGTCGATCAGCACCGGCTCGTACAGGACGTCGGGATGGCGGGCGGCCGCCGCGTCCATCTCCTCCTTCAGCATCCCCTCGTACACGGGGGAGACCGTCCACTTCGGCCCGCCGTACACCTTGCCGCCCATCTGCTTGGCGGTCCGGAACGCGTACTCGGCGACCGCCGAGCACACGCCGCGGGTGATCCGCTCGGTCCGCAGCGCCACCTCGTCGTCGGCGCCCTCGGTGCCCTCGCGCCACTGCTCGGCGCCGTAGGCGTCGCCGACGGCCATGCGCACGATCGAGATCGGGTGGTAGACCGAGCCGAACGGGTTGACGCCCGGGATGCGGCGGCCGGTGCGGATGATGACCTTGCCGTCGATGCCCTCGCGCAGGATGCGGTTGGGGGAGCCGACGTCGTCCTTGCCCTCCGGCGTGATCGTCGCCGCCTTCACGCCGAAGCCGGAGGCGCGCATCGCCTCCGCGGCGTCGTGCACGACCCCGTTGGCGGTCTCGCGCCGCCGCTCGAGCGACAGGTCGAAGCGGTCGAGCGACAGCTCGACGCCGAGCAGCGCGGGATCGAGGACCCGCAGCGCCTGCTCCAGCAGCTCCTGGCCGGTCTCGTCGCCTTCGAGGACGGTGATCGTGAGCATGACGGCCAGTCTAGAAGCGCCCGATCCGCGGACCGCGCGAGCTATCTTGCCTGCAGTGAGCGAGGCGTGCAGCTGGTGCGGGGTCGCGGTGGCCGAGGACGACGGCTTCCGGGTCGTGCGGACCGGCCCGGGCACCCACGCCGCGTTCTGCCGCCTGGAGCACGTCGTCCCCTGGGCGCTGCAGGGCCCGTCCTGGGAGGAGGGCGCCGGCCTCGAGGAGGGAGACGACGAGGCGGGCCTCGGCGTGTGCGCGCTGTGCGGCGCCGAACTCGAGGACGACCACGTCCTCGTCGTGCGCCATCGCGGCCCGCACCGGATCGCCGACGCGTTCTGCGACGTCGACCACCTCAGCGCCTGGGCGCGCCGCGGCGGCCGCTTCCGCGCCGCCGGCGCCTGACTACGCCGCCTTCGGGGTGCCCTCGAGCTCCAGCTCGGCCGCGTGCGGCTCCAGCGCGGCGATGACGAACGCCAGGTGCTCGTCGAAGTCGACGCCGAGCGCCTCGGCCGTGTGGCGCAGCTCGTCGCGGTCGACGGCGGCCGCGAAGCTCGGCTGCTTGAGCTTCTTCTTCACCGACTTGGGCGTCATCCCGCGGATGCCCTCGGGGCGCACCGCCGCGCATGCGACCAGGAAGCCCGTGAGCTCGTCGACGGCGGCCAGCGACCGCTCCATCGGCGTCTCGCGCGAGACGCCGAGGAAGTCGGCGTGCGACGCGATCGCGCGCACCACGGCCGGGTCCTGGCCGCGCCGCTCGAGCTCGGCCATGATCGTGCGCGGGTGGCCGTCGTCGGCGTCCATGTCGGGATGGCGCTCGTAGTCGGCGTCGTGCAGCAGCCCGACCACGCCCCACAGCTCGGCGTCCTCGCCGAACCGCTCGGCGTACGCGCGCATCGCCAGCTCCACGCACCGGCAGTGGCGCCGCAGGGACGGCGACTCCACCCACTCGGTGAGCAGCGCCCAGGCCTCGTCGCGGGACATGTGCGTCGTCATGGCCGCAGCGTACCGGCGCGCGGCTACTCGACCACGCGCAGCGTGGAGGGGATGTCCATCCGCCGCAGCCGCCGGAACGTGAGCAGCGGCGCGAACGCGACGGCCACGACCCCGACGGCGAACGTGATCGCGATCGTGGCCGGGGTGAGCACGACCTCGGCGCCCAGGTCGGGGAAGCTGTCGGCGACCATCGTGTGGATCACCCAGCCGGAGACGGCCACGCCGAGCCCGATCCCCAGCAGCGTGCCCAGCAGCCCGGTGACGACGCTCTCGGTCGTCGCGACGCGCAGGCCGTCGCGCGGCGGCAGGCCGAACGCGAACATCGTCGCGTACTCGCGCCGGCGCTCCTCGACGGACACGCTCGTCGACGTGAACGCGACGAGCAGCGCCAGGCCCAGCGTCATGACGCCGACGATGTTGATCGCGCCCTGGAAGGCGTCGACGGAGGTCTGGATCGCCGACGCCTCGGCCGACGCGGGCTGCACCGACGCCACCTGCGGCAGCGACGCGACCTCGCGCGCGAGCGCCACCTGGGACGTCCCGGCGGCGGGGACGACCGCCACCGCGTTGGAGACCCCGCCGAGCCCGAGCGCTGCCGCCTGCTCGCGGTCGACGTAGGCCAGCGCGCGGATCGACCCGCCGTGGATGCCGGCCACGGCCACGGGCGTGTCGACCACGGCCATGCCGCCGTCCTCGGCGCGCGGGTGGCGCAGCGTCACCTGGTCGCCGACCCCGACCCCGAGGTCCTCGGCGGCGCGGCGGGCCAGCAGGACGCCGCCGGTCGCGCGGCCCTCCTCGACGGTCGGCGCCCACACGCGCGAGCGGGCGTCGACGACGCCCAGCGCGATCGCGATCGGCTCCGCGCCGTCCGCGGCGACCGCGCCGCGCACCGTCAGCGCGGGCTCCGCCTGCGCGACGCCCGGCGCGCCCCGTACCGCGGCCACCTCCGGGCCCGCGGCCGCCACGACGTCGCGCAGCGCGACCTCGACCCTGGTGGGGCTCGTGTGCAGCAGCTCGCGCTCGTGTCGGTCGGCGACGTCGCGGATCGAGTCGACCATGCCGAGGATCGCGACGACCAGCGTCAGCGTTACGCCGAGCCCGATGACCGTCATCACCGTGCGCCGCGGCGTGCGCGCCAGGTTGCGCAGCGGGAGCTGGGTCAGGGGCCGGCCCGGCAGCCTCAGGCGGCGCATGATCCCGGCCGCCCCGCCGCCGACGGCCGAGCGCGCGCCGGTGCGGATCGCCTCGACCGGCTGGACGCCGACCGCCCGGCGCACCGGCAGGGCCGCCGCGGCGACCGGGATCAGGGCCCCGGCCACCGCCGCGCCCACGAACAGCTCCCACGGGAACACGCTCGCGCTCACCGGCAGCGGCAGGAACGCGCGCATCAGCGACTTGATCAGCTCCGACAGCCCGATGCCGGCCGGGAACGCCAGCAGCGCGCCGAGCACCCCGATCTGGGCGCCGAGCACCAGCGGACGGACCGCCAGCAGGCGCGGCTCGACGCCGAGCGCCATCCCGATCCCGATCTCGCGCCGCTGCGCCTCGACGACCCGGCTGACGAGGTTGAACGCGGCCAGCGCCGCCCCGAACAGGATGAGCACGGCGAACGTGCTGAACGTGCGCTGGTCGTTGCGCGCGTCGCGATACAGGATGGCCGTCACCGGCTCGTCCTCGGCCCGTACGATCGTCGCGCCCGCGTCGGGCAGCTCGCGCCGCAGCGCGGCGTCCAGCGAGCGCTCGAGCGCGGCGACGTCGGTCCCGGGCGCGGCCCGCACCAGGAGCTGGTTGACCTCGCCGGGCCGTCCGGCGGCGGCCTGCACGTCGGCGAGCGGCGCATACACGACCGCCAGGCCGCTCTCGGCCCCGGAGATCCCGGTCTCGTCGAGGATCACGAAGTACTGGGGGCTGGACCCCAGCCCGGAGTAGCGGACGTCGCGGCCGCCCAGGCGCACGATCCCGGAGGGGTCGAGCCCGTAGTGGTTGGCGAAGCTCCAGTCGAGCACGACGTCGTGGCCGCCGGGCGACAGGCCGGCGCCCTCGCGCACGTGGACGCCGTCGACCGGCTGCTCCCCCGTGGCGACCGGGATGCCGATCAGCCGCGCGGGGACGAGCACCGCGCCCGAGGCGCCGGTCGCGTCGACCTGCGACGGCACGACGAGCCGCTCCTCGCTGACGGCGATCGCGCCGTCCGGGAGCGCGCCGGCCACCGCCCGCAGCCGGTCGGCCGGGACGAACGCGCCCTCCGCGAGATCGACGCGCAGATCGTGCGCGTTCAGGACCTCCATGCTGCGGTCGGCGGACTCCTCGCGCCACTCGCGCAGGCCGCCGAGGCCCGCGAACCCGCCGATCCCGACCCCGAGGATCAGCGCGGTGGCGAGCACCTGCGGCCAGCGGCCGCGGAGGTCGCGCCACGTCCACCGGAGCCACAGGCCGCGCACGACCGCCTACCAGTGCAGCTCGGCGATGTCGGCGGGCTTGCCGCCCGGGGGCGGCCCGTCCGCGACGATCCGCCCGCTGGACAGCTCGATCACGCGATGGGCGACCCGCGAGATCTCGCGGTTGTGCGTGACGACGAGGACGCAGCGCCCGGACTCGTGCGACTGCTCGTGGAGCAGGTCGAGGATCTGGACGCCGGTGCGGAAGTCGAGCTCGCCCGTGGGCTCGTCGGCCAGGAGCACCGGGCTGCCGGTCGCGACCGCGCGGGCGATCGCCACGCGCTGCTGCTCGCCGCCGGAGAGCTCGTGGGGGAAGTGGCGCAGCCGGTCGCCGAGGCCCACGCGGTCGAGCGTGGCCGCGGCCAGCTCGCGCCCGCCCGGCCGCCGGGCGACGTCGACGGCGAACTCGACGTTCTCGAGCGCGGTCAGCCCGGGGAAGAGGTTGAACGTCTGGAAGACGAAGCCGACGGTCTCGCGCCGGAAGCGGAACAGCTCGCGCCGCGACGCCGTCGTGATGTCCCGCCCGCCGACGACGACGCGCCCGGCCGTCGGCGAGTCGAGCGCGCCGATCATGTTCAGGAGCGTCGTCTTCCCGCTGCCCGACGGCCCGAGGATGACGGTGAACTCGCCCGGGCGGACGGTGAGATCGACGTCCTCGAGCGCGGTGACCGTGACCTCGCCGACGGTGTAGCGCCGCGCGACGCCCTCGAGGCGGATGGTCGGGCCGGCGTCGGCCTCGGCCGACGCCGCGGCGGTGGCGGGGGAGGAGCCCATGGCGCGACGCTACGGCGCCCGATCGCGCCCGCCATCCGCCGCCACTACGCGTCGCCGCTGCGGGGTTCTCCGGGAGGGTCGGGGCCCGCGGCGCCGAACTGGCAGCAGCAGATGGCTGTTACCCTTGCCCGGCGCTCTGCTGCACCCTCACCGCAGGCGCGAACGCCCATGCAGAAGTTCGTCATCGACGGCGGCGCCCCGCTGTCCGGGACGGTGGTCCCGGCCGGCAACAAGAACGGCGCCCTTCCCATCCTGGCCGCGTCGGTCCTCACGACCGACGAGGTCGTCGTGCGCAACGTGCCCCGCATCCGCGACGTGGAGGCGATGCTGGACATCCTGCGCGGGATCGGCGTGCGGGTGCAGTGGCGCAACGGCCACGAGGTCGCGCTCCAGGCCGACGGGGTCTCGGCGGACGCCGAGATCGACCGCGCCAAGGCGGAGGCGATCCGCGCCTCGTTCCTGCTCGCCGGCCCGCTCCTGGCCCGCTTCGGCGAGGCGCGCATGCCGCCCCCGGGCGGCGACGTCATCGGCCGCCGGCGCCTGGACCCGCATCTCGACGCGTTCCGCGCGCTCGGCGCCGAGGTCGAGGAGCACCGCAGCGGCGACATCGTCGCCCGCGCCCCCCGCGGGCTGCGCGCCGGCGACGTGTTCATGGACGAGCCGTCGGTGATGGGCACCGAGAACGCGCTGCTGGCGGCCGTGCGCACCGAGGGCGCCACCGTCATCGGCAACGCCGCGTGCGAGCCGCACGTCCAGGACCTCGCGCGCATGCTCGTGAAGATGGGCGCGACGATCCACGGCATCGGCTCCAACGTGCTCACCGTCCACGGCAGCACCGACCTGCACGGCTGCACGCACGACATCGCGCCCGACCACATCGAGATCGGCTCGTTCATGGCCCTCGCCGGCGTCACCGGCGGGGAGCTGCGCATCAAGGCGTGCGTCACCGACGACCTGCGGATGATCCGTCTCGTGTTCGAGCGCCTGGGCCTGCGCACCGAGGTCCACGGCGACGACGTCGTCGTGCCCGGCGGACAGGACCTGCGCGTCAAGCGCGACATGGGCGAGTTCACCGCGAAGGTGCAGGACGGCCCGTGGCCCGCGTTCCCGGCCGATCTGACGTCGATCGCGATCGCGCTGGCAACCCAGTCGGAGGGTCAGGTCCTCATCCACGAGTGGATGTTCGAGAACCGCATGATCTTCACCGACAAGCTCGTGAACATGGGCGCCAACATCATCCTCTGCGACCCGCACCGGGCGATCGTCTACGGCCGCAGCCGCCTGCGCGGCGAGCGCCTGGAGTCGCCCGACATCCGCGCCGGCATGGCGATGCTGATCGCCGCCCTGTGCGCGGAGGGCCGCAGCGAGATCGGCAACATCCGCCAGATCGACCGCGGCTACGAGCGCATCGACGAGCGCCTGCGCGAGCTCGGCGCCAAGATCGAGCGCGTCGCGACCGAACCCGTCCCGGTCTAGCCGCGGCGCGCCAATACCCTCCGGGGTCCCCATGATCCACCCGATCCCCAGCGGCACGCGCGACGTGCTGCCCGACGAGATGCGGGAGCGGCGCGCCATCGAGGGCGCGATGCGCGCCGTGTTCGAGGACGCCGGCTACGGCGAGGTCGCCACGCCCGCCCTCGAGTACGAGTCGGTGCTCGCCCGCGGGGACTCGATGCCGCCCGCCTACCGGGTGCTCGACGACCACGGCAACGTGCTCGTGCTGCGCACCGACATGACCGTGCCGATCGCGCGCGTGGCCTCCACCCGCTACGCGAACGCGGAGCCGCCGCTGCGCTTCAGCTACGTCGCCAACGCCTACCGCCAGGTGCGCCCGCACCGCGGCCACATGCGCGAGCTGCGCCAGGCCGGGATCGAGCTGATCGGCGCGGCCGCCCCGGGCGGCACCGCCGAGGTCCTGACCGTGCTGTGCGCGGCGCTGGAGGCCACGGGGCTGCGCGACTTCCGCGTCGGCCTGGGGTCGGCGTCGATCGTGCCGTCGCTGCTGGCGCAGGCGGGCGTGGCGCCCGAGGACCGCGACCGCCTGCTGCACGAGCTCGTCACGCGCGACTTCGTCGGCCTGGACCGCGAGGTGCGGCGCCTCGGCCTCGACGCGCGCATCGCCCGCGTGCCGCTGCTGCGCGGCGGCCCCGAGGTGCTCGACGAGCTGCCCGGCGACGCCGGCTCGCTGCTGGGCGAGGCGATCGCGCTGCTGGAGCCGGCCGTCCGCGACCGGGTGATCATCGACCTGGGCCTGGCCCGCGACCTGGGCTACTACACCGGCGCGATCTTCGAGGTCTACGCGCCTGGGCTGGGCCAGCCGCTCGGCGGCGGCGGCCGCTACGACGAGCTGCTGGGCCGCTTCGGGCGCCCGCTGCCCGCCGCCGGATTCGGGCTGTCGGTCGACCGTCTGCACGAGGCGCTGGCGGCATGAGCGCGCTCGGCCTCACGATCGCGGTGCCGCGCGGCGCCCTGATGAGCGGCACGCTCGACCTGCTCGACCAGCTCGGCGTCGACACCTCCGAGGTGCGCGCCAACGACCGCAAGCTGCTGTTCGAGTCCGTCGGGATCGTGACGATGCGCCCGTCCGACGTGCCGACGTACGTCGAGGCGGGGGCCGCCGACATCGGCATCTGCGGCAAGGACGTGCTGATGGAGCAGGCCGGGCGCGACCTCTACGAGCTGCTCGACCTCGGGTTCGGCGGCTGCACGATGGTGCTCGCCTCCCGCGAGGGCGACGACCCGGCCGCCGAGGCGCTGCGGCGCCTGGGCGTCATGCGCGTCGCGACGAAGTACCCGCGGATCGCCGCCCGCTACTTCGAGGACACCGGCCGCCAGGCCGAGATCGTCGAGGTGAAAGGCTCCGTCGAGCTGGCCCCGCTCACCGGCCTGGTCGAGGCGATCGTCGACCTCACCGCGACCGGCACGACGCTGCGCGAGAACGGGCTCGTCATCCGCGAGGAGATCGCGCACTCGACCGCGCGCCTGATCGCCAACCCGGTATCCCACAAGCTGCGCGCCCGCGAGATCGACGCCGTGCTGGAGGCGCTGCGTGCGCGTTGAGCGCTTCGACGCCGCGCCGCCGGCCGAGCTGGCCGCGCGCGTGCGCGCGCTCGTGCCCGCCGGCGAGTCGGTGGCCGAGCCGGTGCGGGCGATCGTCGCGCGCGTGCGCGAGGAGGGCGACGACGCCGTGCTCGCCCTCACCCGCGAGCACGACACCCGCGGCGCCGATCCGCGCCCGCTGCGCGTCGGCGCCCAGGAGCTCGACGCGGCGGCCGCCGCGCTGCGCTCCGACGTGCGCTGCGGCCTCGACGTCGCGATGGCGAACATCGCCGCGGTGGCGGGCGCGTCGCTGGGCGACGACGCCGAGCTGCTGCTGCCCCAGGGCCAGCGCGTGCTCGTGCGTGAGATCCCCGTGCGCCGGGCCGCGATCTACGTGCCCGGCGGGCGCGCCCCCTACCCGTCCACCGTGCTGATGGGCGCCGTCACCGCGCGGGTCGCCGGAGTGGAGGAGATCGTCGTGTGCTCGCCGCCCGGGCCCGACGGGGAGCTGAACCCGGTCGTGCTCGGCGCCTGCGCGCTGTGCCACGTCGACGAGGTGTACCGGATGGGCGGCGCCCAGGCGGTCGCCGCGCTCGCCTACGGAACGCAGACGATCCCGCGCGTGGACGTGATCGTCGGCCCCGGCAACCTGTGGGTGCAGGAGGCGAAGGTGCAGTGCAGCGCCGACGTCGGCATCGACGGCTTCGCCGGCCCGTCCGACGTGCTCGTGCTCGCCGACGCCGGCGTCGACGCCACGCTCGTCGCCCTCGACCTGCTCGCCCAGGCCGAGCACGGCCCCGGCTCGCTGGCCGTCCTCGCCGGCGACGACCCGGCCACGCTCGACGCGATCGCCGAGCGCGCCGTCGCGCTCGCCGGCGAGCGGGCGCACGTCGACTTCGCGCCGCTCGCGGTCGTGGCGGTCCCCGACGCGCCCGCGGCGATCGAGCTGGCCAACGCGTTCGCGCCCGAGCACCTGCAGCTCGTCGGCCCGCGCATGGAGGCGCGCGCGCCCGAGATCCGCTGCGCCGGCACGCTCCTCGTCGGCGCCGCGAGCGGCACCGCGTTCACCGACTACGTCGCCGGCTCCAACCACGTCCTGCCCACCGGCGGCGCCGCCCGCTTCGCCTCCGGCCTGTCGCCGCGCCACTTCCGCCGCCGCATGACCGAGGTGCACGTCGGGCCCGCCGCCGCGCAGCTCGCGCGCGCCGGAGCCCCCGTCGCGCGCGCCGAGGGGTTCGGCGTGCACGCGGAGTCGATGGAAGCCCGCCAGAATGGAGCGCCGTCATGACGACGACCCGCAGCGCCGAGATCGAACGCCGCACCGGCGAGACCGACATCCGCCTGCGCCTGGCCCTGGACGGGTCCGGCGCCGGGGAGCGGCGCACCGGCGTCGGCTTCTTCGACCACATGCTCGACCTCCTGGCCCGCCACGGCCGCCTCGACCTCGACGTCACCGCCGAGGGCGACCTGCAGACCGGCGCGCACCACACGGTCGAGGACACCGGCATCGTGCTCGGGCAGGCGCTGGACCGCGCGCTCGGCGACCGCGCCGGCATCGTGCGCTACGGCCACGCGGTGGTGCCGATGGACGAGGCGCGCGCCGCCTGCGCGATCGACGTGTCCGGCCGCCCGTACCTGCGGTTCACGGCCGAGCTGCCCGCGGGCTCGACCGGCGGCTTCGAGCACGAGCTCGCCGAGGAGTTCTTCCGCGCGATCGTCAACCAGGCGAAGATCACCGTCCACCTGACCGTCGAGGCCGACGGCGGCGTGCACCACGTCATCGAGGCGCTGTTCAAGGCGTTCGCCCGCGCGCTGCGCCAGGCGACCGCGATCGACCCCACCGAGACCGGCATCCCGTCCACCAAGGGCGTCCTGTAGCCATGGCGGCGCCGCGCATCGCGATCGTCGACTACGGCATGGGCAACCGCCGGTCGGTCGAGAAGGCGCTGGAGCACGTCGGCGCGACCGTCTCGATCACGCGCGACCCCGCCGAGCTGCGCGCCGCCGACGGCCTGCTGCTGCCCGGCGTCGGCGCGTTCCCGGCCGCGATGCGCACGCTGCGCGAGCTGGAGCTCGAGGACGTGCTGCTGGAGTGCGCGCGCGGCGGCCTGCCGTTCTTCGGCTCCTGCATGGGCATGCAGCTCCTGTTCGAGTCCAGCGACGAGCACGAGGGCGCCACCGGCCTGGGCCTGCTGCGCGGCCCGGTGCGCCGCCTCGACGCCGGCGACCTCAAGCTCCCGCACATCGGCTGGAGCGAGGTGAGATGGCGCCCACCCGCCCACGAGTCCCCGCTCCTGGACGGCCTGCCCGACCCCTCGACCTTCTACCACGTGCACTCCTACGCGCCGCAGCCGGCCGATCCGGCCGACGTGCTGGGCGTCAGCGACTACGGCGTGGAGTTCGCCTCGGTCGTGGCGCGCGGCAACGTGTTCGGCGCCCAGTTCCATCCCGAGAAGTCCTCCACCCACGGCCTGACGCTGCTGCGCAACTTCGCGCGGCTGTGCGCCCGGGTCGCGGCCTGACACCGACTGCATGCGCCTCTATCCAGCGATCGACATCTCGGACGGCAAGGCCGTCCGCCTCACCAAGGGCGACTTCGACGCCAAGACCGTCTACGAGGACGACCCGCTCGCCGCCGCGCGGGCGTTCGTCGACGACGGCGCCCGCTACCTGCACGTCGTCGACCTCGACGGCGCCCGCGACGGACGTCCCCGCAACCTGCACCACCTCGAGCGCATCACGCGCGAGCTGGGCGTGTCCGTCCAGTACGGCGGCGGGCTGCGCGACATCGGCGCCGTCCGCGACGCGCTGCGCGCCGGCGCCGACCGCGTCATCCTCGGCACCGCCGCGTTCCGCGACGTCGACTTCCTCGACGAGGCCGTCCACGCGTGGGGCGAGCGCGTCGTCGTCAGCGTCGACGTCCGCGGCGGCCGCGTGTCGGCCGCAGGCTGGCAGGAGACGACGCAGATGCCCGCCGACGCCGCCATCCAGCGGCTGCAGGACCGCGGCGTCAAGCAGTTCGTCTACACGAACGTCGACCGCGACGGCATGCTCGGCGGGATCGACCTCGACGAGATCGCGTGGGTGTCGTCGATCGTGCGCGGGCGCTTCATCGTGTCCGGCGGCGTGGCCTCGCTCGACGACCTCGAGGGCCTGATGGCGATGCGCCAGGTCAACATCGCCGGGGTCATCGCCGGCAAGGCGCTCTACGAGCAGCGCTTCACGGTCGCCGAGGCGCTGGCCGTGCTCGACGGCTAACGTCGAACGCTCGAACCCACCCACGTGCGACCTGGGGAGGCACCGCACATGATCAGCAGAGGGACCCGGCGGGCGCTGCTCGCGCTCGCCGCCGTGACCATGGCGCTCGCGCTGGGCGCCTGCGGCGACGACGACGACGGAGGCACCACCGGCACGGCCGCGACGGCGGCGACGAGCGCCGCCGGCGACGCCGAGCAGGCGGGGGGCGGCAAGATCGCGTTCCTGATGCCGGAGAACAAGACGACCCGCTACGAGGAGCAGGACCGGCCGAACTTCACCGCCAAGGTGGAGGAGCTGTGCCCCGACTGCGAGGTCCTCTACCAGAACGCCACGGGCGACCCGGCCAAGCAGCAGCAGCAGGCCGAGGCGGTCATCACCGAGGGCGCGAAGGTCATCGTGATCAGCGCCGTCGACGTGAAGTCCGCGGCCGCGATCGTCAACCGCGCGCGCCAGGCCGACGTGAAGGTCATCGCCTACGGGCGCCTGATCCCGGATGCCGAGATCGACTACTACGTGTCGATCGACCCGTTCCAGGTCGGCCGGCAGCAGGCCGAGACGCAGCTCAAGGCGATGGGCGGCGGCGAGGGCAAGCGCGTCGTGATGATCAACGGCGCGCCGACCGACTCCAACGCCAAGCCGTACAAGGACGGCGCGCTGGAGGTCTACGAGGAGCAGGGGGTCGAGGTCGTCAAGAGCTACGACACCCCCGACTGGAGCCCCGACAAGGCCCAGCAGGAGATGGAGCAGGCGATCACCGCGCTCGGCAAGGACGGCTTCGACGCCGTGTACTCGGCCAACGACGGCATGGCCGGCGGCGCGATCGCCGCGCTGAAGGGCGCGTCGATCGACCCCGAGTCGCGCTACGTGACCGGGCAGGACGCCGAGCTGGCCGCGATCCAGCGGATCCTCGTGGGCGAGCAGCTCATGACGGTCTACCAGCCGCTGATCGAGATCGCCGGCACCGCCGCGGAGCTGGCCGTGCCGCTGGCGCGCGGGCAGGAGCCGGAGGGCATCGCGACCGACACGGTCGACAACGGCGCCAAGGAGGTCCCCTCCAAGCTGCTGGAGACGATCGCGATCACCCGCGACAACATCCTCGACACCGTCATCGCGGACGGCTTCCTGAAGACCGACGACATCTGCACCGGCCCCTACGCGGAGGCCTGCGCGGAGGCCGGGATCGAATGAGCCGCGACGCCCGGGTGCCGTGATCGTCGGGATCGACGCCGGCCAGACCGGCATCCGGGCGGTGCTCCGCGGCGGGGCGGACCGGACGGGTCCGCCCGTCGCGGGCGTGCCGCGCATGGAGGGGGCCGTCGGCTCCGCCGACGTGGCGGCGGCGCTCGTCGCGGCGCTGGAGACCGTCGTCGCCGATGGCCCCGCGGTCGAGGCGATCGGCGTCGGCCTCTCGGGCTACGAGCTGGCGTCGGACGCCGATCTGCTGGCGATCGCCGACGGGCTGCGCGCCCGGGTCGGCGGCGCGCCGCCGGTGGCGATCGCCTCCGACGGCGTGACGTCGCTGCTGGGCGCGCTCGGCGGGGTGCGGCCGGGCGTGGTCGTGGCGGCCGGGACCGGCGTCGTCGTCCTCGGCCACGACGGCGGCGCCGGCTGGGCCAAGGTCGACGGCTGGGGCTCGCTGCTCGGCGACGACGGCAGCGGGTTCGCGGTCGGCCACGCCGGCCTGCGGGCGGCGCTGCGATCGGCCGACGGGCGCGAGGGCGGATCCGAGGCGCTGCGCGCGGCCGCGGCGGCGCGCTGGAGCTCGATCGACGCGGTCCCGACGGGCATCCTGCGCGAGGACCGGCCGGTCTCGCGCGTCGTCGCGAGCTTCGCCCCGGCGGTCGCCGAGGCGGCGCGCGGCGGCGACCCGGTGGCGGCGGCGATCTGGGAGCGGGCCGGCGACGAGCTCGCGGCCAGCGCGGCCGCGGCGTGCGCGCGCCTGTTCGCCGACGCGGAGGCCGTCGACGTCGCCCGCCTGGGGAGCCTGTGGGACTCGCGGCTGCTCGACGCGCCGTTCCGGGCCGGGCTGGCGCGCCGGCGGCCCGCTGCGCGGATCGTGCCGGCGGCCGGCACGTCGCTGGACGGGGCGGTCGAGCTCGCCCGCCCCGGCGGGCCCGCGCCCGTGGAGGGCCTGCTGTGGCGGGGGTGATCGCGGGCCTGCGCGGCCGGCTGGTCGTCTCCTGTCAGGCGCCGCCCGGCAGTCCGCTGCGCCGGCCCGACGTGCTCGCCGCGCTCGCCGCGGCCGCCGAGCAGGGCGGCGCGGGCGCGATCCGCGCCGAGGGCGCCGAGTCGATCGCGGCGATCCGCGCGGCGGTCGGCGTGCCGATCGTGGGGCTGCGCAAGCGCGAGGTCCCCGGGTCGCCGGTGTACATCACGCCGGCGGTCGAGGACGCGGTCGCGATGCGCGACGCGGGCGCCGACGTCGTCGCCGTCGACGCGACCCGGCGGGCGCGCCCGGGCGGCGAGGGACCCGACGCGTTCCTGGCGCGGGTGCGCGAGGCGCTCGGCCCCGGCGCGGAGGTGCTCGCCGACGTCGACGACCTCGCGGCCGGCGTCGCCGCGGCCGAGGCCGGCGCGACCGCGGTCGCCACCACCCTGTCGGGCTACACCGGCGGGGAGGGCGCCGCGGACGGCGGCCCCGACCTGGGGCTCGTCGGCGCGCTCGTCGCGCGGGTCGACGTGCCCGTCGTCGCCGAGGGGCGGTACGCCACGCCGGCCGACGTGGCCGCCGCGTTCGCGGCCGGCGCGTGGGCCGTCGTCGTGGGCACGGCGATCACCGACGCGCTCGCGCTGACCCGGCGGTTCGCGGCCGCCGCTCCCGGCTAGCTCCGGGCTAGCCTTCGGGGGACCATGGACGATCTCCCGCTGCTCGTGGACGGAGACTGGCTGCAGGCCCGTCTCGACGATCCGAACCTGCGACTGCTCGACGCGACGACGCACCTCAAGTTCCCCGGACCCGACGAGGTGATCCTCACGCCGGGCCGCGAGAGCTACGAGCGCGAGCACATCCCGGGCGCGGTGTTCGCCGACCTGCTCGGCGACCTGGCCGACCCCGACGCGCCGCTGCCGATCACGGTGCCGCCGTCGGACCTGTTCGCGGAGCGGATCGGCGCGCTCGGCGTCGGCGAGGGCACCTACGTCGTCGTCTACGACCAGTTCGACGCCTCGCGCGGGCCCGAGTACTACCAGTTCTGGGCGCCGCGGCTGTGGTGGCACCTGCGGCTGGAGGGCTTCGACCGCGTCGCCGTGCTCGACGGCGGCCTGGGGCTGTGGAAGCAGGAGGGCCGCCCGGTCACCGGCGAGCCGTCGCCCGGCTACCCGCCGGCCACGTTCGTCCCGCGGCGCCGGCCCGAGCTGCTCGTCTCCACCGACGAGGTGGCGGCCGCGATCGACGACCCGGACACGGTGACGATCAACGCGCTGTCGCCCGAGGCCTACGAGGCCGCGCGCGTCCCGGGCAGCGACAACGTCTTCTTCGGCTGGCTCGTGGACCCGCAGACGGGCCGCTTCAAGCCGGTCGAGGAGCTGCGCGCCGCCTTCGAGGGCACCGGCGCGCTGGACCCCGGCAAGCGCCCGGTCACCTACTGCGGCGGCGGGATCGCGGCGACGGTCGCGGCGCTCGCGCTCGCACGGCTCGGCCGCGAGGACGTGGCCGTGTACGACGGCTCGATGACCGCCTGGACGGCCGACGGGTCGCGTCCGGTGGAGTCCGGGTCGCGGTAGGCGCGTGCACCTCAAGCGCGTCATCCCGTGCCTGGACGTCGACGGCGGGCGCGTGGTCAAGGGGACGAAGTTCCTGAACCTGCGCGACGCCGGCGACCCGGTCGAGCTGGCCGCCTTCTACGACCGCGAGGGCGCCGACGAGCTCGTCTTCCTCGACATCACCGCCACGCACCACAAGCGCGAGACGGTGGTCGAGCTGGCGCGGCGGACCGCCGACGAGGTGTTCGTGCCGTTCACGATCGGCGGGGGCATCCGCTCCGTGGCGGATGCCCAGGCCGTGCTCGACGCGGGCGCCGACAAGGTCTCGGTGAACTCGGCGGCCGTCGCCCGGCCCGAGCTGATCAGCGAGATGGCGCCGGTGTTCGGCGACCAGTGCGTCGTGCTCGCGATCGACGCCAAGCGCCGCGACGACGGCTCCGGCTGGGAGGTCGTCGTCGCGGGCGGGCGCACGCGCACGGGCCGCGACGCGATCGCCTGGGCGCGCGAGGGCGTCGAGCGGGGCGCCGGGGAGATCCTGCTCACGTCGATGGACCGCGACGGGACCAACGACGGCTACGACCTCGAGCTGATCCGGGCGGTGAGCGCGGTCGTCAAGGTCCCGGTGATCGCCTCCGGCGGCGCCGGGGAGCTGTCCCACCTGGCCGACGCGCTGAACGCCGGCGCCGACGCCGCCCTGGCCGCCTCGATCTTCCACTTCGGGAAGTACTCGATCGCCGAGGCCAAGCGCGCCCTGGCCGAGGCCGGCATCGCGGTGCGCCCGCCCGCCGAGACGACCGCCGCGTAGGATCGCCGGCCATGCGCGTCCTGGAGCGCGTCGCCGACGTCCCCGGCCTGCGCGCCCTGCTCGCGCTGGCCGAGCGCCGGCCCGAGCCGCTGTGGCTCGTGGGCGGCGCGGTCCGCGACGCCCTGCTGGAGCGCGAGCCGCGCGACCTCGACGTCGTCGTGGAGGGCGACGCGCTGGCGGTCGCGCACGCGCTGGGGGAGGTGGTGGCCGAGCACGAGCGCTTCGGCACCGCCGAGGTGCGCGTCGACGAGGCGAAGGTCAACCTCGCCGCCGCCCGCACCGAGACGTATCCGCGGCCGGGGGCGCTGCCCGAGGTGCGCCTCGGCGCGACGATCGAGGAGGACCTGCGCCGGCGCGACTTCACGATCAACGCGATCGCGGTATCGCTGACGGACGGGCGCGAGGTGGCGTTCCCGGGCGCGCGCGAGGACGTCGCGCGGCGGTGGCTGCGGGTCCTCCACGACGCGTCGTTCGTCGACGACCCGACGCGGATCTACCGGATGGTGCGCTACGCGCGGCGCCTGGGACTGGAGATCGAGCCCGACACGGCGCGGCTCGCGCGCGCCGCGGTCGAGGGCGGGGCCCTGTACACGCTGACGCGCGACCGGATCGCGGCCGAGCTGCGGGTGATGCTGGCCGAGCCCGACCCGGCCGGCACGATCGCCGCCGCCCACGAGTGGGTCGGGCGCGCGGCGCCCGCGGTCGACCCCGAGGTCGCGCGGGCCGCGCTGGCGCTGCTCGACGGGGAGGGGCGCCCGGAGATCGTCCTGGTCGCGAGCGGGTGCCTGGGCGACGAGCGCGCCGCCGCGCGCGACATCCAGTGGTTCGACGAGTCGCGCCCCGCGCGCCGGCGGGCCCGCGAGGCCGCCCGCGCGCCCGAGCTGGCCGCCGCGCTGAAGGCCGCCGAGCGGCCGTCGCAGATCGCCGAGGCGGCCGCCGGGCGCCCGGTCGAGGCGGTCGCGCTGGCGGGCGCGCTGGGGGCGGACGAGCCGGCGCGGCGGTGGCTGCGCGAGCTGCGCCACGTGCGCCTGGAGATCGACGGGCGCGACGTGATGGCCGCGGGCGTGCCGCAGGGACCGCAGGTGCGGGCGGCGCTGCGGCGGGCGCTGGCGGCGCGGCTGGACGGCACGATCGCGCCGGGGCGCGAGGCCGAGCTGGCGGCCGCACTCGACAGGTAGGCTCACGACCGCCATGTCGCGCAACGCGCTGCAGTGGGACGGGTCGCCCGGGCACTACGAGGTCTGGTACCTGACGTTCACCGACCCGGCGTCCGGCGTCGGCGTGTGGATCCGCCTGACGATGCTGGCGCCGCTGACCGGGGACGCGACCTGCTCGCTGTGGTTCGTCGCGACCGACCCCGCCGGCGAGGTGCTCGCGCGCAAGGCGACCCACCCGATCGGCGAGCTGCACGCCGAGGCCGACCCGTTCCGGGTGACGATCGCCGGCGCCCACCTCGACGACCGCGGCACCGCCGGGCGCTGCGACGACGTCGCCTGGGACCTGCACTGGGCGCCGGGCCGCCCCTACGACCACGTCCACCCGCTGCTGCGCCGCGCGCGGGTCGCGCGGACCGTGCTGACGCTGCCGCACGGCGACGTGGCCGTGCACGGCACGGTCGACCTGCCGGGCGGGCGGCGCCTGGAGGTCGACGGCGCGCGCGGCGGCCAGGCGCACCTGTTCGGCAGCAAGCACGCGTCGTCGTGGGCGTGGGTGCACGCCGGCGATCTCGTCGACCGCGACGGCGCGCCGGCGCCCGACACGTTCGTCGACGGGGTGTCGGTGTTCGCGCCCCGGTTCGGGCGCGACCGGGGGCCGTCGACGCCGGTCGTCGGCCGGTTCCTCGGCGAGGACTTCGCGTCGACGTCGCCGGCGCGGGTGTTCGCCAACCGCTCCCACTTCGGGCTGGTGGGCTGGGACCTCGAGGCGATCGACGGGGCGCGGCGGATCGTCGCCCACGTCGCCGCCGACCGCGACCTGCTCGCCGGCGTCACCTACCACGACCCCGACGGCGAGCCGGCGTACTGCTACAACAGCGAGGTGGCGTCGATCCACCTGTCCGTCTTCGACCGCGTGCGCCGGCCGCGCCCCGGCTGGATCCTGCGCCAGGCGCTGACCGGCGACGGCCGCGCCCACTTCGAGTACGCCCAGCGCGAGCCGGTCCCGGGCCTGGCGCTGCTGGTCTGAGCATGGGCGTCTTCGGCTGGGACGGCGAGCATCTCGCCGCGGAGCTGCCGCACGGCGCCCGCGCGCTGTTCACCACGCGCCGCGGCGGCGTCAGCCGCGGCCCGTTCGCGTCGCTGGACCTCGGCCGCACCGACCCGGCGCTGGAGCGCGACGACCCGGAGGCGGTCGCCGAGAACCGCCGGCGGGCGGCCGACGCGGCCGGGGGACGGGCGCTGCGGATCGCGCGCCAGGTGCACGCGACGGGGATCGCGACCGACGAGGACCCGGCGGGAGAGGCCGACGGCCAGGTCACGCGCGCCGACGACGTGGCCGCGACCGTGCTCGTGGCCGACTGCCTGCCGGTCGCGATCGCCGCGCCGGGCGGCGTGGCGATGGTGCACGCGGGCTGGCGCGGGCTGGCGGCCGGGATCCTGGGGCGGGGCGTGGCCGCGCTCGGCGACGGACCCAAGGCGGCGGCGATCGGGCCGGGGATCGGCGTGTGCTGCTACGAGGTCGGCGACGAGGTGCGCGCCGCGTTCTCCGAGCATCCGGGCGCGCGTCGCGGGCGGCATCTGGACCTGAAGCTGGCCGCGCGGCGGCAGCTGCGGGCCGCGGGCGTCGAGGAGATCGCCGACTGCGACCTGTGCACGGCGTGCGACCCGGAGCGGTTCTTCTCCCACCGGCGCGACGGCGACGACACCGGACGACAGGCGGGGATCGCGTGGCGCGTCCGCTGATCACGGGGCTGGAGGTCGACGTCGTGCGCGAGAACCTGCGCGCGATCCAGGAGGAGGTCGGCCCCGGCGTCGAGGTGCTGGCCGCGACGAAGTACGTCGCGCGCGAGGAGATGGGGGTGCTCGTCGAGGCGGGCGTGCGCGTGTTCGGCGAGAACCGCGCCCAGGATCTCGCGGTCAAGCACGCGGATCACCCCGACCTGACGTGGGACTTCATCGGCCAGCTCCAGAGCCGCAAGGTCAAGCAGGTGCTGCCGCTGGTGCGCTACGTCCACTCGGTCGCCACCGACTCGGCGCTCGAGCAGCTCGCGCGCCACGGCACGCCGGACACGCAGGTGCTCGTGCAGGTGAACATCGCGCGCGAGCCCGGCAAGGCGGGCGTCGATCCGGACGAGCTGCCCGCGTTCCTGGAGCGCGCGGCGGGCGGGCCGTTCTCCGTGGTGGGGCTGATGACGATGCCGCCGCTGGCGCAGCGGCCCGAGGACAACGCCCGCTGGTTCGCCGCGCTGCGCGAGCTGGCGGAGCGCCACGGGCTGCGCGAGCTGTCGATGGGGACGTCGCAGGACTATGCCGTCGCCGCACGAGAGGGTGCAACGATCGTGCGCATAGGCGCGCGCCTCTACACTCGGCAGTAGCAGGGAATTCGCCTGCGACCCCGAAAGGCAGGACCCGATGGCCTTCCGAGACTCCTGGCACAGCGCGCTCGTCTACTTCGGCCTGGCCGAGGAGCGCGATCCTGCGCGTGATTATGACGACGAGCCGGACCCGCGCGAGCCCGAGGTCGAGATGGAGGACCGCTACCGGGAGCGCCCGAACGTGCGCCGCCTGTCGGGCCGTCGCCGCCGCGACGACTTCGACGACATCTTCGCCGACGACGAGCCCGCCGGGCGCCCGACGACGGTGCTGCGGCCCGTCGGGGGCAGCGGCACGCGCGCGAACGGCCGCTCCAACGACGTCCGCGTCCACCTCGTGGTGCCGAAGTCATTCAACGACGCCCAGCAGGTGGCCGACAAGTTCAAGGACTCGATCCCGGTCATCCTGAACCTGCAGGGCGTCGACGTCGACCTGTCCAAGCGGCTGATCGACTTCGCCAGCGGGCTCACGTACGCGCTCGACGGCGGCATGCAGCGGATCGCCGACAAGGTGTTCATGCTGACGCCGCGCAACGTCGAGATCTCCGCGGAGGAGCGCGCCCGGCTCATCGAGAAGGGCTTCTTCAACCAGAGCTGACCCCGCCGTTGTCAGATCGGGCTCGCTATGCGATCGCGAGCCGACAACGGACGGCAGCGAAGGGCGCGTGGGTGGTGAGGCGCTGCGGTCCGCGCGCCGAATCGGGCCGCCCCGGTCGACGTGTGGCACCTGGCGTCCGGATAGCGGCTGCCATGTGCCACACGTGGGGTGGCGGGGAGCGGCGACGGACGGCGGGGTGGGGAGCGGCGACGGACGGCGCGGAGGCGCTCAGGCGGTCTGCGTGGCGCCCTGCGCGCGACCGCCCACGCTGGCCGACGCCAGCGCGGCCCCGATCAGCGGCAGCGCCGCGACGCACGCGAGCGCGCCCTGGAGGCCCAGCGGGTCGCTGAGGCCGGCGACGGCGGCGGAGCCGATCGCGCCGCCGAGCAGGAAGCCGAGGGTGTAGAGGCCCGTCGCGAGGCCGCGGACGTCGGGGTCGACGGCGAGCGGGACCTCGGCGAGCATCGCGACCTGGCCGACCGACAGTCCCACGAGCACCAGGCACAGGGCCAGCGACGTCAGCGCGGGCCCGCCGTCGGCGATCGCGCCGAGCAGCACGCCGGCGACCGCGAGCACGCACGACCAGACGGCCATCCGGAACGCGTCGACGCGGCCGAGCATCCGTCCGGCCGCCCGGGCGCTGAGCGCCGACACGACCGCGGCCGGCGCGAGCACCAGCCCGATGTGGGTCATGCTCCAGTCGTGGCCCTGCAGCATCAGGAGCGGGGCCGCGAAGAGCGTCGCGACATAGGCGCCCAGCAGGCTTCCGATCGCGACCGTGCCGCGCCGGTAGGAGGCCGAGCGCAGCACCCGCGCCGGCAGGAAGCCGTCCGGCACCGTCCGCACGCGCAGCGCCAGCACGCCGCCGGTCGCCGCCGCGACGACCGCCAGCGCGGCCACGAGATGCGCGGGCAGGTCGACGCTCGGCGTCTGCAGCAGCAGCACGAGGACCGACGCCAGCAGGGTCACGAGCGCGGCGCCGACCACGTCGACGCGCGTCGCCGCCCCCGGCGGCGGGGCGGCCGGCGCCAGCCGCACCGACGGCACCGCCGGGATCAGCGCGAGCGCGGGGAGCGCGGCCACGACGCGCCACGAGCCCACGTCGGTGAGCACGCCGCCGATCAGCGTGCCCGCCCCGGAGATGATCCCCAGGCACGAGGCCATCACGCCGACGGCGCGCGCCCGGTCCATCCCGTCGAAGCGGGCGCCGATCGTGCCGAACGCGCCGACCCACAGCGCCGCCGCGCCGATCCCCTGCAGCGCCCGCCCGGCGATCAGCGGCGTGAAGCCGCCGGCGGACGCGGCCAGCAGCGCCCCGGTCGCCACGACCAGGGCCCCGCCCACCACGATCGCCCGCTGGCCGCTGCGGTCGCCGACCCGCCCGAGGATCGCCACGAACATCGCCTGCGCCAACAGGAACGCCGCGATCACCCAGGCGGCCTGCGGCGCCGACAACGAGAGATCGGCCGACAGCGACGGCAGCGCGATCGCGATCGTCGAGATCCCGAGGGCGCCCGGGACGATGAGCGCCCCCATCAGCAGCCCGACGCCCGTCGGGCTTCCGCCCGGCGGCCCGGGCGAGACGTCGTGAGACAGACGAGACATGACCGACGCAGACGGTAGGACGTGGCCGGACGTGAGCGCGTCGCGACCGCACGCCGTCGCCAGCGCGTCACCTAGACTCATGCGCCGCATGATCGGGATCGTGGGAGCCGGGAACATGGCGGGCGCGCTCGCGCGCGGATGGGGCGAGCCCGTGCTCGCCACCGACGCCGGCTCCGGCCGCGCCCAGGCGCTCGTCGACGAGATCGGCGGCGAGTCGCTGGGCACCGACAACGCCGAGCTGTTCCGCCGCGCCGACACGATCCTGCTCGGCCACAAGCCCTACCAGCTCGAGCAGGTCGCCGCCGGTGTCGACGCGACCGGCAAGACCGTGATCTCGGTGCTCGGCGCCACGACCGTCGCGCAGCTCCAGCGGGCCTACCCGAACGCCAGGGTCGTCCGCGCGATGCCCAACACGCCGGTCGCGATCCGGCGCGGCGTCACCTGCATCGCCGAGGGCGGCGAGGACGCCGTCCCGCTGTTCGAGCGCGTCGGTCGCGTCTTCGTGCTGCCCGAGGAGCAGATGGAGGTCGCCACCGCCACGATGGGCGTCACGCCCGCCTACGTCGCGGTCATCGCCGAGGCGTCGATCGACGCCGCCGTGCGCAGCGGCCTCAAGGCGCCGCTGGCCACCGAGATGTTCCTCGCCGCGCTCGCCGGCAGCGCCGAGCTGCTGCAGGCCCGCGACGGCGACACGCTCGCCGTGCGGCGCGAGGTCACCTCGCCCGGCGGCTCGACGGCGCGCGGGCTCGCCGCGCTCGATCGCCACGGCCTGCGCACGGCGTTCGACGAGGCGATGCGGGCGGTGATGCAGCGGTGAGCCCGGTCTTCGCCGCCGTCACCCGCGACGACATCGCCGACTACGTCGCGGCGCTGTTCAACGTCTACACGCTGCTGATCTTCGCGTACATCATCCTGTCGCTGATCTACGCGTTCGGGCGGCTGCCGTACTACCGGTGGCTGACCGTGATCTTCGAGTTCCTGCGCGACATCTCCGAGCCGGTGCTCGCGCCGATCCGCAAGGTCATGCCGCGCTTCGGGCCGTTCGACTTCAGCCCGATCGTCGCGCTGATCCTGATCCGGATCGTCGGCGCGATCGTGGTCGGGCTGATCCGCGGGTGACGAGGCGGGCCGCATGGACCCGGGCGCTCCTGGTCGCCGCGGCGGTCCTGGCGCTCGACCAGGCGTCCAAGGCGATCGTGCGCGCCACGATCGACCGCGGCGAGCAGGTCGAGGTGCTGCCGTTCCTGGACCTCGTGAACACGCGCAACGACGGGATCGCGTTCGGGGCGCTCGGCGGCTCCTGGGTCGTGACGATCCTCGTGGTGGCCGCCCTGGTGGGCATCGTGCTCGTGTTCAACGCGCACGCGACGCGGCGGATGGCCTGGCTCACCACGGGCCTGCTGCTCGGCGGCGCGCTGGGCAACGTCATCGACCGGATCGTCGAGGGCAGCGTCACCGACTTCGTCAAGCTGCCGCACTGGCCGCAGTTCAACGTCGCCGACATCGCGATCACGTTCGGCGTGCTGTCGCTGTTCTTCGTGCTCGATGAACGTGCGGATCGATGAGACGCAGGCGGGGCAGCGCCTGGACCACGTGCTCGCCGGCCCGCTCGGGTCGCGGTCGCGCGCGCAGCGGCTGATCGACGCCGGCCTCGTCACCGTCGACGGCGCCGTGCGGCCCAAGCGCCACGTCGTCGCCGCCGGCGAGCTCGTCGAGGTGCGCGAGCCCGAGGACGCGCCCGCCGCCGGCCACGACGCCGCCGACGTCGAGCTCGACGTCGCCTACGAGGACGACGCGCTGCTCGTCGTCGACAAGCCCGCGGGCCTCGTCGTGCACCCCGCCGCCGGCCACTGGACCGGCACGCTCGCCCAGGCCCTCGAGGCCCGCGGCATCCGCGCCGAGCGCGGCGGCATCGTCCACCGCCTCGACCGCGACACGAGCGGGCTGCTGCTCGCCGCCAAGGACGACGCGACGCTGCGCGCGCTCCAGCAGGAGCTGCGCGAGCGGCGCGTCGAGCGCGAGTACCTGGCGCTCGTCGCCGGCCGCCCGCCCGCGCGCACCGGCACGATCGACGCGCCCATCGGGCGCGACCGCCGCGACCGCACCCGCCACTCGACCGACACCGACGCCCCACGCGACGCGGTCACCCACTTCGAGATCGTCGAGGCGCTCCCGCACACGACGCTGCTGCGCGTGCGCCTGGAGACCGGCCGCACCCACCAGATCCGCGTCCACCTGGAGGCGATCGGCCACCCGGTGGTCGGGGACCCCGTCTACGGGCCGCGCCCGCCGGCGCCCGCGCCGGCCCTGGCCCGCCAGTTCCTGCACGCCGCCCGGCTGGCCTTCGACCACCCGGTCAGCGGGCGGCGGATCGAGGTCGCCTCAGAGCTGCCGGCGGACCTGCGGACGGCCCTGGAGGCGGCGCGGGCCACCACGCCCGGTCGCCCAGGCGCAGGGTGATCGCCGGCACCAGCAGCGCCCGCACCACGAACGTGTCCAGCAGCACCCCGAACGCGATCGTGCCGCCCACCTGGACGAGCTGCTCGAGCGGCACGACGACGAGCGTCGCGAACGTGCCCGCCAGGATCACGCCCGCGCCGCTGACCACCGACCCGGTCGCCACCAGCGCCCGCAGCACGCCCTCCCGGGTGCCGTGCGCCGCCGCCTCCTCGCGGACGCGGTGCATCAGGAAGATCGTGTAGTCGATCCCCAGCGCGACGAGGAAGATGAACGCCATCAGGCCGAGGTCGAACGCGAGCCCGTCCTGCCCGAGCACGACGGTGAACACGACGGTCGCCACCCCCAGCGAGGCGGCGAGCGTCCCGACCACCGAGGCGACGAGGTAGAGCGGCGCGACCAGCGCGCGCAGCAGCAGCGCCAGCAGGCCGAGCATCACGAGCAGCACCAGCGGCACGATCACGCGCGTGTCGCGGGCGTTGGCGCGCTCGACGTCGAGGTTCTCGGCCGTGATCCCGCCGACCGCGGCGTCCGGCGCCAGCGCGGCCAGCACCGACCGGATGTCCTCGACGACCTCCATCGCCTCCTCGCCGAACGGGTCGAGGTCGAGGATCACGCCCAGCAGCGCGAGGTCCTGTGCGGGGGAGAGCCCGGCGGGCACCGCGGTCGCCACCTCGTCGAGGCGGTTGAGGAGCGGGACCGCGCGCGGGGCGGCGTCGGCGTCGAGCAGCACGGTCAGCGGCGCGCTCAGCCCCGGCGGGAAGTGGGCGTCGAGGATCTCGGTGCCGCGCGCGGACTCCATCGAGCCGCCGACGCCCTGCCCGAAGCCGATCGTGCCCGTCGAGACGAGGTTGCCGGCCGAGGCGACGGCCAGCGCGGCCACGATGCCGACGATCAGCGTCCCCGAGCGGCGCCGCACGAGCCCGGCCACCCGCGGCCACACTCCGGCCGGCGCCGGGGCGCCGAGGTCGCGCGCCGGCCAGAACGCGCGCGGCCCGACGAGCGCCAGCATCGCCGGCAGCAGCGTGAACGCGGCCAGCAGCATCACCGCGACGCCGAGCGCCAGCAGCGGGCCCAGCCACTTCGTCGACTCGAGATCGGCGACGAGCAGCACGAGCATGGCCGCGATCACCGTGCCGCCGGCGGCGGCGAGCGCGGGCGCCACGCCGGCCACCGCCCGTCGCAGCGCCCGGCCGGGCGGCGCCCCGGTCGCCAGCTCGTCGCGGTAGCGGTGCACGAGCAGCAGCGAGTAGTCGGTGCCGACCCCGAAGATCAGCACAAGCAGCAGCATCGTGCCCTCGCTGTTGGCGACGATGACGTCGCCCTCCAGCAGCAGGTAGGCGATCCCGGCCGTGACGAGGTAGGCGCAGGCGACCGAGATCAGCGGCATCACGGCCAGGAGCGGCGCGCGGTAGACGGCGAGCAGCAGCAGGAGCACGAGCCCGGTGGTGACGTACAGCAGCGTGCGCCCGGCGTCGTCGGCCTCCTCCTCGAGGTCGACGGCGATCCCGGCCGGGCCGGCGACGTACGCCTCCAGCCCCGGCGGCAGCGGGGCGGCCGCCAGCGCCGCCCGGATGCGGTGCACGCCGCCGGTGACCGATCCGGGCACGTCGGCGTTCAGGCCGACCGGCACGATCGCCGCCAGGCCGTCGCGGCTCACGAGCCCGACCCGGCCCAGCAGGTCGTCGCGCCCGCTCTCCAGCAGCGGGTCCAGCGCCGGGGTGGCGCCGCGCAGGCGCAGCGCGTCGATGCGCCCGCCGACCGCGCCGATCGCCCGCCGGTCGGCGCGGGTGAGCCGCTCGTCGCCGCCGTCGCGGGCGAACACGATCAGCGCGGGGAGGTCGTTGCCGCCCTGGAAGCCGCGTCCGAGCGCCTTCACCGTCTCGGTCGACTGCGAGTGGCGCGGGAGGTAGCTGGCCTCGTTGGCGGCGGTCAGCGCCGGCAGCCGCTCGTGCCCGAGGTATCCGGCGGCCGCCGCGACCACCCACAGGAGCACGATCACCAGGGCGCGGCGCCGCATCGTGGCCACTACACTACGCCGACGAACGGTCGCCCGAGGCCCGTCCCTGCCCATGTGCCTGAACGTGGGTGAGGCCGACGGCGGCGAAGCACAGAAGACCAAGGGAGTTGCTCATGGCCGAGCCGATCGGCATCCGCGAGCTCCTGGAGGCCGGCGTCCACTTCGGCCACCAGACCCGTCGCTGGAACCCGAAGATGCGCCGCTTCATCTACGGCGAGCGCGACGGGATCTACATCATCGACCTGCTGAAGACGCAGGCGCTCCTCGAGCAGGCCCGCGAGTTCGCGGGCCGCGTCGCCAACCGCGGCGGCGTCGTCCTCTTCGTCGGCACCAAGAAGCAGGCGCGCGACGCGATCAAGGAGACGGCCGAGGCGGCCGGCATGCCGTACGTCAACCAGCGCTGGCTGGGCGGCCTGCTCACGAACTTCCAGACGATCTCGCAGCGCATCCGGCGCCTGCACGACCTCGAGCGCTACGAGCGCGAGGGGCAGCTCGCGCTGCTGCCGACGCGCGAGCGCCTGTCGGCCGAGGCGGACCTGGCCAAGCTGCGCGCCAACCTCGGCGGCGTCAAGCACATGCAGCGCACGCCCGACGCGATGTTCGTCGTCGACCTCAAGACCGAGGCGATCGCGGTGAAGGAGGCCCAGCGCCTGCGGATCCCGATCATCGGCCTCGTCGACACGAACGTCGACCCCGACGGCATCGACTACGTCATCCCCGGCAACGACGACGCGATCAAGTCCTGCGCGCTGATCACCAAGGCGATCGGCGACGTCGTCGCCCAGGGCCACCAGGTGTTCCGGGCCGAGGAGGAGCGCGCCCGCAAGGAGGCCGAGGAGAAGGCCCGCAAGGAGGCCGAGGAGCGCGCCCGGCGCGAGGCCGAGGAGCAGGCCCGCCGCGAGGCCGAGCAGGCCGCGCAGCGCGCCGCCGAGGAGCAGGCGCGCCAGGAGGCGGCCGCGGCCGGCGGCGGCGAGACCCAGCACCGCCAGCAGCCCGACCCGCACGTCACGCAGGAGGCCGACCGCGAGAAGGCCCAGACGGCGCGCAAGGCCGGCGGCCCGCGCAAGGCGCAGGACCCCAAGCCCGCGCCGCAGGCGGAGGCCGGCGAGCCGATCACCAACGCGGACGTCGCCGAGGCCGAGGCCGAGGCCGAGGCTGCGGCCGCCGCCGCGCCGGCCGAGACGCCCGCCGACGCGCCCGCGCCCGAGGCGGGCGCCGCCAACGGCGGCCCGGTGGCCGAGGAGCCGGCGGCGCCGAGCGAGCCGGCCGAGACGCCGAAGGCCGACGACAGCGTCGGCGTCGCGCAGCCCGAGAACGAGAACGCCAACGAGGAATCCAACACGTGACCGACATCACCATCAGCGCGAAGGACGTCAAGGCCCTGCGCGACCGCACCGGCGCGGGGATGATGGACTGCAAGAAGGCCCTCACCGAGGCCGGCGGCGACGTCGACAAGGCGATCGAGATCCTGCGCGTCAAGCAGGGCAAGCGGATCGAGGACCGCGGCGAGCGCCAGGCCACCGAGGGCACGATCCAGACCTACATCCACTCCAACGGCAAGGTCGGCGTGCTCGTCGAGGTCGACACCGAGACCGACTTCGTCGCGCGCAACGACGACCTCGTCGCGTTCGCCAAGGACGTGGCGCTCCACATCGCCGCCGCCGCCCCCGAGTGGGTCAGCGAGGACGAGGTCGACGAGGAGCGCAAGCAGGCCGAGCTGCGGATCTTCGAGCAGGAGGCCTCCGACAAGCCCGAGAACGTCCGCGCCAAGATCGCCGAGGGCAAGCTCCGCAAGTGGTACGAGAGCGTCGTGCTGCTGAACCAGGAGCACGTCAACACCGACAAGTACGAGGGCAAGACGATCGGCGAGCTGCTCGACGAGATGCGCGCCAAGACCGGCGAGAACATCCAGATCCGGCGCTTCGCGCGCTTCGCCGTCGGCCAGTAGGCAGTGGACGAGCCGCCCGCGTTTCGCCGGATCCTGCTGAAGCTGTCGGGCGAGGCCCTGATGGGCTCGCTCGACTACGGCACGGATCCGCAGCGTCTGACGGCGATCGCCGGCCAGGTCGCGCGCGTCCACGCGCGCGGCGTCGAGCTCGCGATCGTCGTGGGCGCGGGCAACATCTACCGCGGGATGGTGGGCGCGGCCGCCGGCATGGACCGGGCGACCGCGGACTACATGGGGATGCTCGCGACCGTCCTGAACGCGCTCGCGCTCCAGGACGCGCTCGAGAAGCAGGGCGTCCACACCCGCGTGCAGTCGGCCATCGACATCCAGGAGGTGGCCGAGCCGTACATCCGCCGCCGCGCGATGCGCCACCTGGAGAAGCACCGCGTGGTGATCTTCGCGGCCGGCACCGGCAACCCGTTCTTCACGACCGACACCGCGGCGGCGCTGCGGGCGATCGAGGTGCACGCCGAGGCGATCCTGATGGCCAAGAACGGCGTGGAGGGCGTCTACACGTCGGATCCGCGCACGGACCCCGACGCGGAGTTCATCGCGCAGATCACGCACATGGAGGCGGTCAGCCGCCAGCTTCGCGTGATGGACGCGACCGCGCTGACGCTGTGCGCCGAGAACGGGCTGCCCATCTACGTGTTCAACATGGACGACGAGCGCAACATCGACCGGATAGTGTCCGGCGAGCGCGTGGGGACTCTGGTGACGACATGAGCGAGCTGATCGACGAACTCCTGGCCGACGCCTCCGAGCGCATGGCCAAGTCGGTGGAGGCCACCCAGGTCGACTTCGGGTCGGTGCGCACCGGGCGCGCCAACCCGTCGCTGCTGGACCGCGTGGTCGTCGACTACTACGGCGCCCAGACGCCGCTGAAGCAGCTTGCGACGATCAGCGCGCCCGAGGCGCGGCTGCTGACCGTGCAGCCCTTCGACAAGAGCTCGATCAAGGCGATCGAGAAGGCGATCAACGAGTCGGACATCGGCCTGAACCCGTCCAACGACGGCAACGTCGTGCGGCTGGTGCTGCCGGAGCTGACCGAGGAGCGCCGCCGCGACCTCGTGAAGGTCGTGCGCAACATCGCCGAGGAGGGCCGCATCAAGATCCGCAACGTGCGTCGCGACGTCATGCACGACCTGCGGGAGCTGCGCGACGAGGGCGACGTCGGGGCCGACGACGAGCATCGCGCCGAGGCGGAGCTGCAGAAGCTCACCGACCAGCGGATCGGTGAGCTGGACGCGATGCTGAAGGCCAAGGAAGAAGAGATCCTCGAAGTCTGATGTCGACGGCGCCGGCCCGGGCGCGGTACGTCGCCATCATCACGGACGGCAACGGCCGCTGGGCCACCCGTCGCGGCCTGCCCGTCCTGGAGGGCCACCGGGCGGGCGCCGACGTCGTCAAGGCGCGCCTGCGCGACGCGGTCGAGCTCGGCATCGAGGAGCTGACCGTGTACTCGTTCTCGACCGAGAACTGGTCGCGCTCGGACGAGGAGGTGTCGGGCCTGATGGCGATGTTCGCCCAGCGCATCGACGCCGAGACGCCCGAGCTGCACGACGAGGGCGTGCGGATGCGCTTCGTCGGGCGCCGAACCGGCGTCGACCCCGAGCTGATCGAGCGCATGGAGTGGGCCGAGGCGCTGACGGCCGGCAACGACCGCATCACGCTGTTCGTCGCGTTCAACTACGGCGGGCGCGCCGAGATCGTCGACGCCGCCCGGCGCTTCCGCGACGGCGACGAGGAGGACTTCGCGCGGCTGCTGTACGCGCCGGAGATGCACGACCCGGACCTGCTGATCCGCACGAGCGGGGAGCAGCGGATCAGCAACTTCCTGCTCTGGCAGTGCGCCTACAGCGAGTTCGTGTTCCGCGACGAGCTGTGGCCCGACTTCGACCGTGCGGCCTTCGAGGCGTCGCTCGAGGAGTTCGCCGCCCGCCGCCGACGCTTCGGCGGTCGCTGATGGGCGGCGACGCGCCCGGGCCCCGCCGCGGCGGACGCCGGCTGCCGTCGCAGCGGCGCGCGGCGCGCGCGGCCCGGCGCAACACCGGGTCCGAGCTGCTGGCGCGCGTGCTCGTCGCGGTCCCGGCGATCGCGTTTGCGCTGTTCATCGTCAACCGCGGCGGCTGGATCTTCACGATCGCGCTGATCGCGCTGGGCATCGCCTGCCTCGGCGAGCTGTTCACGATGCTGCGCCACGGCCATCCGGTGCGGCTGGGCGGGTTCCTGGGCCTGGCCGGGATGCTCGTGGCCGCCCAGGTCGGCGGGCCCGAGGACGTGCTGCTGGCGATGGCCGCGGCGGTGCCGGTGATCTTCCTGCTGGGGCTGACCCAGCCGAAGATGGGGGCGCCGGGCCTGAGCGTCACGTCGCTGGGGCTGATCTGGATCGGCCTGCCGCTCGCCCACGCGGTGCTGCTGCGGGAGCTGCCCCACGGCGACGCGATCATCATCGACGTGCTCGTCGGCACGTTCGTCGGCGACACGGGCGCCTACCTCGGCGGCCGGGCGTTCGGGCGCCGGCCGCTGGCGCCGCGGATCTCGCCCAACAAGACCGTCGAGGGCTGGCTGATCGGCGTCGTCGCCGCCGTCGCCGGCGTCTGGTTCGCGGGCCTGTACCAGGACTGGCTGTCGGGCCCGCAGGCGCTGCTGCTGGGTCTGGCGGTCGCGCTCGTCGCCCCGCTCGGCGATCTCTTCGAGTCCTACGTCAAGCGAGACGCCGGCGTGAAGGACTCCGGGCGGCTGTTCGGCGCCCACGGCGGCGCGCTGGACCGCCTCGACGCGGTGCTGTTCGCGGCCGTGGCCGGCTACTACGTGTGGAGCGCGATGGCGTAGGCGGGGTCCGGCGCGTTAGGTTCCGCGTGCGCATGGACGCCGAGCGCGACCTCCTCGAGCGGGCGCGAGAGCTGCATCGCATCGACCGGGCGGTGGCCGACCTGCGGGCCGGCCGCGGGACCGTGCTGTGCGCGACCGGCCCGGCGGGGATCGGGAAGACCGCGCTCGTGGAGGCGTGCGCGGCGCGCGCGGCGGCCGCCGGGGCGCGGGTCGCGATCGCCCGCTGCAGCCCGCTGGAGCGCGAGCACGCCTTCGGGGTGGCGCGCCAGCTCCTGGAGCCGCTCCTGGCGGCCGCGGCGCCGGGCCCGGACCCGTTCGCGGGAGAGGCCGCGCCCGCCCGGGTCGTCCTCGACCCGGGCGCCGAGGGCCCGCCGCCCGCCGCCCACGCGCTGGAGCGCGGCCTCTCGCGGATGGCCCGCAACCTCGCCGGCGACGGCCCGCTCGCGCTGGTGGTCGACGACGTGCAGTGGTGCGACGAGCCGTCGCTGCGCTGGCTGGCGTTCCTGGCGCGGCGGATCGACGGCGGGCCGCTGCTGCTGGCCGTCGCCCTGCGCTCCACGGGCGAGCCGGCGCGCTCGCCCGCGCTCGACGACCTGCTGCGCGTCGGCGACGCGCTCGTGCCGCCGCCGCTGAGCGCCGCCGCGACCGGCCGCCTGCTGGAGGGCGTGCTGGGCGCGCCCGCGCCCGCGGCGCTCGCCGCCGCCTGCCACGCCGCCACCGGCGGCACGCCGTACCTCCTGATCGCGCTGGCGGGCGCGCTGCGCCAGGGCGGGGTGGCGCCCGACCGCGCGGTGGCCGAGGTGCGACGCGTGGGCGGGCGCGCGGTCGCCCACCACGTGCGGGCGCGCCTGGACGCCACCCCGGCGGCGGTGCGGCGGCTGGCCGAGGCGATCGCCGTCACCGGCGGCGTGGCGGACCTCGCGCTCCTGGCCGAGCTGGCCGCGCTGGAGCGGGCCGACGCCGAGGACGCGCTCGCGGTGCTCGTCGCGGTCGACATCGCGGCCGCGGGCGAGCCGGTCCGCTGCGTCCACCCGCTCGTCGAGGCCGCGGTCGTGGAGGCGATGCCCGCCGCGCGCCGCGAGGCGCTGCACGCGCGCGCGGCCGCGGCGCTCGCCGGGCGCGGCGACGTCGAGCGGGCCGCCACCCACCTGCTCGAGGTCGCCCCCGCCGGCCGGCCCGAGCGGGCGCGCGCGCTGCGGGCCGCCGCCGGGCGCGCGACGGCGCGCGGGGCGCCGGACGTCGCCGTGGCGCTCCTGCGCCGCGCCCTGGCCGAGCCGCCCGCCGCCGAGGACCTCGGCGGCGTCCTGCTCGCGCTCGGCGCCGCCGAGAACGCCACGGGCGCGTACGCCGACGCCCTTGGCCATCTGGAGCAGGCGGCGGCGCGGGCGGTCACGCCGCAGGACACGGCGGCCGCGGGCGTCGAGCTGAGCTTCGCGCTCGCCTCCAACGCCCGCTTCGCCGACGCCGTCGCGGCCGCCGACGCCGCCCGCGCGGCGCTCGACGGCGCCGATCCCGCGCTCGGCGAGACGCTGGAGTGCGTCGCGCTGCTGTTCGCCTTCTACGTGCCGGCGCTGGCGGGCGACCGGGCCCGGCGCATCCGCGAGCTCGGCGACCGCCCGTCGCTCAGCGCGCCGGGCCGCCGCTTCCAGACCGCGCACCTGGCGCTCCAGCGGCTGTACGACGGCGCGCCCGAGGCCGACGTGACCGCCGCGGCGGAGGCGGCGCTCGCGGACGGCCCCGGGTTCGCGGGGACCCGCCAGGACGTCGACGCGAGCGTCGTCGCGGCGCTGGCGCTGGCGCGCACCGCCCGCTGGCGGACCGCGCTGGCCGCGGTCGACCGCGGCGCCGCCTGGGCGGCCGCGCGGGCCGAGCTGACGCTCCAGTCCACGACCCTGAACCTGCGCGCGATGGTGGCGCTGCCGCACGGGCTGCTGGCGCGCGCCGAGGCCGACGCGCGCGCCGTGCTCGACCTCGACATCTCGCCGGGCTTCGGGCAGCCGGTGGCGGTGGCGATGCTCGTCGAGGCCCTGCTGGAGCGCGGCGGGGCCGACGAGGCGCGCGCCGTGCTCGCCCGCCACGGCCTCGACGGCGAGCTGCCCGACTCCTCGGGCTACGACCTCGTCCTGCACGCGCGCGGGCGGCTGGCGGCCGAAGGCGGCGACCCCGCCGCGGCGATCCCCGACCTGCTGGAGTGCGGGCGCCGCCAGATGGCCAGCGGCGACACCGCGTCCGGGCGGATCCCGTGGCGGGCCGAGGCGGCGCTCGCGCTCGCCGCGGCCGGCGATCTCGACCGGGCCCGGGCGCTCGCGCGCGAGGACGTCGCGATCGCCCGGCGCACCCGGTCGCCGCTGGGACTGGGCGTCGCGCTGCGCGCGCTCGCGGCGGCGAGCGCGGGGGAGGAGCGCGTCGCGCTGCTGGAGGAGGCGGTGGCGGCGCTGGCCCGGGCCGAGTCGCCGGTCGTGCGCGCGCGGGCGCTCACCGAGCTGGGGGCGGCCCTGCGCGACCGCGGCGACGCCGCCCGCGCGCGCCGGGTGCTGCGGACCGCGCTGGCCGCCGCCGAGGCGTCGGGGGCCGAGGCCGTGGCCGACCGGGCGCGCGACGAGCTGGTGCGCAGCGGCGCGCGCCCGCGGCGGGCGGCCGCGCACGGGGCCGCCGCGCTCACGCCGCGCCAGCGCCGCGTCGCCGAGCTCGCCGCCCGCGGGCTGGCCAACCGGGCGATCGCCCAGGAGCTGGTCGTCACCGAGAAGACCGTCGAGTACCACCTGTCGGCGATCTACCGGCGGCTCGGCATCCGCTCGCGCACGCAGCTGCGCCGCGCGCTCTCGGACGGGGCTCAGCAGCCGTCGCCGTAGGGGATGAACCCGGGCGTCGTCGGCGTGCTGCCGTTCATCTGCGCGGTCGCGACCAGGTACTCGGGCGGGATGCCGAGCCCCGGGGTCGTGCCGGCCGGCGGGTTGGAGGCGTCGATGAGGCCCTGGATCGAGCCGCTCGGCGGGTACAGGTGGCCCGGGCCGGCGATCCACTGGTACTGCGGGACGACGCCGTTGAGCCCGGTGCCGGGCACGTCGTCGGTCGGCGCGTTGATCGAGAAGATCGGGTCGTTGGCCTTCTGCGCGTCGGAGGAGTAGGTGTGGATGCACTCGTACACGCCCACGGCGCCGGGGAGCAGCGAGAGCCACACGTACTGCTGCATCGCGAACTGGAGCTGGTTCTGGACCGCCTCCTGCTGCGCTCCGGACAGGTCCCAGGCGCCGCCCGCGGCGGTCGCCTGGCCCGCGGCGGCCAGGCGGCCCTGGTCGCTGACGAGCAGGTCCTGGATGGTGTCGAGCTGCTGGGCCATCGCGCTGAAGTTCTTGCCGAGCACCGTCGCGAAGCTGCTCGCCTTGACCTCGAAGGGGCCCGCGTCGAACGCGGGGATGTCGCCGCCGTCCGCGCTCGCCGTGGCCCCGCCGGCGACCTCGAGGCTCCCCTCGATCAGGTCGGCGACGACGCCGAGCACCATGGCGCCCTCGGGGAAGGCGCCGTCGAGGAGCGCCTCGCCCAGGCCCGAGACGATGCTGGTCGCGCCGTCGGCGATCGCCAGCGCATCCAGCGCCTGGATCTCCTGGGCGGCCAGGTTGGTGTACTGCGCGACGATCTCCCCGGAGACGCTCGCGAACGTGATCGTCCCGTTCTCGGCGAGCTGCGTGTAGATCGTGGCCCAGGGGCCGGACCTGCCGAAGAGGCCGGCGACGTTCCCGACGGCGATGAACTCCTGCACGAGCTGGGACGCCAGCGCGTCGTACGCCGCCTCGGTGCAGTTCTCCATGGTCGCCGCGCACAGCTGGCCGTTCATCGGCTGGTCGTCGCGGTTCTTCCCGCTCTGGATCATCGCGGCCAGGCTGTTCCAGGTCGACTGGCTCTCGTTGTCGGTCCAGTACGCGGCGCGCAGCCCGTAGACGGGGTCCATCTGCCCGCTGAAGTCGAGGTTGTCGAAGAGGTACTGCATGGCCGCCGCCGTGGCCGTCCCCATCTCGGCGAGCGTCGGGAACGGCTGCGCCGGCTGCGCGAGCAGCGCCGTGAGGCCCGCGTCGAACTGCTGCGGCGACACGTCGAGCTCGGGGGAGCCGGTCGCCGCGGGCACGAGCAGGCCCTGGCGGTTGCGGCGCAGCGTCCCGACGATGCGGTTGGACGAGACCTTGTCGGACTGGGACGCGCCGGGGATCGCGTTGACGACGGCGGTCGCGAGCTCGGCGCCCTGGTTGGGGCCGAGCTCGTCGAGCCCGGCGACCCCGACCAGCGTGTACGGGCCGACCGGCGTCGTCGAGAGCCCGGCGTTGAAGTTCGCGTCCCCGCTGAGCAGCTCGGTGCCGGCGGGCGGGGTGCCCGCGGGACCGAGCACGGCGTACGGGTTGCCGCCGAACGTCTCGAGCGCCATCGCGACCATCGCCCAGAGGTCGTTGGGCTGGAAGCCGCCCATGGACCCGTTGATCCAGTCCTGGCCGGGCGGGTTGTCGCCGGCCGATCCGGTCCAGAGCTGCATCTCGGCCGGCTGGCCGATCGTGGTCAGCACGATGAACCCCGGCGTCGGGTCGGCGGCGATCTGCTGCAGCTGCGAGCTGAGGGCCGCGGGCGGGGCGGAGAACGGGCCCAGCGACGCGAGCTTCTCCCACACGCCCGGCTGGCCGACGAACGGGTTGGCGACCGACTGCGCCGCGTAGGTGAAGTTCCCGCGGAACTGCAGCGTGTCGGCGTCGAGCCACAGGAGCTGGTAGCCCCAGCTTCCGGCGGGGATCGCCCCCGGATCGGAGGCATACGTCTGGCCGGCGACCGTGATCGCGTTCGTGGTCGCGCTGCCGTCGGGCTGGGTGTCGAACGTCAGGTACGTCGGCGCCCACGCGAACGTGTACTGGCCGTCGCTGCCCAGGCGGAAGAACCCGTGCATCTCGCCGGGGCAGACCGGGGAGCCGCCCGCGCACGTCTGTCCGGACTGCGTGAGGCCCATGAGCTGGTGGGCCTGGCCGGGATCGAGGTCGGTCGCGCCGATCACCGACCACAGCCCGCTCGAGAGGGTCTGAAGCAGGCCGCCCTGGCCGAGGCCGAGCTCGAAGGTCGCGCCGATCATCTCCAGGGCGGCCGCGAGCTCGCCCACCGCGATCACGTCCGTACAACACGCGCGACCGGTCCCGCCGGCGATCACCACGTCGTCGCTCGGGATGCTCTTCACGACGTCCTGGAGCTGGGCGACGCCTTCGACGGTGCCGAAGAACGACTGGTTGTAGGTGCCGTTGGGGAAGTTGACGGCGTCGGGTTGCAGCGTCGTCCCGTCGAGGATCAGCAGCTGGATCTGCTGGCCCTGCGGCGCGTTCATGGGGTACTGCGTGTCGCCGACCGTGATCACCGGGCTGTTGTCGTCGGTGGTGGTCGAGACGGGGATCTGCGGCAGCCCGGCCGGCTGGGCGGCCAGGTCGAGCGTGTCCTTGCCGGGCTCGAGCTCGAGCGCGGGAACGACGCACCCGGAGTCGGCGGGCGGGGTGGGGCCGCCGCCCTGGACGGGCGGGGTGGGACCGCCGGGATCGCCGGCCTCCGAGGGCGGGATCGGGCCGCCGGGCGCGCCGGCCTGGTCGGGCGGGGTCGGGCCGAGCGGGGTGGTCGACGGCGGGCAGCCGGGCGTGATCGGCTGGGTCGGGACGATCGGCGGCGGGTCGACGGTCGTCGCGGGCGGCGGGACCACCGGCGGCGGGTCGATCGTGGTCGCGGGCGGGTCGAGCGTGGTGGCCGGCGGGTCGGTCGGCGTCGCGGGCGCCTGGGACGCGCGCGCCGTGGCGCGCGGCCGCGGGTGCTCGCGCGCGTGGAGCTGGATGCGGTAGTGGCCGGGGACGTCGGGCACGAGGCGCGGGCGCGCGCTGCGGGCGCCGATCAGCCGCGCCCGCGAGCCGGCCGGGCGGGCGACGATCCGCCAGCGCATGCTGACGCGGTCGCCGCGGCGGGCGGGGCGGGCCTGGCCCGCCAGGCGCACCGCGTCGCCGACGCGGGCGACGCGGTCGGGTCCGGCGCCGACGAGCGGGGCGGTCCGGCGCACCCGGAACGTGCGCACGTCGCGCTGGTAGGTCCCGCGCTTCGGGTCGTACGCGGTGACGACGAGGCGGTTGGGACCGAAGCGCAGGCCGTCGTTGCGGGCCAGGCGCGCGGTCCAGCGCCGGCCGCGCCGCTCGGCGAACGCGCCGAAGGCGTCGCGGCCGTTGAGGCGCACCCGCAGCCGCGTCCCGTCGCCCAGCAGCCGCAGCGAGACCGGGACCGGCGCGGCGCGCACGGGCCCGCGCGGCGCGCGCACGCGCAGCAGCCCGGCGCGCGGCCGGGCGACCGTGAACGTGCGGGCGACCGTCGTCTCGCGCCCGGACGGCAGCCGGCCGCGCACGAACACGGTGTTCGGCCCCGGCGTCAGGTCGGGCCCGACGCGCAGGCGCAGCGTGCGGTGATGGCGCCCGGCGGGGCGCAGGCGAGCGGTCACGTCGCGCCCGCGCGCGCCGGCCGCCAGGACCTTGCCGACCCGCACGCCGTCGCCGGCGTGGACGCGCACGTCGACCGACGACCCCGTGATCAGCGCGTCGTCCGCGGGCGCGACGATCCGCAGCCCGCCGGCGGCGGTCGCCGGACCGGCGAGCGCCACGGCGGCGCCGAGCCCGATCGCGCCGGCCGCGACCGTGCGCCGCAGCCACCGTCCGTGCACTCCAGCCTCCATGCGGGGCGCAATGGTTCAACGCTCCGGGAGCGGCGGCAACCCCAGAATCATCCCCAGGGCCGGGGCCGGGCGGCCCGGTCCCCGGTCGTCAGCCGGCGATCGCCTCGGCGAGCACCTCGGCCGCGCGCTCGCAGTCCGCGCGCGTCACGTCGAGGTGGGTGACCGCGCGGACCGTCCGGGGCGCGAACGCCATCACGAGGACGCCGGCCTCCGCCGCCCGCGCGACGACCGTGTCGGCGTCGGGCGCGCCGGGCGCCAGGCGCAGCACGACGATGTTCGTCTCCACCGCCTCCGGGTCGAGGACGACGCCGTCGACGGCGGCCAGCCGGCGGGCGATCAGCTTCGCGTTGGCGTGATCCTCGGCGAGGCGGTCGACGTGGTGGTCGAGCGCGTACAGGCCGGCGGCCGCCACGATCCCGGCCTGGCGCATCGCGCCGCCGAGCATCCGCCGCCAGCGCAGGAGCGCCGCCACGTCGGCGCGCGAGCCGGCCAGCACCGAGCCGACCGGGCAGCCCAGCCCCTTCGACAGGGCGATCGAGACGAGGTCGAACGGCGCCGCCAGGTCCGCGGGGTCGTCGCCGCGGGCGACCGCCGCGTTCAGCAGCCGCGCCCCGTCCAGGTAGCCGGCGACCCCGCGCTCGCGTGCGACGGCGCCCACCGCCGCGAGCTCCTCGCGATCCCACACGAGACCGCCCATGCGGTTGTGCGTGTCCTCGACCTCGACGAGCGTCGTCGGCGGCTGCAGCAGGTGCCCGCGCGGCCGGATCGCCGCGGCCAGCTCGTCGGCGGTGAACCGCCCGTCGGCGCCGATCTCGGTGAACTGGACGCCCGACAGCGCCGCCGCCGCGCCGGTCTCGTGCCACACCGCGTGCACCTCGCGGCCGACGATCACGTCGTCGCCGTGCCGGCAGTACCGCTTCAGCGCGAGCTGGTTGGCCATGTGCCCGGAGGGCACGAACAGCCCCGCCTCCTTGCCCAGCAGCGCGGCCACCCGCTCCTGCAGCGCCGCGACCGTCGGGTCCTCGCCGAACTGGTCGTCGCCGACCGGGGCGGCCGCCATCGCCGCGCGCATCGCCTCGCCCGGGCGGGTCACGGTGTCGGAGCGCAGGTCGACGATCGCGCCATCCTACGGCCGGACGCCTACCCTGGGCTGACATGCCCCGCCGTCTGCTCATCCTCGGATCGACCGGCTCCATCGGCACCCAGGCGCTCGACGTCGTCCAGCGCTCGGGCGGCGAGCTGGAGGTCGTCGGGCTGTCCGCGGAGCGCTCCTGGGAGGCGCTCGTCGAGCAGGCGCGCACGCTCGGCGTGCGCCGCATCGCGCTCGCCGACCCCGACGCGGGGGCGCGCGCGGCCGAGGCGTGGACGGACGGCGACGTGCTCGTCGGGCCCCAGGGGCTCGTCGAGCTGGTCGTCTCCTCCGGCGCCGACCTCGTCCTCAACGCGCTCGTCGGCTCCGCGGGCCTGGGCCCGACCGTCGCCACGCTCGGCGAGGGGATCGACCTGGCGCTGGCCAACAAGGAGTCGCTCGTCGTCGGCGGCGAGCTGGTCACCGCGCTGTCGGAGGCCACCGGCGCGCGGCTGATCCCCGTCGACTCCGAGCACACCGCCCTGCACCAGCTCATGGCGGGGCTGCCGGTCGGCGCGGTCGAGCGGCTCGTCATCACCGCCTCCGGCGGCCCGTTCCGCGGCCGCACCCGCGCCCAGCTCGCCGAGGTCACCGTCGAGGAGGCGCTGCAGCACCCGACCTGGTCGATGGGCGGCAAGATCACGATCGACTCGGCGACGCTGATGAACAAGGGCCTGGAGGTCATGGAGGCCCACCACCTGTTCGGGACGCCGTACGAGCGCATCGACGTCGTCGTGCACCCGCAGTCGATCGTGCACGGCCTCGTCGACCTCGTCGACGGCGCCAGCCTCGCGCACCTCGGCCACCCGGACATGCGGATCCCGATCGCCTACGCGCTGCACCATCCCGAGAGCGCGCCGCTGCCGTCGCGGCGGCTGCGCCTGGAGGAGGTCGGCCAGCTCACGTTCGAGCCGGTCGACGTCGACGCGTTCCCGTGCCTGCGCCTGGCCCGCGAGGCGGCGGTCGCCGGCGGCACCGCGCCGTGCGTGCTCAACGCCGCCAACGAGATCGCCGTGCACGCGTTCCTCGCCGGCCGCCTGCCGTTCCTGGGCATCCCCGCGGTGATCGAGGAGACGCTCGACCAGCTCGGCGCCGAGCCCGTCCGCGCGTTCGAGTCGCTCTACGAGGCCGACCGCGCCGCGCGCCGCGCCGCCTCGGCGCTGGTGGAGGCGCGCGTCTGATGTCGTGGGTCCTGGCGTTCGTCGGCTTCGCGCTGCTGATCATCCTCCACGAGTTCGGCCACTTCGCCGCCGCCAAGGCCGTCGGCATGCGCGTGGAGAAGTTCTCGCTGTTCTTCGGGCCGATGCTGGCCAAGTTCCAGCGCGGCGAGACGACCTACGGGATCGGCCCGATCCCGCTGGGCGGCTACGTGAAGATCACCGGCATGAACCCGGCGGAGGAGCTGCCGCCGGAGGTCGCCCGCCGCGCCTACTACCGCCAGCCGGTGTGGAAGCGGATCGTCGTCATCGCCGCCGGCCCGGCGGTCAACTTCCTCATCGCGTTCCTGCTGATCTGGGGCCTGTTCGTCTTCAAGGGCCAGGGCGACCCCGACCCGATGCAGGCGCGCGCGGTCCAGGCCGTCGAGGCGAACACGCCCGCCCAGGGACAGCTCCGACCCGACGACCGGATCGTCTCGATCGACGGCGTCACCGACCCGCAGCGCTTCTCGGTGGCGATCGGCCGCCACCGCTGCGACGGACCGCAGACCGACGGCTGCGTGGCCGCCACGCCCGCCACCGTCGTGGTCGAGCGCGACGGGCGCGAGCAGACGCTGCGCATCCGCCCGTTCTACGACGGCGAGCTCGAGCGCAACCGGATCGGCTTCTCCTACGGCTATCCGGACGACTACGACATGCCGTACGTGAAGCTTCCCGCCGGGGAGGCCGCGGTCCAGAGCGTCGAGGGCATGTGGAACGTCACGCGCCTCACGGTCGAGACGATCGGCAAGCTCTTCTACGACTCGCAGGCGCGCGAGGAGGTCTCCGGGGTCGTCGGCTCCTACGAGGCGACGCGGCAGGCGTTCAGCTTCGACACCACCCGCGCGATCGAGATCCTCGCGCTGATCTCGCTGTCGCTGGCGGTCATCAACCTGTTCCCGTTCCTGCCGCTCGACGGCGGGCACATCTTCTGGGCGATCGCGGAGAAGGTCCGCGGCCGGCCGATCCCGTTCTCGGTGATGGAGCGCGCCGGGTTCGTCGGCTTCGCGCTCGTCGCGATGCTGTTCGTGCTCGGGCTGACGAACGACATCGGCCGATTGACGGGCGAGGGCTTCGACATCCGTTAGCCTCCCGTCGAGAGGAGCCAGCCCGCCCGTCGGGCCTGGGAGGAGGAGCAATGGAGCAGACGACCGCGTTCCCGCGGCCGCGCGCGCTGGACGCCGCGACCGTCGCGGAGGCGTTTCGGATCACGGCCGACGAGCGCCCGGACGCCGTCGCGCTGCGCACCCAGGGCGGCGCCAGCGAGTGGACGTGGCGGGAGCTGCGCGAGCGCGTCGACGCGCTCGCCGCGGGGCTGGCGCGCCTGGGCGTGCGCCGCGGCGACACCGTCGCGCTGCTGCTGACCAACCGCCCCGAGTTCCACGTGGCCGACCTCGCCGCGATGACGCTCGGCGCCACGCCGTTCTCGATCTACACGACCTCGGCGCCCGAGCAGATCCGCTTCGTCGTCGACGACGCCGCGGCGCGGGTGCTCGTCGCCGAGTCGGCCCTGCTGCCCAACGCGCTCGCCGCCCGCGCCGACCTGCCCGGCCTGGAGCACGTCGTCGTCGTCGACGGCGACGCGCCGCCCGAGGGCTGCACGCCGCTGGCCGACGTCCTGGCCCACGCCGACCCCGAGTTCGACCCGGACGCCTCGGTCGCGCTGATCGAGCCCGAGGACGTCGTCACGCTGATCTACACGTCCGGCACGACCGGGCCGCCGAAGGGCGTCCAGCTCTGCCACCGCAACGTGATGAGCGCGGTCGCGACGGTGACCGAGCTGATCCCGATGCCCAGCGACGGCCGCGTCATCTCGTGGCTGCCGGCCGCGCACGTGGCCGAGCGGGTCGCCCACCACTACCTGCCGATCGCGTTCGGGCTGCAGGTCACCTGCTGCCACGACCCGCGCCAGATCGTCGCCTACCTGCCCGAGGTGCGCCCGTCGTGGTTCTTCGCGGTGCCGCGGATCTGGGAGAAGCTGAAGGCCGGGCTGGGGGCGATGATCGCGGCCAAGCCCGACGACGAGCGCGCCGCCGTCCAGGGCGCGCTGGAGGCCTCGCTCCGACGCGTGCGCCTGCAGCAGGCGGGCGAGCCGGTCCCGCCCGAGCTGGAGGAGGCGTGGGCGCGCGCCGACGCGGCGATCTTCGCGCCGCTGCGCGCCCAGCTCGGCTTCGACCGGGCCGAGGCCGTGAACGTCGGCGCCGCGCCGACCCCCGTCGAGGTGCTGGAGTTCTTCCACGCGATCGGGATCCCGGTCGCCGAGCTGTGGGGGATGTCGGAGACGACCGGCGCCGGCTGCGTGAACCCGCCCGGGCGGATCAAGATCGGCACGGTCGGCCCGCCCGAGCCCGGGGTGGAGGTGAAGCTCGCCGAGGACGGGGAGCTGCTCGTCCGCAGCCCGGTCGTGATGCTCGGCTACCGCAACCGGCCCGACCAGACCAGCGACGCGATCGACGCGGACGGCTGGCTGCACACCGGCGACATCGCGCAGATCGACGAGGACGGCTACGTGCGGATCGTCGACCGCAAGAAGGAGATCATCATCAACGCGGCCGGCAAGAACATGTCGCCGGCCAACATCGAGGCGACGCTGAAGGCGTCGTCGCCGCTGATCGGGCAGGCCGCCGTCATCGGCGACCGGCGGCCGTTCAACACGGCGCTGATCGTCCTCGACGCCGACTTCGCGCCGGCGTGGGCCGCGCAGCGCGGGATCGAGGCCGGCGACCTGGCGGAGCTGGCCGAGCAGCACGACGTCGTGGACGCCGTCGCGCAGGCCGTCGAGAAGGCCAACGCGAAGCTGTCGCGCATCGAGCAGATCAAGCGCTTCCACGTGGTGCGCGGCGACTGGCTGCCCGGCGGCCCGGAGCTGACGCCGACGATGAAGCTGCGCCGCCGCCCGATCCTCGAGCGCTACGCCGACGAGATCGACGCGATGTACGCGGACTGACCCCCGTCCGGGCGGGTAACCGCCCGCAATGCCGAGGCGTGACACCCCGCTGCGCCGGGCGATCTCGCGCAACATGCTCCTCGTGTTCGTCGTCGGGGACGTCCTCGGCGCGGGCATCTACGCGCTCGTCGGCGAGGTCGGCGCCGAGACCGGCGGGGCGATCTGGACGGCGTTCGCGGTCGCGCTCGCGCTGGCCGTGTTCACCGCGTTCGCCTACGCCGAGCTGGTCACGAAGTACCCGCAGGCGGCCGGCGCGGCCCTGTACGTCAACCGCGCCTTCAAGCGGCCGTTCCTGACGTTCCTGGTCGCGTTCGCGGTGATGGCGTCGGGCGTCGCGTCGGCGGCGACGCTGGCGACCGCGTTCAGCGGCGACTACCTGCGCGAGTTCGTCGACGTGCCGGCCACCGTCGCCGCGCTCGCGTTCCTGGCGCTCGTGACCGCGATCAACGTGCGCGGGATCTCGGAGTCCGTGAAGGTCAACGTGGCGCTCACGACGATCGAGGTCGCGGGCCTGCTGGCGATCTGCGTCATCGCGGTGGGCGCGCTGGCCGGCGGGGACGGCGACCCGGGCCGGGCGTTCGAGTTCCGCGAGGGCGAGTCGGTGCCGCTGGCGATCCTCGCCGGCGCGGCGCTGGCGTTCTACGCGCTCATCGGCTTCGAGGACTCCGTCAACGTGGCCGAGGAGACGCGCGACCCGCGCTCGTATCCGCGTGCGCTGTTCGGCGCGCTGGCGATCGCCGGCATCATCTACCTGGCGGTCACCGTGCTCGCCTCGATGGTGGTGCCGACGAGCCGCCTGGCCGAGTCCAGCGGGCCGCTGCTGGAGGTCGCCGAGGTGGGGCCGCTGGCGATCCCGCCCAAGACCTTCGCCGCCGTGGCGTTGTTCGCGATCGCCAACGGCGCGCTGATCAACCTCATCATGGCCTCGCGCCTGACGTACGGGATGGCGCGGGAGGGGATCGTCCCGAAGGTGTTCGGCCGCGTGCTGCCCGAGCGCCGCACGCCGCTCGTCGCGATCGCCTTCACCGCCGGCCTGTGCGCGGCGCTGATCGTCATCGGCGACCTGGCGACCCTGGCCGACACGACCGTGACGCTGCTGCTCGGCGTCTTCATCCTCGTCAACGTGGCCGTGCTCGTGCTGCGCCGCGAGCCCGTCGACCACGACCACTTCCGCGCTCCGACGGCGCTGCCGGTGATCGGCGCGCTTGTCTGCGCGGGCCTGCTGACCCAGCAGGAGGCCCGCACGTTCGCGTTCGCGGCCGCGCTGCTGGCACTCGGTGTCGTCCTCCACGCGGCGTCGCGGGCGCTGGCCGTGTCACCGCGCTGACCGAGGGGTCAACTCGTGTTCAAAACGTCCGATTGACACGGGGCGTGGGACGCCACTCACGCATCGTCGCCGTCGCGCTCGGCCTGCTCGCCGTCGTCGGCGGGCTCCTGGCCGGCGCCGCCGTCGCGGGCTCGGACACGCGCCCGAACACGAGCCGCTTCGCGGTCGACTCGCCGGCGCTGCGCACCGCCCAGGACATCGCCCGCGCGTACTGGGGCGTCGACCCGTGCGGCGGCGAGATCCAGCTCTCCTGGAAGCGCCAGTCGCGCGAGGTGAACGCGATCTCCACGTGGTCGACGCGCAGCGGCGACCCGTACGGCGACCCGGCCAACAACGGCGACTGCACGATCCAGCTCAACCCGCGCGCCCGGTTCGACTGGCCCAAGCTGTGCACGGTCGTCGTGCACGAGTACGGCCACCTCGCCGGCAACGACCACGACGAGCGCACCGGCCGGCTCATGTCGGCCTACTACACGACGCCGCTGCGCGCCTGCACCACCGGCGTCACGAAGCGCGCACTGCGATCCAGGACTTCGTGAGCGGCCCCAGCCGCTCGGCGACGATCGCCGAGCCGGGGAACAGCGCCGCCAGCTCGCGCCGGCGCAGGAGCGCGATCTCCTCCCACGAGCCCGCCGCGCCCAGGCGCCAGTAGCGCCGGCGCAGGCCGACCGGGAGCCAGTGCGCGAACGGCAGCAGCGCGTGGGGCTCGACCGGGAACGAGAACGCCGGCGTCTGCACCCACCAGCCGCGCGCGACCCGGCGCAGCTCGGCCGCGTACGCGGGCCGGTCGGCGGGAGCGAGGTGCTCGACGACGCTGGAGGAGTAGGCGAGGTCGAACTCGCCGTCGGCGAACGGCAGCCGCCGCGTCGCGTCCGCGCGCACGAACGGCCCCGGGTAGCCGGGCCGGTCGACGACGTCCACGCCGGTGACGTCCAGGTCGGGCGCCAGGCCGCGCAGGCCCAGCGCGCCGCAGCCGACGTCGACGATGCGGGTCTCGGCGGTCGCGCCGGTGAGCGCCAGGAACCGCCGGTGGCGGGCGGCGCGGGCGCGCTGCGCGACGGGCTCGGCGAGGCGGGCCAGCGGGCCGCGGGCGGTGGAGTAGACGTTCACGGGCGCCCCAAGCCTATGTTCATAGACTGAGGGGCCAGATGGCTTCCGAGCGACAGATCCACGTCGGGTCCGTGCCCGTGGGCGGCGGCGCGCCCGTCGCGGTCCAGACGATGACGAAGACCGAGACCGCCAACCTGCAGGCGACGATGGCCCAGATCCACCGCGTCGCCGAGGCGGGGGCCGACATCGTCCGCTGCGCGGTGCCGCGCGAGCAGGACGTCGAGGCGCTCAAGACCATCGTCCGCGAGTCGCCGATCCCGGTGATCGCCGACATCCACTTCAACCACACGCTGGCGATCAAGGCGCTCGACGCCGGCGCCCACTGCGTGCGGATCAACCCGGGCAACATCGGCGGGCCCGACAAGGTCGCCGAGGTCATCGCCAAGGCCAAGGAGAAGGGCACGCCGATCCGCGTCGGCGTCAACTCCGGGTCGCTGCCCAAGCACCTGCGCGAGCTCGAGTACACGAACCCGGTCGAGGCGCTCGTCACGGCCGCGGTCGAGACCGTCGAGCTGATGGAGCGCCTGGACTTCACGGACTTCAAGGTGTCGATGAAGTCGACGTCGGTGCCGAACACGATCGCCTCCAACCGGCTGCTGTCGGAGCGCATCCCGTACCCGCTGCACCTCGGCGTCACCGAGGCGGGCACGAAGTGGTCGGGCTCGCTGAAGAGCGCGGTCGGCCTCGGCACGCTGCTGGCCGACGGGATCGGCGACACGATCCGCATCTCGCTGTCGACCTTCCACGCCGAGGAGGAGGTCAAGGTCGGCTGGGAGATCCTCAAGGCGCTGAAGCTGCGCGAGAAGGGCCCGGTGCTCATCGCCTGCCCGACGTGCGGGCGCCTGCAGTTCGACATGGACTCCGTCGTCGCCGAGGTCGAGCGGCGCCTGGAGGTCTACGAGGACCCGATCGAGGTCTCGATCCTCGGCTGCGCGGTCAACGGGATCGGCGAGGCCCGCCACGCCGACTTCGGCATCACCGGCGCCAAGGACATGGGGATGATCTACTCGAAGGGCGAGCCGCTGAAGAAGGTGCCGACCGAGCGCCTGGTCGACGAGCTGTTCGCCGAGATCGACCGCTACTACGCCGCGGGCAAGCAGGTCGTCCGCGACGAGCGCGCCGCCGCCGAGGCCGCCGCCTGGCTGGCCGAGGAGGAGGACGCCACGGCGATGACGCCGGAGCGCCTCGCCGCGCTCGAGGCCGAGAAGGCGCGCGAGGAGGCCGACGCCGCCGAGGCGGCCGACGCGCCGACCCCGATCGACGAGGCGATCTCGCCGGTCGCCGGCCGCCGCTTCACCCGCGCCTGATCGCCCGCCGCGACCCGACGCCGTAGGCTGTCGGGCTCGATGCACCGACAGTCGCAGCTCTTCCTTCCCACCGAGCGCCAGCCGCCCGCCGACGCCGAGGCGGTGTCCCACAAGCTGATGGTCCGCGCCGGCCTGATCCGCCAGATCGGCAGCGGCATCTGGTCGTGGCTGCCCGCCGGCTGGCGGGTGCATCAGAAGGCGGCGCAGATCGTCCGCGAGGAGATGGACCGCATCGGGGCCCAGGAGGTCATGATGCCGGTGCTCGTCCCGGCCGAGCTGTGGAAGCGCACCGGCCGCTACGGCAGCGAGGAGCTGTTCAAGCTCCAGGACCGCAAGGGCGCCGACCTCGTGCTGTCGATGACCAACGAGGAGACGGTGACCACGCACGCCGCCCAGGTGGTGCGCAGCTACCGCGACCTGCCGTTCTCGCTGTACCACATCCAGGTCAAGGAGCGCGACGAGCCGCGGCCGCGCGCCGGCGTCCTGCGCACGCGCGAGTTCATCATGAAGGACTCGTACTCGTTCGACCGCGACCAGGCCGGGATGGAGGTCAGCTACGAGGCGCACGCCCGCGCCTACGACCGCATCTTCGACCGCTGCGGCCTGGAGTGGTACGCGGTCGAGTCCGACGTAGGGATGATGGGCGGCGTCGGCGCGCACGAGTACATGGCGCCGTCGCCGGCGGGCGAGAACGACATCGCGCTCGCGCCCGGGTACGCCGCCAACGTCGAGGTGGCGACCGCCGAGCCGCAGCCGGTCCCGCCGCTGCCCGACCACATCGCCGGCGAGCTGCACACGCCGGGCGCCAGCACGATCGAGGCGCTCGCCGAGGCGCTCGACGTCCACCCGGGCGCGCTGCTGAAGGCGTTCCCGGTGGTCACCGAGCAGCGCGGCCTGATCCTCGTGATGGTGCGCGGCGACCACCGCGTCAACGACATCAAGCTGCAGAACGCGCTGCGCGAGCCGTTCCGGCCCGCCCACGACGACGAGCTGGCCGAGCACGGCCTCGTCGGCGGCTACATGGGACCCAACGACCGCGTCGAGCTGATCCTCGACGCCGCGGTCGCGCCCGGCCGCTACGTCGTCGGCGCCAACAAGCCCGACCACCACGTCGTCATCGACGTGCCCGCCGGCGACCGCCTCGACGTCCGCACGGTCGTCGAGGGCGACACGGTCAACGGCCACCCGATCCGCATCGAGCCGGCGATCGAGGTCGGCAACATCTTCAAGCTCGGCACGCGCTACTCGGTGCCGCTGAACGCGACGTACCTCGACGAGAACGGCACCGAGCAGCACATCTGGATGGGCTGCTACGGCATCGGCCCGGCGCGCATCGCCGCCGCGGCGATCGAGCAGTACGCCGACGAGCACGGGATCTCGTGGCCGCGCGCGCTGGCGCCGTGGGACGTGCACGTCGTCGCGCTGGGCAAGGAGGCCGAGCTGGAGGCGGCCGAGGCCCTGGCCGCCGAGGTCGAGGCCGAGGGGCTGTCGGTCCTGCTCGACGACCGCCCGCTGCGTCCCGGCGAGAAGTTCGCCGACGCCGAGCTGCTGGGCTGCCCGCTGCGGCTCACGGTCGGCAAGCGGGCGCTGGAGTCCGGGCGGGCCGAGGCGCAGATCCGCCGCGGGCGCGTCGACCACGAGGGCGGCGTGCCGCTGCGCGGGGGCGGCCCCGCGGTGGCGGAGCTGTGGGCAAGCCTCCCCTGACCTTTCGCCGCCTGAGCGGCCTCGACCGCTCCGGCCCGCCGCCGCCGCAGACGCTGCCGGGACAGCCGCTGCGCCCGTGGACGATCCCCAACGCGATCGTCTACGTCCGCGCCGCGCTGATCCCCGTCTTCCTGATCCTCGCGTTCACGTCCGACGCGGGCACCGACGCGCTGCCCGCGATCCTGTTCCTGGCGATCACGCTCGGCGACTACGCCGACGGCATCGCCGCGCGCGTGACCGGCCAGTACAGCCGGCTGGGCGCGTTGCTGGACCCCGTCGTCGACCGGCTCATCATCCTCGCCGGCGTGGTCGTGTGCTGGCACTTCGAGCTGCTGCCGCGCTGGGGGCTGTACGTGCTCGCCGGGCGCGAGGCGCTCATGCTGCTGGCCGGGCCGCCGCTCGTGCGGCGCGGCGTGGAGATCCGCATCAACTGGCCGGGGCGCTGGTCGGTGTGGCCGCTGATGGGCGCCGTGTTCCTGGCGCTGTGCGGGGTGGAGGACGTCGCGAAGTGGCTGCTGTACGTGGGTTTGGCGCTGTCGATCTGGGCAACCGTGCTCTATGGCGTCTCCGCCGTCCGGCAGCTGCGCCAACCCTCAAGGTCAGCTTGACCCTCTGGGGGAATGGGCTATGCTCCCGCCCTTCGACCTCCCCGCTTTGGTAGGAGTCACCTCATGGACACCTTCCCCGACCTCGGTTCGCTCTCCGATCAGGAACTCAAGGACCTCATCCAGCAGTTGACCGAGGAGGAGGTCGACATCTCGTACAAGCGGCGGATCCTGCACGGCAAGATCGACATCCTCCGCGCCGAGCTGGTCAACCGCCTGCGCAAGAAGCACGAGGGAGGGGAAGAGGTCATCACGGGCGACGACGTCCGGCGCCTGACCGACATCCTCGCGGGCCGCACGGGCGACGAGCCCGGGGTCTGACGGGCCGCACCGCCGGCCGGAAGGGATCGCCGATGGCGCTGCACTGCCCAGAATGCGGCTTCGTCAACGCGGACGGGGCCAACTACTGCCAGAAGTGCGGTGCGTTCCTGGGCGCCGCCGAGCCCGCGCGCGGCGGCGACCCGGTCACCGCCACGTACCGGGTCGGCGACACCGGCGAGCTGATCCCCGTCGACCTCGAGTCGGCCGCCGAGCACGGCTCCGTCCTCGTGATCCGCTCCGGCGGCGGGCGCGTCGGCGAGTCGTTCCCGCTGGACCGCGACCGCATGACGATCGGCCGGCGGCCGGACTCCGACGTCTTCCTCGACGACGTCACGGTCTCGCGCGACCACGCGCTGCTGGTGCGCCGCGGCGGCGACCTGTACCTCGACGACCTCGGCTCGCTGAACGGCTCCTACGTGAACCGCCGGCGGATCGAGTCGCACCGTCTCGAGGACGGCGACGAGCTGCAGATCGGCAAGTACAAGCTGACCTTCCTCCAGCGGTGACCCTCGTGGAAGGCCCGGAGATGGAGGACCTGCCCGTGGCCGGCGACGAGCCGGGGGGCCGGTCCGAGCGCCAGCGCGAGAAGGCGATGACGATCGGGGCGGTCACCAAGGCGCTCGAGCAGGAGTTCCCCGACATCTCGATCTCCAAGATCCGCTACCTCGAGGACCAGAAGCTGCTGTCGCCGCGGCGCACGCCCGGCGGCTACCGGCTCTACACGCCGTCCGACGTGCAGCGCCTGCGCACGATCCTGCGCCTCCAGCGCGACGAGTTCCTGCCGCTGCGGGTCATCCGCCAGGAGCTGGCCGCCGGGCGCGCCGCCGACACGCCGGTCCCCGCGGCCGGGCCCGACGGCGGGCGCCGCGCCACGCGCCGCGCGTCGGTCAGCGTCAGCGAGCGCGGGCCCCTGTACTCGCTCGACGACGTCGTCGAGGAGACCCGCGCCGACCCCGCGCTCGTGCGCGAGCTCGAGGACTACGGCGTGATCAAGGGCGAGACCCGCGCCGGCGTGACCTACTACGACGAGACCGAGCGCGAGATCGTGCGGGCGGTGACCGAGCTGGCCCGCTACGGGGTCGGCGGGCGCAACCTGCGCGTCTTCCGCACCTCCGCCGACCGCGAGGCCGCGCTGCTGCAGCAGATCCTCGCCCCGGCGCTGCGCTCGCGCAATCCGCAGCGCCGCAAGGAGGCGATCGAGGCGCTCGAGAACCTCGCCGCCGTGACCAGCCACCTCAAGCACCTGCTGCTCGTGCGCGACCTGCGCACGCTCGTGAAGTGAGCCCCGACATGTCCCCGGCCGAGCTGCGCGGGCTGATCCGCGACGTGCCCGACTTCCCCAAGCCCGGCGTCGGCTTCCGCGACATCACGCCGCTGCTGGCCTCGCCCGAGGGCTTCCGCGCCGCCGTGCGCGGCCTCGCCGACCTCTCGCGGCCCTACGCGCCCTTCCACGTGCTCGCCGCCGAGGCGCGCGGCTTCCTGTTCGGGCCCGCCCTGGCGTCCGAGCTGGGCGCCGGCTTCGTGCTGGCCCGCAAGCCCGGCAAGCTCCCGCGCGAGACGCTCAGCGTCGCCTACGAGCTCGAGTACGGGATCGACCGGCTCGAGGTGCACACCGACGCGATCGGCCCCGGCCACCGGGTCCTGATCCACGACGACCTGCTCGCCACGGGCGGCACGGCCCGCGCGCTGTGCGAGCTCGTCGAGAAGGCCGGCGGCGAGGTCGTCGCCTGCACGTTCCTGATCGAGCTGGCGTTCCTGCCCGGCCGCGAGCGCCTGACCGGCTACGACGTGCTCTCGCTGCTGCGCGACGAGACCGAGTAGCGGTGACGACCGCGCGCGTGCGCCGCCGCCTGCCCGCCCCGCCCGGCGAGGTGTGGCGGCTCGTCGGCGACCCGCACCAGCTCCCGCGCTGGTGGCCGCGGGCCGTGCGCGTCGAGGGCGTCAGCGGCCGCGGGTTCACGCTCGTGCTGCGCAGCCGCCACGGCCGCGAGGTGCGCGCCGACCAGCGGGTGCTCGCGTCCGACCGCCCGCGCCGGCGCGCGTGGGCGCTGGAGGTGGCCGGCACGCCGTTCGAGCGGGTCTTCGCCGCGCACGAGGTCGAGGTGCGGCTGGCCGCGGAGGACGACGGGACGCGGATCGAGCTCGAGCAGCGGATGGGGCTGCGCGGGGCGTCTCGCCTGGGGGCGCCGCTGGCGTGGCGCTCGGCCCGCCGGCAGCTCCGCGCCGCGCTCGACGCGGTCGCCGAGGAGCTCGAGGCGGGGCGCTAGGAGCCCAGCGACCCGCGCAGCACGACCTCGGTCGGCTTGCGGGGCTCGTTGCGGGTCTCGAGCGACAGCTCGATGCGGCGGTAGTCGTCGGCGTCCTCGGGCAGCTCGGCGGACCCGCCGAAGCGCCCGTTGTCGCCGACGGCGGTGGTGGAGAAGCCGAGCAGGTAGGCCTTGCCGCCCGGCCCGCCGGTCAGCCACAGCGCATAGCGGTCGTTGTCGCCGTTGGGCTCCAGGCCCTCGGCGGTGACGCTCACGCCGCGGGTGGAGCCGTCGGTGATGATCTGGGCGACGCCGAGCGCGTCGCCGCCGCCCGGGGCGCGCATGTTGACCTGCGCCTCGACGGTCAGCTCGCCGGTCGTCGGGGTGGTCTGCCCGGTCGTCTGCGTCGCGGTCGCCTGCGTCTGGGTCGCCGTCGAGGGACCGTCGTCGTCGCCGCCGCCCAGCAGGATCACCGCGACGACGACGATCACGACGACGAGGCCGCCGATGAGCAGCGCGCCGCCCAGGCGCGAGGGGCGCTCGCCACCGTCGTCGCCGTCGGTGGGCGCGAAGCCGGGCAGCGGGGCGGGCTCGCGCTCGGGCTCCGGGTCGGCCTCGGGCTCCGGCTCGGGCTCCCGCGCGGGCTCGGGCTCCGGCGCGGGCTCCTCCTCGGCCACCGGCTCGGCGTCGGGCGTCGCCTCGGGCTCCTCGGGCGCCTCGGCGACCTCGGCGGCGGGCAGCTCGCCGCGCGGCTCCAGGCCCTCGGCCCGCAGCCGCTCGCCGATCGCCTCCGCCCACTCCAGCGCGGCCGGCGACTCGGTGAGGAGGTCGCGCGTCGCGGCGCGGCCCTCGTCGTCGAGCTGGCCCAGCAGCCAGTCGGTCAGCACGCCGCGGTCGCCCTCGTCCACCTCCGGGCCGAGCGCGGCGATCGCGCCGATCGCGCGCTGGCGCACGGCCTCCGGGTCGATCCGCAGCAGGGCGGCCAGCTCCGCGTAGCTCTTGCCCTGCTTGAGCAGGAGCTGGAGGACGGCGCGCTGGTCGGGGGTCAGATCGTCGAGGGGGCTCACGGGCGGGGCAAGGCTAGTACACGCACCCCCGCTATCGTGCCGCCCGCATGATGCCGGAACCGGTGGTCGCATGGGAGAAGGGCTTCGACGCCCTGTACGGGCTCGACATCGTCGAGATCACCGACGAGCGCGTCCGCGCGACCGTCGCGGTCCGCGACGCGGTCAAGCAGCCGATGGGCCTCGTCCACGGCGGCGTGTACGCGTCGATGGCCGAGTCGCTGGCCTCGTTCGGCACCGCCGCCGGCGTCATGGGCGACGGGATGGTCCCCCAGGGCCTGTCGAACGCGACGAACTTCCTGCGCCCGATCACCGGCGGGACGATCCACGCCGACGGCGTGCGGCGCCACCGCGGCCGCACCACGTGGATCTGGGACATCGAGTTCACCGACGACGAGGGCCGCCTGTGCGCGGTCACGCGGATGACGATCGCCGTCCGCGAGCCCCGCGCCTGACGAACTAGCCGCCGTAGCGGTTGGTGATCGGCATGCGCCGGTCGCGGCCGAACGCGCGCGTCGTGATCTTGATCCCCGGCGGGGCCTGGCGGCGCTTGTACTCGGCCAGGTCGACGAGCCGGATCACGCGGTCGACGTCCTCGGCGGGCAGGCCGCGCGCGACGAGCACCTCGCGGCCCAGGTCCTGCTCGACGTAGCCCTCGAGGATGCGGTCCAGCACCGCGTAGGGCGGCAGCGAGTCCTCGTCGCGCTGGTCGGGGCGCAGCTCCGCGGACGGGGCGCGGTCGATGATCGAGCGCGGCAGGCCGCGGTGCTCGGAGAGGCGGTAGACCAGCGTCTTCGGGCAGTCCTTGATGACCGCGAAGCCGCCGGCCATGTCGCCGTACAGCGTCGAGTAGCCGACCGACATCTCGGACTTGTTGCCGGTCGTCAGCACCAGCCAGCCGAACTTGTTGCTGAGCGCCATGAGGATGTTGCCGCGGATGCGCGCCTGCAGGTTCTCCTCGGTGATGTCCGGCTCGCGGCCCGCGAACGTCTCCGCCAGCAGGCGCTCGTAGGCGGCCATCGGCTCGGCGATCGAGTACTCCAGGCAGTCGATCCCCAGCTCGCGCGCCAGGTCGCGGGCGTCGGACTGCGTGCCCGACGACGAGTACGGCGACGGCATGACGACGGCCGTCACCTGCTCGGCGCCGAGCGCGTCGACGGCGATCGCGGCCACGAGCGCGGAGTCGATGCCGCCCGACAGGCCGAGCACGACGTGGCGGAAGCCGTTCTTGGCGACGTAGTCGCGCAGGCCGAGCACGAGCGCCGCGTACACCTCGGCCTCCAGCGGGGCCAGCAGCTCGGCGACGCGCCGCTCGGGCGCCGGGCCCGTGCGCGGCGGCGGCTCCTCCAGCCGGGCGAGCGTCTGGACCGGAGCCGCGCCGCCCGCGCGGCGCACGCCGGGCCGGTGGGAGGTGTCGCGCAGGCGCGCCTGGGCGCCGGCGCCGAGGTCGACGTCGACGACGAGCATCTCCTCCTCGAACTGCGCGGCGCGGGCCAGCACCTCGCCGGTGTGGTCGCACACGAACGACTGGCCGTCGAAGACGAGCTCGTCCTGGCCGCCGACCATCGCGCAGAACGCGAACACGGCGAGCGAGTCGCGGGCGCGCTGGGCGACCATGCGCTCGCGCTCGTGGCCCTTGCCGAGGTGGTAGGGCGAGGCGGTGAGGTTCACGATGAGCGTCGCCCCGGCGGCCGACTCGTCGCTGGCCGGCGGGCCCGGCTCCCAGATGTCCTCGCAGATCGTGATGCCGATCCGCAGGTCGCCGAGCTCGACGATGCCGCCGCCGACGCCGACCTGGAAGTAGCGCTGCTCGTCGAAGACGCCGTAGTTGGGCAGCAGGACCTTGCGGTAGATCGCCTGCACGGCGCCGCGATAGAGCACGGCGGCGGCGTTGAAGACGTCCTCGGCGCGCTCGGGGAAGCCGACGATCACGACGTGGTCGTCGACGTCGGCGGCGAGCCGGTCGACCACCGCGCGGGCGTCGCGCAGGAAGTGCTCCTTGAGCAGCAGGTCCTCGGGCGGGTAGCCGGTGACGGCCAGCTCCGGGAACAGCGAGAGCTGCGCGCCGGCCTCGCGGGCGGCGGCGATCCCGTCGCGGATCTTGCGCTCGTTGCCGGCGAGGTCGCCGACGGTGGGGTTGATCTGGTGCAGCGCCAGACGCAGGGTGCGGTCGGTCATCCGCCGCACATCATGGCGTGGTCTGGCTGCTCACCGCGGGCGGGCGCTCGAGCGTGGCGTCGTCGCGCGACTGCAGGGCGAGCAGGATCCCGACCGCGCCCGCGAACGCGATCACGATCGCCAGGAGGACCGAGGCGGCGCGCTTCACCGGCCGGCCGGCGCCTTCTCGAAGCGGCCGTTGGCGGTGCGCGAGGCCCGGCGGCGCGGCCGTGGGCGGCGGACGCCGGCGGCCCGGGCGAGGTCGTCGATCGACGCCTCGAGCATGGCGGCGAGGTCCGACAGGTCGGGCAGCGCGTCGAGGTCGCCGAGCAGGCCGAACCCGAGGCGGCCGTCGTAGCTCATCACGGCGATGCCGACCGCCAGGCGCTCGGCGAGCGGCACGACCGGGTACAGCCCGACGAGCCTGCGCCCGAGCAGGTACAGCGGGAACTGGGGACCGGGGACGTTGGTGACGACGACGTTGAAGAACCGCTGGCGCGCCTGCAGCCGGGCGGCCTGGCTCATGATCGTCGGCGGCGCGAAGTTCGTCAGCTCGGTGAGCGTCTGGGCGCCGACCGCCTCGTGGTTGGCCTTCACGTGGGCCATGGCCTCGTGCACGCGGTCGAACACCGCGACCGGGTCGGTCTCGCCGACCGGCAGCGGCGCCCACACGGCCGCGACGCGGTTGCCGAGCGCGCCGGCCTCGTCCCCGCCGCGCACCGAGACCGGCACGAGCGCGCGCAGCTCCAGCCCCTGGGTGCGGTGGCCGTTGGCGCGCATGTGGCGGCCGAGCGCGCCGGCGACGACGGTGAGCACGACGTCGTTGACGGTGCCGCCGAGCGTGTCCTTGATCGCCTTGAACGTGGCGAGGTCGGCGTCGACCCACTCGTAGCGCCGATGCGGGCCGATCGGCACGTTGTACGGGCTGGCCGGCGCCGGCTCCAGGCCGATGCTGGCGAACGCGCCGACCTCGGTGAGGCGCTCGAACGCGACCTTCGCGGCCCGGCGCGGCGCGCGCAGGGCCGCGCGCACGCCGCGGGCGATCTCACCCGGGACGGTCGTGCGCTCCAGCAGCGCCTCGGCCAGGAGCTGGGCGGAGGTCGGCGCCGGGCGCGGCACCCACGGGGTCGCCGGCCCCGGCGGCTCGGCCGGCTCGGGCGAGGCGTCGAACAGCACCGTGGTGATGTCGACCCCGGAGACGCCGTCGACGAGCGCGTGGTGCGTCTTGCCGATCAGCGCGAAGCGGTCGCCCGACAGGCCCTCGACCAGGTACAGCTCCCACAGCGGCTTGTCGCGGTCCAGCGGCTGGGAGAACAGGCGCCCGGCCAGCCGCTTGAGCGCCGCGTCGTCGCCCGGGTGGGGGAGGCCGGCGTGGCGCACGTGGTAGCGCACGTTGAAGTGCGGATCGTCGACCCAGACCGGCCGGCCCTGGCCGAGCGGGACCTCCGCGAGGCGCTGGCGGTAGCGGGGGACGAGGTCCAGCCGCGAGACGATGTGCTCGACCAGCTCGACGTAGCCGGGCGCGGCGCCCTCGAAGACGAGGACCTCGGCCACGTGCATGGGCGTCCGGCCACCGCGCTCGAGGTGCAGGAACGAGGCATCCAGCCCGCTGAGGCGGTCGGGGTTGGTCACGCGGTCGATTGTCATGGGCGGCCCCCGCGTTGGCAAGCCGTAGCCTGTGGACGCGTGCCGGTGCCCGGAGCCCCCTACGACGACCTGCTGGCGGACCAGCTCGCCGCCGTGCGCCGCCTGCTCCCCGACGACACGGCGTGGATCGACGCGCACACGCACACCGGCTGGAACGACCCCGACGGGGTGACGGGCACCGTCGACGAGCTGCTGGAGGGCCTGGACCGCGCCGGCGTCGGGCGCGCGATCGTGTTCACGACGGCCGAGCCCGACGGCTACCCGCCCGCCAACGACCGCGTCCTGGCCGAGGCCGCCGCGTCCGGCGGCCGGCTCGTCGCGCTCGCGCGGATCGACCCCAACGCCGGCGATCCGCTGCCCGAGGCGCGGCGCTGCCTGGAGGCGGGCGCGCGCGGCTTCAAGCTGCACCCGCGCTCGGACGCGTTCGTGCTCTCGCACCCGTCGGTGGCGGCGCTCGTCGCGTTCGCCGAGGAGCGGCGGGTGCCGGTGCTCGTGCACGCGGGGCGGGGAATCCCGGCGCTGGGCGAGGACCTGGTCACGCTGGCGCGCCGCCATCCCGGCGCGTCGCTGATCCTCGCGCACGCCGGGATCAGCGACCTGAGCCTGGTCGCCCCGGCCGCCAACGAGCTCACCAACCTGTACTTCGACACGTCCTGGTGGCAGGTGTCCGACCTGCTCGCGCTGTACGAGGTCGTCGACCCGTCGCGGATCCTGTTCGCCAGCGACATGCCGTACGGCTCGGGCCGCTACGCGGCGCTGGCGTTCCTGCGCTGCGCGCTGGAGGTCGGGCTCGGGCTGGACGCGATCGCCGCGATCGCGTCGGGCAACGCGGAGCGGGTGCTGGCCGGCGAGCCGCCGATCGACCTCGGCGGGCCGCCCGGGCGGGGCGCGCTGGCGACGCGCTGGCTGGCCGGCGAGCGCGTGCTCGCGCACGCCGCGGTCGCCGCGTACACGGGCTTTCGCGGCGGTGACCCGAGCGAGGCGATCGCGCTCGCGCGGCTGGCCTGCCAGATCCCGACGGGCGGGACCGGCGTCGGCCACGAGCAGGAGCTGCTGGCGACGATCGACGAGCTGCTGGCCCGCGGGCAGGAGCAGCTCGCGCGCCATCCCGACGATCGCTTCGCGGTGTCGATGGCGCCGCTGGCCGCGCAGCTGCTGGCCGGGACGCCCCGCGCGGGCGTGCGAGCGGCCGAGCTGCTCGCGATGCGGACCGTGTGACGTGGGCCACACTCGCGGTTGAACGGCGTTTGGCGCGGATACGCTGTTCCAACCTGAATCGACCGTTCCCACAGCCAGCCGAGTCGCCGCGGACCGTTGCGGCGAGCGGGGGAACCACCCGCCGGGCCCGACCCGGCACGGGGCGAATCGCGGGCTGATGCCCGTGTAGCGCGCGCCGCGACGCGGCGCCCGCGAGCCCGACAGCTCACCTCGTAGGCCGGCGCCGATCCCAAGGAGATCCTCCTGTGAGGCCGCAGACCTCTCTGCGCGCCGTGCCCGCCGCTCTGGCGGCCGCCGGCGTGCTGTCGACCACCCTGTCCACGCACGCCGCCGTCGCCGCCCCCGTGGCGGCCGCCGTGCCCGCCCAGCCCGCTGCACTGTCGGTGAAGGACCGAAGTCTTCGCCTCGGTCAGGCCGCTGTCGTGCGCGGCCGCCTGGCCTCCGGCGCCGAGGGCGTGCCGGTGCGCGTCGAGCAGCTCGTCCGCGGGGCGGACGGCTGGGCGCCCGTCGCCGAGGCCGCGACCGGCCCCGACGGCCGCTTCCGCGTGCGGGTGAAGCTGCAGCGCTCCGGCGTGCTGCGCGCCGTCCCGGTCGGCGTGGCGACCGCCGCGTCGGCCGACCCGGCCGCCGCCGCCGGTCCGCGCGTGCGCGTCGCCGCCCGTGTGCAGACCAAGGCCGTGCGCCGCCACGTGACGGCCGGGCGCACCGTGCGCGTCGCCGGCACCCTGAAGCCGGCCGCCAAGGGCCGGACCGTGTCCCTGCAGCTCCGCGGCGCGAAGGGCTGGCGCACCGTCGACCGCGACCGCACCGACGGCGCCGGCCGCTTCCGCCTCGTCGAGCGCCTGAACGAGTCCCGCACCGTCCCGGCGCGCCTGCGCTTCGGCGGCGACGCGACGAACGCGGCCGCGACGCGCTCGCTGGGCCGCCTGAACGCCTACCGCTCCGCCTCGGCCTCCTGGTACGGGCCCGGCCTGTACGGCAACCCGCTGGGCTGCGGCGGCACGCTGACCCCCGGCACCGTCGGCGTCGCCCACAAGACGCTGCCGTGCGGCACCAAGCTCACGCTGCGCCACCGCGGCAACGTCGTGCGCACCCGCGTGATCGACCGCGGCCCGTTCGTCGCCGGCCGCGAGTTCGACCTGACCGCCGCGACGAAGGCCAAGCTCGGGTTCGGCTCGACCGGGACGGTCCAGGTCGCCCACTGAGCCGGGCACGGCGCAGCGCCGGCCGCCACGAACGCGCGTTCGCCCGTGCCGTCGGGTGCGGGGCGTACCGTTCCGGTCCGTGGCCACGATCGCGCATCTGGACATGGACGCGTTCTACGTGTCGGTCGAGCTGCTGCGCCGCCCCGAGCTGCGGGGCAGGCCCGTCGTCGTGTCGGGCACCGGCCCGCGGGCGGTCATCACGACCGCCAGCTACGAGGCGCGCAAGTTCGGCGTCGGCTCGGCGATCCCCGCCGCGCGGGCGCGGCGGCTGTGCCCGCAGGCGATCTTCATCCCGCCCGACTTCGAGGCCTACCGCGCCGTCTCCAAGCAGGTGATGGGCGTGCTGCGCGAGCACATCGAGCGCGTCGAGGTCGTCGGGCTCGACGAGGCCTACCTCGACCTCAGCGACCTGCAGCGCCCGCGCGCGGCGATGCGGCGCGTCGTCGCCGACATCCGCGAGCGCACCGGGCTGACCGCGTCGGTCGGGATCGGGCCCAACAAGCTCGTCGCGAAGGTCTGCTCCGACGCCGAGAAGCCCTCGGGGTTCCTCGCGCTCAGCCGCGAGCAGGCGTGCGAGCGCTTCGCCGGCGCGCCGCCCGGGCTCGTGCCGGGCATCGGGCCCAAGACCGTCGAGCGGCTCACCGCGATGGGCATCACCACGCTCGGCCAGCTCGCGCGCGCCGACGAGGCGCTGCTGCAGGAGCGCTTCGGCCCCAACCACGGCCGCGACCTGCTCGCCCGCGCCCGCTTCCACGGCTCCGAGCAGCTCACCCTCGAGCGCGTCGCCGTCAGCGAGTCGCGCGAGACGACGTTCCCGCAGGACGTCGCCGACCCGGTGGAGCAGGAGCGCGCGCTCGTGTCGCTCGCCGAGCGGCTGTGCGCGGGCCTGAAGCGGCCGGGGCGGACGATCGCGATCAAGGTCCGCCTCGACGACTGGACCACGGTCACGCGCGCGCGGACGCTCGCCGAGCCCACGCTCGACCCGCTGACCGTCTCCGGCGTCGCGCTCGACCTCCTGCGCGCGTACGCGCCGCCGCGGCCCGTGCGGCTGCTCGGCGTGCGGGTCGCCGGCTTCGACGTGCCGGCGCCGGAGGTCGACGCCGGCCAGCTCGCGCTGCCGGTCTAGTAGAGGGCGGCCGCGAGCCGCCGGCGCGCGTCGCGCGCGAACGGGTGCTCGACGCCGAGCTCGTCGAGGATCGCCACGACGACCGCGCGGATCTCGTCCTTCGCGCTGACGCCGCCGTCCTCGGCGGTCGCGCTCGCGGAGGGGAGCGCCTCGATCAGCAGGTCGGCGGCCCGCTCGAGCTCGCCGCCGTCGAGCGCCGCGAAGGCCGCCGACAGGTCCGGCTCGCCCGCGTCCTCCAGGCGCAGGCGGGCGCGCAGCCCCTCGGCCTGGAAGTCGCCGGGCACGTTCTCCACGAGCGCCAGCGCCTCGTCGCGCTCGCCGCGGGCGAGCAGCATCCGCGCCAGCGGCACGGCGGCGTCGGCGCGGCCCGGCTGCAGCTCCAGCGCGCGGCGCAGCGACGCCTCGTCGCCCGCGGCGACCAGGCGGTCGGCCTCGGACGGCACCAGCGCGTCGAAGAAGCGCTCCACGTTGGCCGGCGGCTGGGCCCCGACGAACTCGGCCACGACGCGGCCGTCCTTGAACGCCTTGACGGCCGGGATGCCCTGGATCTGGAAGGCGGCGGCGAGCTGCTGGTTGGCGTCGGTGTCGAGCTTGGCCAGCACGACCTCGCCCTCGCGCGCGTTGGCGGCCTTCTCGAGCACCGGCCCGAGCTGGCGGCAGGGCCCGCACCACTCGGCCCAGAAGTCGACGACGACCGGCACCTCGTGGGAGCGGTCGATGACCTGCTGCTGGAAGTCCGCTTCCGTGACGTCGATGACCGTCATAGGACCTCATACGGTAGGACACCGGACCATGGACCTCGCCTACGACGACGACGGCGCCGGGACCCCGGTCGTCCTCCTGCACGGCCTCACCGCGACGCGCCGCTACGTGGTGATGGGCTCCAAGAGCCTGGAGCGCTCCGGCCACCGCGTCGTCGCCTACGACGCCCGCGGCCACGGCGACTCGCCGCCCGGCGACCGCTACGACTATCCGACGCTCGCGGCGGACCTGCGCGACCTCATGGACCGCCTCGAGATCGAGCGCGCGGTCCTGGCCGGCGCGTCGATGGGCGCCCACACGCTGCTGCGCTTCGCGCTCGACCACCCGCAGCGCGCGCTCGGCCTCGTCGTGATCACGCCCGCGTTCGACCCCGAGGCCTCGCCGGGGCTGGAGCGCTGGGACCGCCTCAGCGAGGGCCTGCGCTCCGGCGGCGTCGAGGGCTTCCTGGCCGCCTACGGGCGCCCGCCCGTCCCCGACGCCTGGCAGGAGACCGTCCAGACCGTGCTGCGCCAGCGGATCGGCCGCCACCGCCATCCCGAGGCGGTCGCCGACGCGCTCGCGCAGGTGCCGCGCTCGCGCCCGTTCGAGGCGTGGAGCGACCTGCACGCGCTCGACCGGGTGGGCGGGGACATCGTCGTGGTGGCGGACCGCGACGAGGTCGATCCCGAGCACCCGCTGGCGGTCGGCGAGCGCTACGCGGCCGAGATCCCCGGGGCGCGGCTCCTCGTCGAGGAGCCCGGCAGGTCGCCGATCGCCTGGCAGGGCGGCCAGCTCTCGCGCGTGATCGCCGAGATCGCCGCGGCGTAGCCTGGAGGGCGTGCGACCGATCCACCTCGTCCGCTGGGGCATCCCGCTGGCGCTCGCCGCGGCCGGCGCGGTGCTCCTGCTGGCCACCGACACGGAGGGCGTGGGGGAGGCGTTCATCGGCGCCGGCATCTGCGTGGTGATCGCCAACGTGATGCTGCGCGTGGCGTTCAGCGACGCCCGCGACCGCGACCGCGAGGAGCGCGCCCGGCGCTACTTCGACGAGCACGGCCACTGGCCCGGCGAGGGCCCCCGCTGACCGGATAGGGTCCGCCGCCATGCCGGGCCTCGAGACCATCGTCGCCGGCGTCGGCGCCAGCGACAGCGCGCGCCGCGCGGTCGCGACCGCGCGGGCGCTCGCCGACGCGTTCGGCGCGCGGCTGGTGCTCGCGCACGCCTACCCGTACGACCTGCTGCCGCTCGAGGGCGTCGTCGTCGAGGTCGAGGTCAGCGAGCGGATGCACGACGACGCCAAGGCGCTCGTCCGCGCCGTCCGCGACGAGCTCGCGCCCGGCGCCGACATCCGGGTGCTGCCCGACACGTCGCCGGCGCGGGCGCTGCACGAGGTCTGCGAGGACGAGGGCGCCGGCCTGCTCGTCCTCGGCGCCGCGGGCGAGATCGGCACCGCCGCGCTGCACCACGCGCCGTGCCCGGTGCTCATCGGCGCGACGCCGCCGCCGTGGTCGACGGTCGGCGTGGGCGTCGACGGGTCGCCCGAGTCGCGCCACGCCCGCGCGTTCGCGGAGCGGCTGGCCCGCGCGACCGGCGCCCGGCTCGTGCCGCTGACCGTGGCCGGCGATCGCGACGACCGCGGCCACGCCCCCGACGGGGCCGAGGTGCTCGTCGGGCGGCCCGCCGAGGCACTCGCGCGGCGCAGCGCCGACCTCGACGTCCTCGTCGTCGGGTCGCGCGGCTGGGGGCCGGTGCGCCGCCTGCTGCTCGGCTCCACGTCGGAGCGGCTCGTGCGCGAGGCGGCCGGGCCGGTCCTCGTCGTCCCGCGCGGCTAGGCCGGCCGCTCGTCGGGCAGCAGCCGCAGCGCCAGCACCGACACCACGAGCGCGATCAGCAGCCGCCAGTGGGTGCCCTCGATCGGGTAGGCGAGGAAGACCTCGTCGGCGACGATGAACGCCGCCCACAGCCCCAGCGCCACCGTGGCCGCGAGCATGACCGGCACGCGGCCGGCGAGAGCCAGCCAGAAGAGCACGGCGGCCGACGCCTCCCAGCCGATGACGCCGCCGAACAGGATCGCGTCGATCGCCGTGGGGGTGTCGTAGACGCCGGTCGTCTCGCGGACCAGCTCCCAGTTGCCCGACGCGAACGCGAAGCCGTCGCCCAGCACGTCGAGCGCCCTGAGGGCGTCCGCCGTGTTGGTGAGACAGACGAGTGACAGGTAGGTTGCCCAGGCGCCGAGAAGGATCGCGCGGAAGGCCCGGGTGGTGCCCAGAACGGACATGGCGCCACCGGGGTTCGTCAATCGGCGCCCGCGCCCTGCCGATATCCCCCACAGGTCATGGATCTCGACATCGTCAACGCAAACCACCGCGCCGGCCTCGTCCTCCTGGGCGGGTTCCTGGCCTCCTTCGTGTTCATCCGCTTCTCGACGCGGATGATGCGCAACCCCAAGTACCCCTGGTGGCCGGGGTCCATCAAGACCGAGGGCGTCCACATCCACCATCTCGTCTTCGGGATCGTGCTGATGATCGTCGTGGGGTTCGTGCAGTTCACGTTCGAGCCCGGCACCCCATGGCTGGAGATCCTCGCCGCGCTGTTCGGGATCGGGGTGGGGCTGACCGTCGACGAGTTCGCGCTGTGGCTGTACCTCGACGACGTCTACTGGCACGAGGAGGGGCGCGCCTCGGTCGACGCCGGCGTCCTGTGCGCGCTGCTCGGCGGGCTCGTGATCCTCGGGTTCGTGCCGTCGTACGACAGCAACCCGGTGCTCATCGTGATCCTCGTGCTCGAGCAGCTCTTCTGGGCGTCGATCATCATCGCCAAGGGCAAGGTCCGCCTGGCGGTGATCGGGCTGTTCGTCCCGATCGTCGGGCAGGTCTCGGCGATCCGCCTCGCCCGGCCCAACTCGTGGTGGGCGCGGCGCTTCTACAAGCCCGAGACGAAGCGGGGCGCGCGCAAGCTCGCCAAGGCGACCGCCCGGGCCGCGAAGTGGGACGCACGCCGCGAGCGGTGGCTGGACTTCATCGGCGGTCGGCCGCACCTCGCGCGCGAGACCGGCGGCGGGGACGGCTCCTAGACGCCCCGGAGAAGAGGAACTCCGCGGACCCGGGGAGGTCCCGGGCCCGCGGAGCGGAGGAGAGTCGACGGTGAGGTACCCCTGTGCCCCGCGATGTCAAACGTCGGCGTCTTGCAGGGGTCTTGACGCGGACCTGCCGCCGCGGGCTACTCGAACTCGCGCAGGTAGCGCTCGAACTTGCGCAGGTGGCCCTCCTCGTCGCGGAGGATCTCGATCACCATGTCCTGCGTGGCCCAGTCGACGCCGTCGCAGGCCTCGATGATGCGGTTGTAGTGCGCGATCGCGCCGCTCTCGGCCTCGATCACGCCGCGGATGACGGTCACGACGTCGGTCGCGTCGGCGGGGGGCTGCAGGAAGCTCTGCGAGGAGGTGAACTCGGCCGAGCCGGGCGGCGTCCCGTACAGCTCCTTGATGCGGCGCGCGAAGGCGCGCGCGTGCCCGAGCTCCTCGTCGACGTCCTCGTCCAGCGCCTCGGCGACCTCCTCGGCACGGATGCCGTCGAGGTTGGAGGCGTTGGCGAGATAGCTCATCACCGTCTCCATCTCCATCCAGTACGCCTGGGTGAGGAGCTCGACGATCTCCTCGCGCTTTGCGGCATTGGCCTCCGCGAGGATCCCGGCGCCGGCGTTCTTGGTCGTGGCCATTGGCTGCTCCTTCGGACGGTCGGATGGTCGTTGCTGTCCGAGGACTATAACAACTCGCTCAAAATAACGTCCGAGTCAAAGATCGCCGGCGGCGCGCACGCGAGGACGCCGCGCGGGCGCGGCGTCCGGAGGTGGTCGGCGGGTGGGCGCGGCTCAGGCGCGCGACGGGCTGGCGACCGGGGCGTCGTCGATCTGGCGCTGGGCGCACCAGGTCACGAAGCGGCCCTCGGGCGTCTGAAGCCAGTCCTCGAGCGCGCGCTCGAAGCGCTGCCAGCGGCGCGCGCGGGCGCCGAGCTGCGGAAAGTCGGTTCGCTCTGCTTCGGGGACGTGCTCCATCGGTTGCACATGTTAGGGCACCCGAAGCAGGGTTGCCGAATCGCAGCCGCGGCGCCCGGCTCGCCGGGGCGTTCCTACAGCGCCTGGATGAGCCCGATCGCGCGGCGGGCGGCCTCGTTGGCGCGCCGCAGCGTCTTGTTGGCGCGCGCGATGATCCGGTTCGTGCGCGACACCGAGCTGCGGTTGGCCGACTTCATCGCCAGGTCGATCCGGGCGGTCGCCTTCGCCTCCAGGTCGAGCGCCTGCATCAGCGCCCGGCGGGCCTCCTCGCCCTGCGGCGTCGACGGCTGCTGACCCATCAGCAGCGCCTGGAAGGTCCGCACGGCGCGCCCGACGGCGCGGACCTTGGCGCGGCCGGCCTTCGTGGCGCGGTCGCGGCGGTTGAAGTTCTGGATCGCCTTCGACGCGGCCCGCTCCTTCTTGGCGAGGGCGTCGAACGCGGCCGGGATCGCCGCCTTCATCGCGGCGTCGTCGGCGACGGCGGCGCCGGGGACGGTCAGCAGGACCCCGCAGGCGACCACGGCGGCGACGGTGGAACGGAACGGCTTGTGCATCGAATCGACTCCCTGATGGACGGCATCTCCCGGCGCGGAGTATGCCCATCACCCACGGGATCTAGCCGTCGAGTCGATCCGCGAGCGTCGCGAGGTCGGGCAGGACGAGCGCGGGCGCCGCGGTCGTGCCGGCGGTCGTGCCCTCGCCGCGGCGGTCGATCCACACGCTCGTGAGCCCGAGCGCGCGGGCCGGCTCGTGGTCGTGGTAGAGGCTCTGGGCGACGTGCAGGATGCGCTCCTGCGGGACGCCGGCGCGGGCGAACGCCGCCTCGAACATCCGGTGGTCGGGCTTGTAGGCGCCGACCTGCTGGGCGGTGACGATCGCGTCGAAGCGCAGCCCGAGCTGGTCCTGGCTGCCGGCGAACAGGTCGTCGTCGCAGTTGGTGACGGCGATGAGCCGGTAGCGCCGCTGCAGCCGCGCGAGCGCCGCGGCCGAGTCGGGGAACGGCGGCCACGCGCCGACCGAGCCGCCGGCCGCATCGGCCTCCTCGTCGGAGATCGGCGACGCGCCCAGCTCCTGGCCGATGCGCTGCAGCGCCCCGCCCACGACCTCCCGGTAGCGGCGGTGCGGGCCGTGCTCGAGGTCGCGCTCGAAGCGGGCGTAGAGGTCGAGCAGCTCCGCGTCGGAGACGTCGCGGGCGCCGTGCGCGGCCAGGACCGGCCGGTAGGCCCCCAGCAGGCCGGTGTCCCAGTCGATGATCGTCCCGTAGCAGTCGAACGTCAGGACGTCGTAGGCGGTGGGGTCGAGCGCGCTCATCGGGCTCGCACCCTACGTCACGGGACGATCGCCTGGGCGGCGACGAAGCAGCTGTTCTGGGTGGGGTCGGGGTCGTTGACCTTCCAGCGCGAGCTCACGAGCATCGTCGCGCCGCTGGGGAGGGCGACCGCGAGCATGCCGTTGTTGGGCAGGTCGGCCGAGACGGGCCCGATCTCCTGGCTGCGGGCGGTGTCGGTCGACGCCTCGCGCAGGGTGACCGTCGCGCCCTGGTCGGTGTCGATCGTCAGCGCCCGCACCCCGTTGGGCGCGGCCTGGCAGGTGAGCGAGACGGTGCCGAGCCCGGGCACCGCGAAGGCGGCGGCGTCGTGGCCGGCGGCAGCGTCCGATCCGCGCCAGGCGATCGAGGCCGAGCGCGCGAGCGGCGTCAGGGCGCTGGCCGTCGACTGCGTCACGAACGTCGCCTCGACGTGGCACGACTCGGCGCCCTCGCGGCTGAAGTCCCAGGTCCAGGTGAGCCGCAGGGTCGTGGGCGCGGCCAGGTCGGTGGGGGCGGGCGCGCCGAACGGCCCGCGGTCGGAGATGATCCCGTCGAACTGGCCGGTCGAGTGCTTCTCGGGCGGCCAGAACTTGTTGAGGCCCTCGCGGAAGTCGCGGCCGCTCGTGGCCGTGCGGACGGCCTCGCGGATCGCCTTCTCGCGGTTCTCCGACCAGTCCTTGTAGGTCCAGTTCATCATCGAGACCTCGCGGCCGAGGTCGTCGGGGTAGAAGCGGATCCACTGGGCGTCGGGGCGGCAGACGATCTCGCCGTAGCCGATGCCGGGGGCGACGAAGCCGGCGACGTCGCGGCCCTCCCAGGCGCCGCCGGACCAGTCGACGGTCGCGTGCTGCTGGATCAGCCCCGTCGTGGGGGCGGTCGGGGGCGGCGGCGCGGCGTCGCTGGCGCCGGGCGCGAACGCGAGCGGCTGCGTCGTGACCGCGGCGGTGCCGCCGGCGCGGCCGCTGACGCGCAGCGTGTAGGCGCCGGCCGCCAGCGGGCCGGCGAGGGGGAGCTCGACGGTGCGCTGGCCGGTGAACGACCCGGGGGCGGTGGCCTGCGCGACCGTGGCGCCGCTGCCGTCGAGGAGGCTCACGCGCACGTCGGACACCGGCTGGTGGTCGACCGTGCGCAGCAGGAGCCGCACGGCGCCGGCGTTGTCGGAGGTCAGGGTGCTGATGGGAGCGGCGCGCAGCGGCAGCGACGGCCGGTGCATGCGCCAGGTGCGGGCGGTCGCGGTGCGGGTGCGGCAGCCGGCGCGGCGGCCGGTGGCCACGAGGCGGTAGCGGCCCCGCCCGATCGCGCGGTCGCCGGACAGGCGCAGCGCGACGGCGACGTGGCCGGCGGCGAGCCGGCCCGCGAGCGTGCCGGTGGCATAGGTCCGCCCGCCGCGCACGAGGCGCACGCGGACGTCGGAGATCGTCGCCGCGCGCCTGGCGCGCACGATCGCGAGCGGGTCGTCGCGCAGGACGGTGGGGTCCGACGACGGCAGCGAGACGGCAAGGGGGAGGGGCGCGCACGACGACGCGGCGGCGGCCGGGGCGGGAGCGGCCAGCACGGCGGCCAGGAGCGCGGCGGCCGCGAGCGGGAGGAGGCGGAGGACGGTCATCGTCGGTGCTGCTGGTGGTATCGGCAGATCCGTGCCGGCGCCCGAGGGGACGGCGCGCTCACCGTACCGGGGCGCGTGGCGGCGGCCCAAGAACTGAATGGCGATTCATGCCCGCTGAGCGGGCGTGAATCGCCATTCAGTTCTTCGAGCGGCCCTCGCGCGCATGCGCTGATATGGGCGTCGGTTTGTCAAGCGGGCGTGGTCAGGCGCGTCCGCTTGGCGGCCGTGGCTGTGGTTGTGTGGGTCGGGTGCTCGAGGGGTCGCCGCCGCTGCGCGACGACGGATCTGGCT